>Ga0209211_10003704_pt1 | contig 24541 bp, 17 predicted proteins | sample RifGroA2_FD_183992 | JGI IMG/M metagenome (GOLD analysis project Ga0209211, IMG submission 183992) | Groundwater microbial communities from Rifle, Colorado, USA - Groundwater A2 (SPAdes) (version 2) | ecosystem: Environmental > Aquatic > Deep subsurface > Groundwater | place: Rifle, Colorado...
CAGAGGAACTGGTAGATCGCCGAGGCGGCGTCGTTGAAGCGGTAGCGCCGCAGGTGCGCGCGCACGGCGAGGATCGTCGCGGCGAGACGGCCCTCGATCCACGCGTCGGCCGGCGTGCGCGGGGCGCGGCGGGCGCGCGCGGCGTCGTAGCCGTCGAGGTTCGCGAGGACCAGCCGCGCGGCGTTCCAGAGCTTGTTGGCGAAGTTCCGGTAGCCCTCGATCCGGTCCTCCGCCAGGCGGATGTCGCGGCCCTGCGCGGCGAGCGCGGCGAGCGTGAACCGGAAGGCGTCGGTGCCGTACCGGTCCATCACGACGAGCGGGTCGATCACGTTGCCCTTCGACTTCGACATCTTCTGGCCCTCGGCGTCGCGCACGAGGGCGTGGATGTAGACGTCGTGGAACGGCACGTCGCCCATGAAGCGCAGGCCGAGCATCGCCATCCGGGCGACCCAGAAGAAGAGGATGTCGAAGCCGGTCACGAGCACCGAGGTCGGGTAGTAGCGCCGGAGCTCGGGGGTGTCGTCGGGCCAGCCGAGCGTCGAGAACGGCCAGAGGCCCGAGGAGAACCACGTGTCGAGCACGTCCTCGTCCTGGCGCACGGCGCCGCCGCACGCCGGACAGCGCGGGACGTCCGTCCGCGAGACGTGCGTGGAGGCGCAGGCCGCACAGTACCAGACCGGGATGCGGTGACCCCACCAGAGCTGGCGGGAGATCGGCCAGTCGCGGATGTTCTCCATCCAGTGGTAGTAGGTCTTGGTCCAGCCGCGCGGCACGATCCGGATCCGCCCCTCGCGGACCGCCTTGATCGCGGGCTCGGCCAGCGGCTTCATCCGCACGAACCACTGCCTGGAGACGAGCGGCTCGACCACCGTCTTGCAGCGATAGCAGACGCCGACCGCGTGGCGGTAGGGCTCGACGCGCTCGACGAGGCCGAGCGCCTGCATGTCCTCGACGATGCGCCGGCGGCACTCGAAGCGGTCGAGGCCGGCGTAGCGCCCGGCCGCGGCGGTCATCCTGCCGTCGAAGCCGATGACGGTGCGCACCGGCAGGCCGTGACGTCGACCGATCTCGAAGTCCACCGGGTCGTGACCCGGCGTGACCTTGATGACGCCGGTCCCGAACTTCGGGTCCACCGCGTCGTCCGCGACCACTTTCACCGAGATCGGGCCGTCCACCGAGGGGACCTCGAGGATCCGTCCCACGTACTGCGCGTAGCGCTTGTCCTTCGGGTGGACCGCGAGCCCGGTGTCGCCGAGCTTCGTCTCGGGGCGCACCGTGCCGAGCGTCACGGGTCCGTATTTGATGTAGACGAACTCGGCGTCGCGCTCCTCGCGCTCGACCTCGAGGTCCGAGAGCACGGTCTGGCAGCGCGGGCACCAGTTGACGATGTAGTCGTCTCGGTAGACGAGCCCTTCCTCCCAGAGCCGCACGAACACCTCGCGCACGGCGCGGGAGAGCCCGGGGTCCATCGTGAAGCGCTCGCGCGACCAGTCGCAGGAGGCGCCGAGCCGCTTGAGCTGCCGGATGATCGTGCCGCCCGACTCCGCCTTCCAGCGCCACACGCGCTCGACGAACGCCTCGCGGCCGAGGGCCTGCCGGCTGCTGCCCTCCGAGGCGAGCTGGCGCTCGACGACGTACTGGGTGGCGATGCCCGCGTGGTCCGTGCCCGGCACCCAGAGGGTGTTGCAGCCGTCCATGCGCCGCAGCCGGACGAGCACGTCCTGGAGCGTGTTGTTGAGCGCGTGGCCCATGTGCAGTGAGCCGGTGACGTTCGGGGGCGGGATCACGACGCTGAACGGCGTGCCCGGCGCCGCGGGATCCGCCCGGAAGTAGCCGCGCGCCTCCCACACCGGGTACCAGCGCGCCTCGACCGCCGAGGGCTCGTAGCGATCCGGGATGTCGCTCATGGCGGAGCCGTCATTGTAGCACCCGGCTCGCGGCCGTCAGGCGCCAGCGCGCGCCGCTGCGCTCCCAGGTGAGCTCCCACGGCGAGCGCTCGCCGCGCGCGGCCACCGACACCCGGCGCGGGCTCGTGTCGTCGTCGGGCGCGTCGCACGCGGGCTCCGTCGCGAGGCGCGCCGGCAGCCGTCGGCGCAGCGCCGCGTCGGGCGCGAGGGCCGCGACCGCCGTGCGGTCCCCCGCCGCGAGCGCCAGGAGGAAGCGCGCGACCGCGGCGCGCAGCTCGCGGTGCCACGCGCGGTGCTGGATGCGGCCGGCGCGCACGAAGCCGCCGCCGCCGGGCGCCAGCCGCCAGACGTCCTCCCCCTCCGTCTGCGCCGCGCAGCCGGGCGTCCAGCCGGGATAGCGGAGCTCGTACCGGAGGCGGAGCTGGCCCTCGCGCAGCGACCATGCCCGCGCGAGCAGCCCCTCGGGGTACTGCTCGGCGGTGCTCCAGGCGGTGCGCACGCCGTCGCCGCGCGGGCGCAGCAGCTCGATCCGGAGCGCGCGCGTGCCGCGCCCCGTGGACGGACCCTCCCACGCCGCCAGGAACTGCGGCGCGCCGTCCGGCGCCGGCGGGAGCGGGAGCACCACGGGCCGGCCCTCGCGGTGGACCGTGGCGAGGAGCACGGCCTCGCCGCCGAGCCGGCCGTACACGCGCACGGAGTTGACGCCCGGGGCGTCGCTGAGCTGGAAGGCGCCGACGACCAGCCGGCCGACGCCGACGACGCCGAGCGCCGCGGCGCCCCAGGCCTCGCTGAACCCGTCGAGCCGCTCCTGCAGGAAACCGGGCGACGCGAACACGCCGCCGGTCGCGAGGCTCTCGACGATCTCCTCGTCGAGCAGCGCGTACATCTCGCGGTACGCGTCCGGCGACTCCGCGTCGGGCTGGCCCGTGTCCTGGCGCGCCAGCGCGAGCTCGCGGAAGCGGTCGAGGCGGTCGGGCTCCGCGGCGACGCCGGGTGGGCGCGCGCCGAGGGCGGTGAGCGCGAGCGCGACGAGCGCGACCAGCGATCTCCAGGCCTTAGGCGACACTGGGCGAGGCACGCGCCTATGGTACAACAGACCCGTGAAGCTCCTCGTGCTCGATCGCTACATCCTGCGCGAGCTCGTGTCGCCCTTCCTGTTCGGTGGAGCGCTCTTCACCTTCTTCCTCGTCATCGACCGGATCTATCACCTCACCGACCTCGTGATCACGAAGGGGGTGCCCTTCTACCTCGTCGTCCAGCTCCTCGTGTTCATGCTCCCGTCCTTCCTCGCCCACACGCTGCCGATGGCGCTCCTCGTCGCGGTCCTGCTGGCCGGGGGCCGCCTCGCGGGCGACCGCGAGATCATCGCGTTCAAGTCCGCCGGCGTCAGCGTGCTCCGCCTGTTCCGGCCCGTGCTCGTCGCCGCGGTCGTCGTCGCCCTCGCGACGGCGGCGCTCACGCTGGCGGTCAACCCGATCGCCAACCGCGAGTTCCAGCGCCAGCTCTTCGCGATCCTCCGCTCGCGGGCGGTGAGCGGGCTCCAGGAGCGCGTGTTCAACACGACGTTCGGCGGCATGACGATCTACGTCCAGGACGTCAGCGCCTCGCAGGTCGCGCTGCGCGGCCTCCTCGTGTCCGACGAGCGGGACCCGGGCCTCTCGCGGATCATCACCGCGCGCGAGGGGCGGCTCCTCACCGACGACGTCAACCGGCGCATCACGCTGCGGCTGATCGACGGCGGCGTGAACGAGGCCGACGTGACGCCGGTGGACCCGCCGCGGGGCGTGGTCGCGGCCGAGAACCCCCGCGGCGGCGCCGCGAGCGCGGCGCGGTACCGCCACACGCGGTTCGGCATCTACGACATGAGCCTCGCGGTGGACTCGCCGCTCCGGAGCGCGCCGCGGGCCGACAAACCCGAGAAGGACATGGGGCTCGGCGCGCTCTCGGCCAAGATCCGGGAGTTCGCCGACGACCCCCACAGCCGCGCGCCCTTCGAGATCGAGCGCCACAAGCGCTACGCGCTGCCGCTGGCGGCCCTCGTGTTCGCGCTGGTGGCGTTCCCGCTCGCCGTGCGCTCCCACCGGGGCGGGCGCAGCATCGCGCTCGTCGCGAGCCTCGCGATCCTCGTGGCCTACTACCTCGTGATGTCCTCGCTCGAGGGCGTCGCGCTGCGCCTGCGCCTGCGCCCCTCGACGGCGATCTGGGCGCCGAACGTCCTGTTCGCCCTCGTGGGCCTCGGGCTGCTCGCGGCCACGCTGCGCGAGTGGCGCTGGCCCGCCCTGCCGTGGCTCTGGCGGGCGCTGGCCGCGCTGGCGCCGCGGGCGCGCCGGCGGGGCCCGCGGGCGGCGCGCGCCGGGGCGCCGGGCGCCGCGCGGGACTCGACGCACATCATCGACCGCTACCTCGTGCGGGAGCACGTGACGTTCATGGCGATCGGGCTCCTGGTCGCCGCGGCGCTGTTCATCGTGGTGGACCTGCTGCAGACGCTCGACCGCTACCTGCGCGTCAGGCCCCCGCTCGTCTACATCCTGGAGCACTTCGTCTACCGCCTGCCCGCCGCGCTGTACGACGGGCTGCCGGTCGTGATGCTGGTCGCGACGATCTTCCTCTACCTCACGCTCTCCCGCTACCACGAGCTGACGGCGCTCAAGGCCGCGGGGATCAGCCTCTACCGGGTCAGCCTGCCGATCCTGGGGCTGGGGCTCCTCGTGGCGATCGGCTCGGGGCTGTTCCAGGAGCTCGCGCTGCCGGTCCTGAACGCGCGCGGCGACGAGGTGGACCAGGTGAAGATCCGCGGCCAGGCGCCGCGGCGCCTGCAGTCCCGTCAACGGCTCTGGGTGCGGAGCGCCGACAGCCGGTTCTACCGGGTCGAGCTCCTGCACCCGGGCACGAGCGACATGTACGGCGTGACGGTGCTCGAGGTCGACCGCGACTTCCGGCTCACGAGCCGGCTCGACGCGCGCCGGGCCCACTGGACCGCGTCGGGCTGGGAGCTCAGCGAGGGCGCCTACCGGGAGATCGGGCCGGAGGGCCAGGTGCAGACCGTGCCGTTCGTGTGGACCGCGCTCGACCTGAGGGAGGAGATCGAGGACTTCACCCGCATCCAGAAGCCGGTGAGCGCGATGAGCTACCGCGAGCTCCGGGACTACGTCGGCGAGCTCGAGGCCGCCGGCTTCCAGGTCAGGAAGTACCTGGTCGAGTTGTACTCGAAGCTCTCGTTCCCGCTGGTGAACCTCGTGATGGTTCTCGTCGCGATCCCGTTCGCGATCCACTCGCCCCGCGGCGGCCGGCTCTTTGGGATCGGGCTCGCCATCGCGATCATGGCGGGCTACCTCGTCGTGCACTACGTGGCGATCGCATTCGCGCGCGCCGACCTCCTGCCGCCGCTGCTCGCCGCGTGGACCGCGAACGTGATCTTCCTCGGGATCGGGGTCTCGCTCCTGCTCCGCGCCCGCACCTGAGGCGACGGGCGCCTGCTCAGGGGGGTCCCCGGTGACCCGTTCCCGCCACGCGGGCAGCGGACCCCGCGCACCCGGATGGAGCCCAGCCGCACCGGGGCAGCGGACGCGTGCCGCGTGGTCCCGGGCCCCCCCCTGGGCAGGCGCCCGTCGCCTCAGGTGCGGGCCGGTTGCGGAGCGGGAGGTCTACCGGCGGGCTTCGGCGAGCGCGCGCAACGCCTCCTCGAGCCGCTTCTGCTCGGTCCCGTACGCGGCCCAGTCACCCCGCCGGAGCGCCTCCTGGGCCCGCGTCCACGCCTCCCACGCCTGACGGCCGAGGGCGCGCAGGGGCGTGGCGCCGGCGTCGAGGGCGGGACCGGCGCGTGGCGGCGCAGGCGGCGCGGCCGCGGCCGCCGGCGTGCGGGAGCCGAAGATGCGCGCCAGCGACTGCTCGAGGGTCGGCTCCATGGCGATCTGGTTGCCGTACGCGACGATGACGCGCCGGAGCTCGGGGAGCGCCCCCTGCTCGGAGGCGGCGAGGTACAGCGGCTGGACGTAGATCAGCGACTGCTCGATCGGGAACGCGAGCAGCGAGCCGCGGATCACGGACGAGCCCCGCTGGTTCCAGAGCGAGAGCTGCTGCGAGATCACCGCGTCCTGGTCGATGCGCGCGTCGACTTGGCGCGGCCCGAAGACCAGCTTCTGCTTCGGGAAGTCGAAGACCATCAGGCGGCCGTAGTTCGGCGGGTCCGAGCGCGCCGCCAGCCACCCGATCATGTTGTCGCGCCGGCTCGGGTTGAAGAGCGTGAGCAGGACGAACTCCTCCCGCCGCTCGCCCGGGAGCCGCATGATCGTGTAGTACGGGTCCATCTCGCGGTCGCGCCCCTCGATCGACCGGCGCGGGATCGCCCACAGGTCCTCCTTGTTGTAGAACACCTGCGGGTCGCGCATGTGGTAGATGGCGTACTTCCGCGCCTGGATCGCGAAGAAGTCCTCCGGGTAGCGGATGTGCGCACGCAGGCCGGCCGGCATCTCGGCGAGCGGCTTGAGGAGGCCCGGGAACGCCCGCGCCCACGCGCGCACGATCGGATCGCCCGGGTCGGCGAGGTAGAACGTCACGGCGCCGTCGTAGGCATCGATCGTGACCTTGACCGAGTTGCGGATGTAGTTGCCGAGGCCCGGCACGGGGTCCGAGTACGGATAGCGGTCGGTGACCGTGTAGCCGTCGAGCATCCACACGAGGCGCCCCTCCGGGGTGACCACGATGTACGGGTCGCGGTCGTAGCGGAAGAACGGCGCGATCTGCCGGACGCGTCGCGCAATGCCCCGGTACATCATGAGCCGGCTCTCGGCCGTGAGGTCGTCGGAGAGGAGGATCTTCACCTCCCCGAACCGGGCCGCGAACGCGAGCTTCCGGAGCCACGAGCTGATCGGGATACCGCCGGTGCCCGCGTAGCGGGTGTAGACGTTCTTGTCGCCCGCGGGGTAGTCCAGCTCCAGCGCGCGCGTGCGCACGATGACGTACTCGTTGGAGAGCTCGCCGAAGTAGAGCTCCGGCCGGGTGATCTTCGGGAAGCCGCCGGTCGCCGCCGGCGGGATGTCCTTGACGAGGAAGTCCGGCAGGCCCTCCGGGGTCACGCGGTTGACCGGGCCGACGACGACCCCGAAGCCGTGGGTGAAGGCCAGGGCCTCGTTGATCCACACGCGCGACTGCAGGTGCGGGTAGGACAGCTCGCGCGGCGAGAGCATGAGCTGGCGGTACTCGCCGTCGATCGTGTAGCGGTCGTTGTCGACGTCGGTGAACTTGTAGTACGTCCGGATCTCCTGGAGCTGGCCGTACGTGCGCAGCAGCGGCCGGGGATCCCAGAGCCGGATGTTCTTGATCGTGGCCGCGTTGCGCTCGAGCGCCCTGGCGTCCAGGGTCTCCTCGGCGGGGAACACGCGCTCTTCGATCCGGTCGAGGCCGTAGGCCTGGCGGGTCATCCGGATGTTGTGCTCGATGAACGGCCGCTCGGCGACGAACTCGTTTGGCGCCACGCGGAAGCGCTGGAGCAGGGCGGGATAGATCCCGAGGCCCCCGACCCAGACGAGGCCGAGGGCCAGGAGGCCGCCGAGGATCAGGCGCAGGCCCGGCCGCGTGATCTGCACCAGACACGCGACTGCGCAGAGGCCAGCGAGCACCGCGAGGGCGCCGAGCACCGGGAGCGAGCCGTAGACGTCCGAGTAGGCGGCGCCGAACACGACCCCGCGCGGCGAGTAGACCAGATCGAACCGGTCGAGCCAGAAGCCGACCGCCCGGAGCGCCAGCGCCAGCGCGGCGAGGCCCAGGAGGTGCGTGCGCGCCCCGGCCGCGAGCCGCGGCCCGCGCGTCGTCAGCACGAGGCTGCGCTGCAGCACGTAGATGGCGAGCGTGAGCACGATCGTCGCGATCACCAGCGTGAAGGCCCAGCCGTAGACCAGCCGCCACAGCGGGAGCACGAAGACGAAGAAGGACAGGTCGCGCCCGAACAGCGGGTCCGCGACCCCGAACGGGCCGCCGTTCCGGTACTCGAGGATGGTCCCCCAGCTGGTCGTGGCGCGGAGCCCCGAGGCGAGCGCGATCAGCGCGAGCACGACGGGCAGGAAGCGGCGGATCAGCGGCTCGATCACGACCCGCCCGGGCAGGCCGAGCTGGTCCTCGAGCTCCCAGAGCACGTCGGGCGCCGCCGTCCGCGCGGCGAGCGTGAGGTTCGCCCAGAGGAAGAGCAGCACGCCGACCGCCATCGCGAGGAACAGCACGCCCCGGAGCGCGAGGATCCCCGTGAACACTTGTGGATAGCCGACCTCGCCGAACCACAGCCAGTCGGTGTAGAAGGGCACGACCTGGGCGACGAGCCCCAGGACGATGACCACCAGGAGCAGGAGGACGATGGGCTTGGGCCGGCTCAGGCGCGGTGCCATATCGGGCTCAGGTCCCGTGCGTCCAGGACGCCAGGTACTCGCGCTGCTGGGAGGTCAGCTCGTCGATCTGGACGCCCATCGACGCGAGCTTGAGGCGCGCGATCTCGAGGTCGATCTCGCGCGGCACGACGTACACCCGCCGCTCGAGCGTGGCGCCGTGCTTGACCAGGTGCTCGGCGGCCAGGGCCTGGTTGGCGAAGCTCATGTCCATGACCGAGGCGGGATGGCCCTCGGCGGCGGCCAGATTGATGAGCCGCCCCTCGCCGAGCACGTAGACGCGGCGCCCGTCCGGCAGCACGAACTCCTCGACGAAGGGCCGGACGGCACGGCGCGACGTGGCCAGCGCGGCGAGCTGGTCGAGGTCGATCTCGACGTTGAAGTGCCCGGAGTTCGCGAGGATCGCGCCGTCCTTCATCCGCTCGATGTGCTCCCGGCCGATGACCGACGTGTTGCCCGTGACCGTGACGAAGACGTCGCCCACGCGGGCTGCGCTGGCCATCGGCATCACCTGGAAGCCGTCCATGACGGCCTCGAGCGCCCGCATCGGCTCCACCTCGGTCACGATCACGTGCGCCCCCATGCCCTTGGCGCGCGTGGCCACGCCGCGCCCGCACATGCCGTAGCCGGCGACGACCACGGTCCGGCCCGCGAGCAGGATGTTGGTCGCGCGCAGGATGCCGTCGATCGTCGACTGCCCGGTGCCGTAGCGGTTGTCGAAGAGATGCTTCGTGTCGGCGTCGTTGACCGCGATGACCGGGAACGCGAGCACCCCCTGGCGCTCCATCGAGCGAAGGCGGATGACGCCCGTCGTCGTCTCCTCGGTGCCCCCGATCACGTCGCCGGCGAGGTCACGGCGCGCGCCGTGGAGCTGCGAGATCAGGTCGGCGCCGTCGTCCATCGTGAGCCGGGGGCGCGTGGCGAGGACCGCCTCGATGTGCCGGTAGTAGCGCGCGTGGTCCTCGCCCTTCTGGGCGAAGACGGCGACGTCGTACTCCCGGACCAGCGCGGCGGCGGCGTCGTCCTGCGTCGAGAGCGGGTTCGAGGCGCACAGCGCGAGCTGCGCGCCGCCCGCCTTGAGCGTGAGCATGAGGACCGCCGTCTCGGTGGTCACGTGCAGGCAGGCGCCGAGGCGCAGGCCCTTGAGCGGCTGCTCCTTCGCGAAGCGCTCCCGCACCTGCCGGAGGACGGGCATCGACTGCTCGGCCCACTCGATCTTGAGCCGGCCGTCGGCGGCGAGGGCCGGGTTCTTGACGTCGTGCGTCACCATCGGGCTCGTTCCTTTCGCGTTGGGTGGGCGGCGGAGAGACCGCGGCGGTCGCGCCTACACGCCGGCGTCGTCGCGCAGGTCCTTGACGCGATCGACGCGCTCCCACCCGAACTCCGGCTCGGCGCGCCCGAAGTGGCCGTACGCGGCCGTCTTCTTGTAGATCGGCCGCCGCAGGTCCAGGTACTTGATGATGCCCGTCGGGGTGAAGTCGAAGTGGCGCCGGATGAGCTGCTCGAGGACGGCGTTGGGCACCTTGCCGGTGCCGAAGGTGTCGACCATGATCGAGACCGGGTCGGCCACGCCGATCGCGTACGCGACCTGCACCTGCGCGCGCCGGGCGAGCCCGGCGGCGACGATGTTCTTGGCGACGTGGCGCGCCATGTAGCAGGCCGAGCGGTCGACCTTCGTCGGGTCCTTGCCCGAGAAGGCGCCCCCGCCGTGGGGGCACGAGCCGCCGTAGGTGTCCACGATGATCTTGCGGCCGGTGAGCCCCGTGTCGCCCATCGGGCCGCCCGTCACGAACCGGCCGGTCGGGTTGACGTGGAACACGCACGTCCGGCGGTCCAGCAGGTCGGGCGGGATCGTCGGGACGATGACCTGCTCGACGACGTCCTCCCGGATCCGCTCCGTGGTGACGTCCGGACCGTGCTGGGTCGAGATGACCACGGTCTCGACGGCGCGGGGCTGGCCGTCCACGTAACGGACCGTGACCTGCGACTTCCCGTCGGGCCTGAGGTACTCGAGCGCCCCGGCCTTGCGCCGCTCGCTGAGCCGCATGACGAGCTTGTGCGCGAGCATGATCGGCAGCGGCATCAGCTCGGGGGTCTCCGTGCAGGCGTAACCGAACATGAGCCCCTGGTCCCCGGCACCGAGCTTGTCCACGCCCATCGCGATGTCCGACGACTGCTCGTCGATCGCCGTGATGACCCCGCACGTTTCGTAGTCGAACCCGTACTTCGCGCGCGTGTAGCCGACCTCGCGGATCGTGTCGCGCGCGATCCGGGGGATGTCGACGTAGCAGGACGTGGTGATCTCGCCGGCGACGACGACGAGGCCGGTGGTCAGCAGCGACTCGCAGGCGACGCGCCCCGTCGGATCCTGGCTGATGATGGCGTCCAGGACCGCGTCGGAGACCTGATCGGCGATCTTGTCGGGGTGACCCTCGGTCACCGACTCCGACGTGAACAGATGCTCTTCCCGCGCCATTCCCACCCCTCCAGGGCGTCGTCGTGACGGAGGCGACGCGCGCTGTGCCACTGTAACACGGAACCTCTCAGCACATGGGGGGCTCCGGACGCCCCCCTGTACCATTCCGCGTGTCGCGATGCGGCCCCCCCCGGCCCTCGGAGCGCCCATGCTGCGCCGTGGCGCCCCTCGACAACGCGACTTGTCTACGGCCTCTCAGGGCTGAACGCCCCCGAGCCGCCGCTTGAGCCCGTCGAGCACCGGGACGGGCCACGGGTCGACGCCGCGCGCGAGCGCGGCATAGTAGCTCACCCACTGGCCCACGCACGCGAGCGACAGGAGGCGCGCGGGCGCGCCCCGGCCCCGCGTCCAGCACTCACTGACGCCGCCGGCGGCGGGCCCGAGCAGCTCCTCCAGCAGCGCGAAGCGTTGGGCGACGGCCGGCGGCTCGCCCGCGTCGCGCAGGAGGACGGCGTGGAGTGCCCGCGCCGCCGGCGGGCGCCACGCCTCGACCTCGTTGTGGTTCATCTCCGGCAGCGCGCCGGCCAGGGCGAAGCGCTTGGCGTTCTCCTCGAGGTCGGTCTTCCACCGGTACGCGACCGGCCCGGTCAGGGGGCCGCCGTAGACGGCGGCAAGCCGGTCGCCGAGCGCCCAGGCGAGGCGCTTGGCCTCGTTCGCCTCGGCCGGCTGCCCGGGGACGAGCTCGGCGGTCAGCGCCTCGACCACCGCGAGCGCCTCCCCGAGCTCGGCGTCGGTGGCGACGGCGAGCCCCGCGGCCTCGAGCACGCGCGCCGCGGCGAAGAAGAGATAGCCGAGCGCCATCCGCGGCATGAGGCCCGCGGGGAGCGCCACGCGCGGCACGCCGCGCGCCCGGGCGAGGGCGTCGAGCGCGCCCCCCGAGCTGAGCGCCACGAGCGCCGCCCCGCGCCCGAGGGCGGCCTCCGCCGCCGACAGCACCTCGGCGGTCTCGCCCGAGTAGGACGAGGCGAGCACGAGCGCGCGCTCGCCCGCGGCGGCCGGCAGGCCGTAGCCGCGGTGGACGAGGACCGGGACCTCGAGGTGCCCGGCGGCGCACGCCGCGAGCAGGTCGCCGCCGGCCGCCGAGCCGCCCATCCCCGCGAGGACGACCAGGGCGGGACGGCGCGCCGCGAGCGGCGGCTCGGCGCGGAGCGCGGCGCCCACGCGGCAGTGCTCGGGGAACGCGGCGAGCACGTCACGGGCGCGGTGCGGGTCGCCCCGCTCGTAGAGGGCCGGGTCGTCGAGCGTCATGCCGCGGCGAGCGTCAGGCGCATGCCGAGCGCGCCCTCCTCCGCCGGTCCGAGGTCGACCGGCCAGACGAGGAGCAGCGCGGTGCCCTGGTAGATGCGTTCGAAGCCGTCCTCGGAGAGCGACACGGTCTGCACGGGCCCCCAGGCGAGCTCGGCGCCCGGCGCCCACTCGAGCCGGGCCTCGACCCCGGCCCACTCGTCCACGAGCGAGACCTCCTGGGCGCCCGTGAGCCGGCCCGCGCTCCCGAGCGACGGGCGCTCCGGCGCGGTGAGGTAGCGTCCCGGCGCGTCGCCCGCCGTCAGGGCGAGGTTCCACTGCACCGCGAAGCGGCCGGCCAGCGCCGCGGCGGGGCGGAGCCGGTAGCGCGCCTCCACGGTCGCGTCCCGGACGGTGACCCGCTTCTCGACGTCGAGCGGCCGGCCCGCGGCGCGCGTCAGCGTGACCTCGACGCCCTCGCCCACCGCGCGCACCGCGCACGCGAAGCGCTCGGCGCCGAGCGCCAGGCGCGCGCCCGCCCAGGGGGCCACCGGGTCGAGCGGGGGCTCGCCGGCCGCGGCGGGGGCGAAGAGCCCGTCGAGCAGCGAGGCGCGGCGGAGGTCGTCGTAGTCGAGGAGCGCGTCGAGCCCCGCCTCCTTCGGCGCGGCGGCCTCGTGGATGGTGCGCGCGCCCGCGGCAACGCCCGACGGGACGCGCGCGCGCACGCGGTCGTGATACGCCTCGGGCCGGCGCGCGAGGACGTCGGCCACGTCGAGGCCGCGCGCGTAGAAGCCGAGCTCGGTCAGCGTGCCGCCGGCCTCGGGGTTGAGCGTCACGGCGAGCGCGCGGGTCCGCACGTACACCTCCTCGCGCCCGTCGCCGTTGCCGTCCTCGCGCGTCCAGGCGGGCGCGGGCGCTCCCGTGGCGTCGGCCAGGCGCCGCTCGGCGTCGAGGAGCGCGGCCCGCACCGCGCGCCTGAGGTGCGGCAGGTAGCAGCCCCCGAAGATGCCGTGCCAATAGGCGTCGTTCGCCTGGCCGCGCCAGAGCGCGAGCTGCGCCGCGGCCAGCGCCGGGTCCTCGGGGCGCGTCTCGCGCGCCCGGTGGATCGCGTGGGAGAGGCGGAGCATCTTCCAGTAGACGTCGGCGACCTCGGGGTACTTCGCGAGGAAGTGGCGCCAGAAGCCGCCGCGGAGGAGCGCCGCCAGCTCGTCACCCCGCGGCAGCCGCTCGAGCCGCGCCCGGGCCGCCTCGAGGAACCGCGCCGCCGGCGCGGGCAGCGCCCACTCGCCCATCTCGCGGTACGACGCGGTCGGCAGGTAGACGCGCCCCGTCGCGGGCAGCCGGTCCCGCACGTCGGCGAACGTCGTGAGCTCGAGCCAGTCGGCCGCGAGCAGCCGGTCGAAGAAGCGATCGAGCCAGCCCTCCCCGTAGACCCGCGCGTGGGTCCCCGGCCAGACGCCGAACTTCTCGCCGTCGTCCACGAGCGTGAGCGTCGCGACGCGCCCGCGCCGGGCGGCGAGGTACTCCAGGCTCGCCTCGACGTCGGCGAACGGGATCAGGTAGCGCAGCCGCTGGCTGATCGGGAAGACGGCGAGCAGCGCCCCCTGCTCGTCGGTGAGGTAGTAGCCGCCGAGCGTCTCGGGCTCGAGCCCCGCGAGGGCGAAGTGGCGGTCGTCGACCAGCACGTACTCGACGCCCGCGGCGACGAGCGCGCGCGGCAGGTGCGGCTCCCAGACCCGCTCGGCCAGCCACATGCCGCGGGGCCGGACGCCGAAGTGGGTCTTGAGGAAGTCGGTCAGCCGCTCGATCTGCCCGGCCTTGTCGTGGTCCGGCAGGACCGCGAGGATCGGCTCGTAGAAGCCGCCCGTCAGCAGCTCCACCTGCCCGCGCGCGACGACGCTCCCGAGGAGGTCGAAGGTGCGGGGGGCGCGCTCGCGCAGCCACTCGAGCAGGCTCCCCGAGCAGTGGACGCTCAGGCGGACCTCGGACCGCGCGGCGAGGCGCTCGAGGAAGGGGTGGTAGGCGCGCGCCGTGGCGTCCGCCACGACGTGGTCGAAGTTGCCGACCGGCTGGTGGTTGTGGACGCCGAAGCAGAAGGCGAGACGCTCACCGCTCACGTCCCTTACTCGCGGTCCAGGTCGCGGTGGACGACGGTCGGGACGTACCCGAGGCCCTCGAGGACCCGCTTGAGCTCCTCGACGAGCACGACGGACCGGTGCCGGCCGCCCGTGCAGCCGACCGCGATCGTCAGGTACGCCTTGCCCTCCCGCTCGTAGAGGGGCAGGAGGAACTTCAGGAAGTTGGCGAGGTGGCGCAGGAGCTCCTGCGCCTCCGCGGGCTCCAGCACGAAACCGCTCACCCGCGCGTCCCGGCCGTCGAGCGGGCGCAGCGCCTCGACGAAGTGGGGGTTGGGCAGGAAGCGGACGTCGAAGACCAGGTCCGCGTCGTAGGGCGTGCCGTGCTTGAAGCCGAACGACACGAGCGCGGTCGCGAGCCCGGGGCGGGCGGTCGGGGCGCCGTACAGCTCGACCAGGCGGTCCTTGAGCCGGTGCACGGTGAGCGCCGAGGTGTCCAGGACGCGGTCGGCCACCTCGCGCATGTGCGACAGCGCCTTGCGCTCCGCGCGGATCGCGTCGAGCACGCTGCCGTCGTGGGCGAGCGGGTGACGCCGCCGCGTCTCGCTGTAGCGTCGCACCAGCGCCTCGTCGGTCGCCTCGAGGAAGAGGACCTCGACCCGGTGGCCCCGCGCGCGGAGCTCGCCGAGCGCGTCGAGCAGGTGCGAGAGGTACTCGCCCTCGCGCACGTCGACGCCGAGGGCCACCCGCCGGACCGCCTGCGTGGACCGCGCCGTGAGATCCGCGAACGTCGGGATCAGCGTCGTCGGCAGGTTGTCCACGCAGAAGTAGCCCATGTCCTCGAAGGACTTGATCGCGTAGCTCTTGCCGGCGCCGCTCAGGCCGGTGATGACGACGAAGGCGACGCGCTCGCCCATCAGCGCTTGCGCGGGTTCAGGCGTCGCTGGTGCGAGGGGGCGATGCCGAGCTCCTCGCGGTACTTCGCGACCGTCCGTCGCGCGATCGTGAGGCTCTTGTCCTTGAGGATCTGCGCGACCTCCTGGTCCGAGAGCGGCTTGGCCTGGTCCTCGCCCGCGAGGAGGTCCCGGATCATCTTCTTCACGGACACCGACGACACCATCTCGCCGTCCCCGGAGGCGATGCCGCTGTGGAAGAAGAACTTCAGCTCGAACAGGCCCTGCGGTGTCTCCACGTACTTGTTCGTCGTCACGCGGCTGATCGTCGACTCGTGCATGCTGATGTCCTCGCCGACGTCGCGCAGCGAGAGCGGGCGCAGGAAGGGCAGTCCGCGGTCGAGGAACTCGCGCTGGAACTTCACGATCGACTGGGTGACCTTGCGCAGCGTGCGCTGGCGCTGGTCGACCGACTTGATCAGCCAGAGCGCCGAGCGCAGCTTCTGCTCGACGTACTGGCGCGCCTCGCCGCCGGAGGAGCGCAGCAGCGAGCGGTAGAGCGAGTTCACGCGGAGCCGTGGGATGCCGTCCTCGTTGAGGACCACGGTGTACTCGCTGCCGAGCTTGTGCACGAAGACGTCCGGCACGATGTAGCGCGAGTCGTTCGCGCCGAACCGCCGCCCCGGCTTGGGCTCGAGCCCCATGATCTCCTCGACCGACTCCATGATCCGGTCGACCGAGAGCCGGAGCGCGCGGGCGATCTCCTGGTAGCGCCGTCGGCTCAGCTCCTCGAAGTGCTGCTCGACGAGCTCGACGGAGACCGGGTCCACCGGCGGGTCGGCGCGGAGCTGCAGCAGGAGGCACTCCTGGAGTCCGCGGGCCCCGACGCCGGTCGGGTCGAGCTTCTGCACGATCCCGGTCAGGACGCGCTCGACCTCGGCGGCCGTGGTCCCGCACCGCTGGGCGACCTCCTCGAGCTCGGCGCGCAGGTAGCCGTCGTCGTCGAGGTTGCCGATGATCTCCGCGCCGATCCGGCGCTCGAGCGGGTCCTCGGTCGCGAACCGGAGCTGCTCGTCCAGGTGGTCGGCGAGCGAGCTCGTGGAGCGCACGAGGTTCTCGAACGGCAGGTCCTCGCGGTCCTCCTGGGCCACGAGCGAGCGCTCCTCGTGGTCGTCGAACATCACCGCGTTCACGTCGAAGGGCAGCTCGTCGGTCTGCCGCTCCGCGGCCGGCGGCGGCTCGGGCGGGGGCGCCTCTGCGACGGGCGCGGCCGTGCCGTCGGCGCTCTCCGGGGCGTCCGCGGTCTCCGGGGTGACCTCCTCGAGCAGCGGGTTCTCGAGCAGCTCCTTCTGGACGACCTCCTGCAGCTCGAGCGTGGAGAGCTGGAGGAGCTGGATCGCCTGCTGGAGCAGCGGCGTCATCACGACGCGCTGGGAGAGCCTCGGCACCAGACGGGGTTCCATCGCCACGGCGGGGCCTCTCTCGGCTAGAGCGCGAACCGGTCGCCCAGGTAGATCTCCCGGGCCACCGGGTTGTTCGCGATCTCGCTGGCCGTGCCGGACACGAGGATCCGGCCGTCGTAGAGGATGTAGGCGCGGTCGGTGATGGCGAGCGTCTCGCGCACGTTGTGGTCCGTGATGAGGATGCCGATGCCCTTGGCGCGCAGCCGCCCGACGATCTCCTGGATGTCGCCGATCGCGATCGGGTCGATGCCCGTGAAGGGCTCGTCGAGCAGCAGGTACTGCGGCGCCGTGACGAGCGCCCGGGTGATCTCGAGGCGCCGCCGCTCGCCGCCGGAGAGCGTGTAGGCCGGGTACGGCGCGAGCGCGGTCAGGTCCAGCTCGGCGAGCAGCTCGCGCGCCCGCGCGCGCCGCTCGGCCCCGCTCAGGTCGAGCGTCTCCAGGATCGCGAGGAGGTTCTCCTCGACCGTGAGCTTGCGGAAGACCGAGGCCTCCTGCGGCAGGTAGCCGACACCCATGCGGCAGCGCTGGTACATCGGCAGGCCCGTGATCTCCTCGCCCTCGAGGAAGATCCGCCCCCCCTCCGCGGCCAAGAGCCCGACCATCATGTAGAAGGACGTGGTCTTCCCCGCCCCGTTCGGGCCCAGCAGGCCGACGACCTCACCGCGCTGGATGTCGAGCGACACGCTGTCGACGACCTTCCGCTGCTTGAACCACTTGACGAGCCCCTGGGCGACCAGCCCTTCCACCGCGCGGCGCTCCTCAGTTCCTGCAGCCGCCCGCGGGGCGCTTCGCGGCCGCGCCGTCGGTCTTGCCGTCGCGCGGGTAGAAGACGGCCTTGACCCGCTCCTGCTTGCCGCCCTCGACGACCGAGCGGTCCTGCGCGAGGTAGATCGTGATCGTCTCGCCGCTGACGAGGTTGTCCTCCTGCCAGACTCGCGCATTCCCTAGGAGCACCACGCGCTGCTCGAGGTCGGAGTACTCGGCGCGCCGGGCCGTCGCGGTGCGGCAGTCCTTCGTGATGATCCGCACGGCCCCCGTGGAGATCGTCCGCAGCACGCGATCACCCTTCTCGTCGAGGTAGACCTCCATGCGGTCGGCGTACTGCACGGAGTTGTCCTGGCGGGCGATGACGTTGCCGGTGAAGATGACCAGCCCCTCCTTGCCGAAGCGCTCCATCTTGTCGGCGTCGATCGTGAGCGGCTGGCTGCGGTCGTCCTTCGCCCGGGCGCCCTGGCGGGCGGGCGCCTGGGCCCCGGCGGGTGCCGGGGCCAGGGCGAGCAGGCCCGCGGCGAGCACCGCCAGCAGCGCGGCGGCGCGGCCCCTCACGGTCTCCCCCTGGCGAACGTCGCCCGGACCCGCCCGCGGAGCGTGGTCACCTCGTCGCCCATCCGGACGTCGAGCGCGGTGCCGTCCACCACCGCCCCCTGCCGGGAGAGGCGGACGGGCGCGTCGGTCCAGATCCGGCGCTCCTGGCCCTGCCAGCGGATCACGCTGGTCTCCAGGCGCAGGCCGTCGCTCGAGGTCAGGACCACGTTGTTCCGGATCTCGACGTTGCGGGACGCCTGGTAGAGGTCGCCCTCGTCGCCGACGATCGTCCACGAGCGGTCCCGCTCGAACACACTGACGGCGACTTTCCGGAGGCGCGTGAGTCCCTCCGCCTCGTAGAGCAGCGCCTGGTCGGCCTTGAGCCGCCAGCGCACCCCCTGGGTCACCTCCTCGATCTCCGCCTGCTTGATCTGGAGATCGGCGCCCGTGACCTCGGGGCCCAGCGGCTCGACCCGGGCCAGGCGGCTCCTGACGACGAGGGTGCCGACCACCAGCACGACGAAGATCGCGACGGTCCCGAGAATCGCCCGCTCGATCCGTTTGGCGGATTTACGTGATTTCATAGATGTTCGGCGCGCCGTGCAAATTCGATACCAGCAGCCTATCACACGCGCGCCGTGGCGAAAAGGGAAAACGCAGGACCTAGACGATCTTGGCGCGGAGGATGTCGTGCATGTGGATGATCCCGGCCGGGCGGCCGTCGCCGTCCACGATCACGAGGCTCGTGATCATCCAGGACTCCATCACCTCGAGGGCTTTGGCGGCCAGCTCGTCGGCGCGGATCGTCTTCGGCTCGCGGGTCGCCGCGTCGCCGGCCCGCAGGTCCACGATCGAAGCCTCGCGCAGGTGGAGGCGCCTCAAGTCGCCGTCGGTGATCACCCCCGTGAGCCTGCCGGCGGCGTCCACGACCGTGGTCATGCCGAGGCGCTTCGTGGTCATCTCGGCGATCGCGTCCCGGAGCGGTGTCGTCTCGCCGACGACCGGGACCGCGTCGGCCGTGTGCATGAGATCGCTCACCCGGAACAGCGCGCGCCAGCCGAGGGTGCCGCGCGGGTGGAGCGCCGCGTAGTCCTCGGGACGGAGCCCCCGCAGCTCGAGCAGCACCATCGCGAGCGCGTCGCCCATCGCGAGGGCCGCGGTCGTGCTGGAGGTCGGCGCGAGGTTCATCGGGCACGCCTCCTCCGGGACGCTCACGTCGAGCACCACCTCGGCCTGCCGCGCGAGCGTGGAGGCGGGATTGCCGGTCAGCAGGAGGATCGGCACGCCGAGCCGCTTGAGCGGCGGCAGGATCGCGAGGACTTCGTCGGTCTCGCCGGAGTTGGACAGCGCGAGCACCACGTCGCCGCGCGCGACCATGCCGACGTCGCCGTGCACGCCCTCGGCGGGGTGCAGGAAGTACGCGGGCGTGCCCGTCGAGGCCAGCGTGGCCGCGATCTTGCGGCCCACGAGGCCCGACTTGCCCATGCCGGTCACGATCACCCGGCCGCGGCAGCCGTGGAGCAGCGCGACGGCGCGGTCGAAGCGCTCGTCGAGCTTCGCGACGAGCCCGAGGATCGCGTCCGCCTCGAGGCGGAACACGCGCTCGGCGAGGCGGCGGAGGTCGCGCGCGCTCACGCCCGTACCGCCCGGTCGATCGCGGTGATCTCGGCGAGGAGCCGCGGGAGGTCGTCGATGCGGAGCATGTTCGGGCCGTCCGACAGCGGGCGGCCGTCGGCGAGCGTGCGGTCGGGATCCTCGTGCATCTCCATGAAGAGCGCGTCGATGCCGCAGGCGACGGCGGCGCGCGCCAGCGCGGGCACGTGCCGCCGCTCCCCGCCGGAGCGGTCGCCGGCGCCCCCGGGGAGCTGCACCGAGTGGGTGGCGTCGAACACGACCGGGAAGCCGAGCGCCCGCATGTCCTGGAAGCCCCGCATGTCCACGACGAGGTTGTGGTAGCCGAACGCGGTGCCCCGCTCGGTCAGGAGGATCCCGCGGTTGCCGGTCGAGAGGATCTTGTCGACGACGTTCCGCATGTCGCCGGGCGCGAGGAACTGCGCCTTCTTGACGTTGACGGGCTTGCCGGTCGCGGCCACGGCCACGACCAGATCGGTCTGGCGGCAGAGGAACGCGGGGATCTGGAGCACGTCGAGCACCTCGGCCGCCGGCCCGACCTCGGACACCTGGTGGACGTCCGAGAGCACGGGCACGCCCACGGTCTCGCGCACCTTCCGGAGGATGCGCAGCCCCTCGGCGAGGCCGGGGCCGCGGTAGCCGCGGATCGAGGAGCGGTTGGCCTTGTCGTAGGAGGACTTGTAGACGAACGGCACGCGGTGCCGGGCCGCGATCGCAGCGAGGCGCTCGGCCGTCAGCAGGGCGTGCTTCTCGTCCTCGATGGCGCACGGGCCGCCGATCAGCACGAGGGGGTGCCCGCCCCCCACGGGGATCGCGCCCAGGCGGACGGTGGCCGTGAGGCCGGCGCCGGTCGGGTCCGTCATGACGCGCGGGCGTGCTCGAGGGCCGCGTGGATGAACCCGGCGAAGAGCGGGTGCGGGTCCCAGGGGCGCGAGCGGAACTCCGGGTGGAACTGCCCGGCGACGAAGTACGGATGCTCGGGGATCTCGATGATCTCGACCAGCTCCTTCTCGGCCCAGACCCCCGACACGCGCAGCCCGTTCTTCTCGAGCCGCGGCAGGTAGTCGTTGTTCACCTCGTAGCGGTGGCGATGGCGCTCCTGGATGATTCCCTGCCCGTAGAGCCGCGAGGCCAGGCTGCCCTCGGCCAGGACGACCGGATAGAGGCCGAGCCGCATCGTGCCGCCCTTGGCGGCGACGGTGCGCTGCTCGGGCAGGAGATCGATCACCGGGTGGGGCGCGGCCAGGTCGAACTCGGAGGAGTTCGCGCCCACGAGGCCGCAGACGTGCCGGGCGTACTCGATGACCGCGCACTGCATCCCGAGGCAGATCCCGAGGAACGGCATCCGGCGCTCCCGGGCGAAGCGCACGGCCTCGATCTTGCCCTCGATGCCCCGGTCGCCGAAGCCTCCCGGCACCAGCACGCCGTGGACGTCGGCGAACTGCGCCGCGGCGCCGGCGCGCTCGATCGCCTCGGCGTCCACCCAGCGCACCTCCACGCGCGCGTCGTTGGCGATCCCGCCGTGGGTGAGCGCCTCGGCGAGGCTCTTGTAGGAGTCCTTGAGGTCGATGTACTTGCCGACGACGGCGATGCGCGTCTCGGTGCTCGGCGCCTTCACGCGGCGCACCACGTCCTCCCAGCGGGCGAGGTCGGTCGGCCGCGGCTCGAGCCCGAGCAGCTTCGAGACGATGTCGTCGAGGCCCTCACGGTGGAACACGAGCGGCACCTCGTAGATCGTCTCGACGTCCTTGGCGGTGATCACCGCCTCCTCCTCCACGTCGCAGAAGAGCGCGATCTTCGACTTGATCGCGGGCGGGAGGTAGCGGTCCGTCCGGCAGAGCAGGATGTCGGGCTGGATCCCGATCGCGCGCAGCTCCTTGACCGAGTGCTGGGTGGCCTTGGTCTTGAGCTCCGAGGCCGCCTGCATGAACGGCACGAGCGTCAGGTGCACGTAGAGCACATTCTCACGGCCGACGTCCTTCTTGAATTGCCGGATCGCCTCGAGGAACGGCAGGCCCTCGATGTCGCCCACGGTGCCGCCGACCTCGACGATGACGACGTCGGTGTCGTGCGCGACCTTCCGGATCGAGGCCTTGATCTCGTCGGTGATGTGCGGGATCACCTGGACCGTGCGGCCGAGGTAGTCGCCGCGGCGCTCCTTCTGGATCACGGAGAAGTACACCTTCCCCGTCGTCACGTTGTGGTCCCGCGTCACGCGCCGTGAGGTGAAGCGCTCGTAGTGGCCGAGGTCGAGGTCGGTCTCGCCGCCGTCGTCGGTGACGAAGACCTCGCCGTGCTGGTACGGGCTCATCGTGCCGGCGTCGACGTTGATGTAGGGATCCATCTTCTGCAGCGTGACCCGGAAGCCGCGCGCCTCCAGGAGCGACCCGATCGAGGCGGCCGCGAGCCCCTTGCCGAGCGACGACACGACACCCCCGGTCACGAAGATGAATTTCGGGGCCAAGCGCATCCTCCTTTCGCCATCCAGTGTCGGACGAGGTCCTCTTCCATCGCCCGGTCGGTGATCCGGCCGTCGAGCCGCGCGTCGCGCAGCTCGGCGAGGATGCGGGCCACCGCCGGGCCCCGCGGGACGCCGAGCGCCACGACGTCATCGCCGGTGAGCGCCGCAACCCGCCGCGCGCCGAGGGCGGCGAACCAGTCCACGGCCTCGCGGACGCCGGCGTCGCCGCCGAGCCAGTGCCACGCCAGCTCCTCGGGCTTGAGGCCGCGCAGGCAGCTCGCGCGCGCGCTCGGCGACGCGGCCGCCGCCAGGCGCGCGGCGAGCCCCGCCGAGGCGTCGAGCGCCCGCTCGAGGCGCTCGCGCGGCCCGCCCTCCGCCGTGAGGCGCGCGAGGACCGCCGCGGCGACCGCCCGAGGCTGCCCGGCGGCCAGCGTGAGCGCGACGACGTCCCCCGCGTCCACGACGAGCCGCCGCCGGCGGGCCCAGGCGAGCGCGGCGGGCAGCGCGGCGAGGCGGCGCCGCGTCGGGGCCGTGAACCGGTAGCGCGCGTCCAGCAGGCGCCAGACGCCGGCGGCGCCGGCCCTCGCGAGGATCAGCTCCGGGCGCGCCTCGGCGAGGATCCGCTCGATCTCGCCGGCCAGGCGGGTCCCCGAGAGCGCCGGGTACGGTACCAGGCGCAGCGCCAGGGCCTGCGCGGCGCGCGTCGCGCGGTCCGGGACGAGCCCGAGGCGCACGGCGTAGCGGGCTGCCCGGAGCATGCGCGTCGGGTCCTCCACGTACGAGAGCGGATGCAGCACGCGGAGCCGGCGCCGCGCGAGGTCCGCGCGGCCGCCGTGGGGGTCGATGAGCCCGAAGCTGCCCGAGGCGAGCTCGACCGCCATCGCGTTGACCGTGAAGTCGCGCCGCGCGAGGTCCTGCGCGAGGCCCGCGGGCTGGACGCGCGGCAGCGCGCCGGGCGCCTCGTAGCGCTCGGCGCGCGCCGTGGCGACGTCGATCCGCCCGGCGCCCGGCGCCTCGACCGAGGCGGTGAGGAAGCGCGGGTGCTCGGTGAGGGTGCCGCCGAGCGCGTCGGCGAGGTGGCGCGCCACGCCGAGGCCGTCGCCCTCGATGACCACGTCGAGGTCGCGGCGAGCGACGGGCGCCTGGCGGCAGACGTCGCGCACGAGGCCGCCGACGGCGAAGGCGTGCGCCCCGTGGGCCGCCGCGAGCGCGGCCACCCGGGCGAGGAGCGCGCGCACCTCGCGGGGGACGGCGTGCTCGAAGCGCGCGCCGAGGGGCGCGGCGGACGCGGCCGCGCGGCGGGTCGCGGGCGCGGCGACCGCGCCCACGATGCCCCCGCGGTCGCGCACGGCCACGAGCGGAGCGCCCGCGGCGAGCGCGCGCCGCACGAGGACCTCGTCGGCGCGGGCGTCCACCACGGGCAGCGCGCGCGCGAGGTCCGCGGCGGCGAGGTCGTCGAGCCCGAGCGCGCCGGCGCGCGCGAGGTCCTCGCGCAGGACGCAGCGCTCGCCCGCGACGAGGAGCCGGGCGGCGCGCCGCCGGGCCAGGCGGAGCGCGTCCCCGGCGCCGATCCCCGCGGGCGCCGCCACCGCCGGGACGTCGGCCAGCGCGGCGGCGTCCACGCGCACCTGGGGGTAGGCGTGCGAGCGCCGCGCCATCCTCACGCCCTCGGATGGAACCGGCGGTACATGCGCGTGAGCGCCGCCGAGGGCAGGTGCGTGTAGATCTGGGTCGTGGCGATGTCCGCGTGGCCGAGCATCGCCTGGACCGAGCGGAGGTCGGCGCCGCCCTCGAGGAGGTGGCTCGCGAAGGAGTGCCGCAGCACGTGCGGCGACACGCGGCGGCGCACGCCGGCCGCCGCGGCCGCGCGCCGCACGATCGCCCAGAGCGTCTGACGCGAGAGGGGGCCTCCGCGCGGGTTCACGAACAGGCGCCCCGGGTCGCGCCGGCGCGTGAAGCGCGGCCGCGCCTCCCGGATCCAGCGTGCGACCCAGCGGGCGGCCTCAGCGCCGACCGGGACGAGCCGCTGCTTGCGCCCCTTGCCCGTGCACACCACGTAGCCGGCCTGGAGCCTGACGTCCTCGAGCCGGAGGCCGAGGCACTCGGAGGCGCGCATCCCGGTCGCGTAGAGCAGCTCGAGGGCGGCGCGGTCGCGCACGCCGCGCGCGTCGCGCGTGTCGGGCGCCTCGACGAGCGCCGCGGCGACGTCGCGCGGCAGCGTCCGTGGCAGCGGGCGCGTCCCCCGGGGGGTGTCGACGTGCTCCGTCGGGTCCCCCGCGAGCACGCCCTCGCGGACCAGGTGCCGGTAAAGGCCCCGCACCGCCGAGAGCCGCCGGGCGACGCTCGCGGGACGCAGGCCGCGGCGGCGCAGGCGGTCGAGGTACCCCACGACGTCGTCCGCGCCCACGGCGGCGAGCGGGCGGCGTCCGAGGAAGTCGAGGAAGTCCGTGAGGTCGTGGCGGTAGGCGCCGAGAGTATTCCGGGCTGCCCCCTGCTCCGCCTGCAGGGCCCCGAGATACTCCGCTACGGCGTCGGTCATAGAGTGACCACGCCGGATTATATCACCGCGTCCCGCGCCGGCCGAAATGCGCGGCGTCACAGCGTCAGAGCCCGTGAACCAATCGCGCGATCGAGGAGCGCCACGGGTTCCCCGGGGCGCTCCGAGCGTCGGGGGGTTTGGGGGGCGCCCGGAGCCCCCCATGACCTCAGAGGCTGTGAACGAATCGCGGTG
>Ga0209211_10003705_pt1 | contig 24541 bp, 28 predicted proteins | sample RifGroA2_FD_183992 | JGI IMG/M metagenome (GOLD analysis project Ga0209211, IMG submission 183992) | Groundwater microbial communities from Rifle, Colorado, USA - Groundwater A2 (SPAdes) (version 2) | ecosystem: Environmental > Aquatic > Deep subsurface > Groundwater | place: Rifle, Colorado...
ATAATTCAAGCGTTTTTCCGATACAAGGTTTTTGTACGGAAGAAATTCATATCTGCAAAATAAAAAAGTTTGCCTGCAAAGCGTTAAAAGGGCGAGGTTCAAAAAGCGGAATACGAGTTATCTACGCCTTTCATTGCCAAAGTTATAAAGTTGAGTTTATTGAAATATACTTCAAAGGCGAAAAAGAAAATGAAGATCGTGAAAGAATAAAGGAATACCTTAGATGAACCTTGAAGATAGCCCTCAATTCTTGCATACTTTTATCAAGATCCTTGAATTTGAGCCATGTTTTTGGTTAAAACTTCCGGAGATCGTCCTTTTAACTTGACTTTTTTAAACAATGGCCGTTTTTGGGTTGAGAAATCCCGCAATTTGTGGGATAATTGTGGAGATGTGAGATATAAAAATATATTTATGAAAAATCTGGGAAAAATTAAAATCACACTGATAATTTTAGGCATTTTGATTGTGGGCGGATTGGGAACCGTCATGGCAAAGTTTTCTTTTCCGCTCTCGCCGGAAAAACTAAACAGCAGATTTATAACTTCCAACCCTTTAGACTTGTCTCAAATCGCCGGATTTTCCAAGTACAGAAGTTGCGCGGGGCATGATTTTAGAAATCCAATCGCGGCCACCGGCAAAAAGGAGGATACTCCGCGTTCAATGAAACACTATGTGAAAGTGCGGGGCGATTTGCGCGGGAAAAATGGCGTTGTTAAGGCGCTCGCTCCTTTTGACGGCAAAATTTCCAAGGTAGACGACGATATGGGCGATACGGATGACCGGCAGATTTGGCTGACGCCGGACTCAATCAGCCCTGTGCAGTGGCATTTTATTTTTTTCCATATTGATTTGGAAGATGGCCTGAAGAAAGGTTCATCGGTGAAAGCGGGTCAGCTTATCGGCACCGCCAATTTGGCGCGCGGACCGGATGGGGCGACGGACAATTTTGACATAGCCGTGAAGATTACGCGTCCGATGAGAACTCCGGCCGTGGACGCGCCGTTTGCCCATATGACCCGGGGCGTGCTAGACGAATACGCGAAATACGGCATTAACGAAAGCGGTACTCTTATTTCCAAAGAAAAAAGAGACTCCGCGCCTTGCCCGACCGTGGCGGGAGGAGATTGACCGGATGTATATTTCCCTTCAGAGTGGTCCGTCGATGACATCGTCTGGCTAAAATAAAAATGGTTTGGCAGCTAATTGTAATTAATCCGGTGATATAATTGGAATCGATGGAAACAGATAAAAATAACAACATTTTGTATTCGGTAAGGCGGAGCAAAAAAGCAAAGCGGATGCGTCTGGCCGTATATTGCGACGGTAGTGTCGTTGTCACTATTCCCGGAAGAGTTTCGGAAAGCGTCATAGATGGATTCTTGCGGGAAAAAATGGATTGGGTGCTGGGCAAGATGGCGTTTTTCAAGCGATTAAATAATCCGCATATTCTAAAACTTGGGAAAAAAGATTATCTTAAATACAAAGATCAAGCTTTGGCGTTGGCGACGGACAGGGTGAATTTTTACAACAACATTTATAATGCCGGTTTCAATAAAATAAAAATAAAAAATCAAAAGACGAGATGGGGGAGCTGTTCAACGCGGGGGAATTTGAGCTTTAACTACAAAATTTTGTTTTTGTCGGAGAAGGCCAGAAATTATATAATAATTCACGAGCTATGCCATTTGAAGGAATTCAACCATTCCAAAAAGTTTTGGGATTTAGTCGAGACGGGAATGTCGGATTATGTTGATGCAAGAAAAGAGTTAAAGAAAAACCATTCAGTAAATGATAAACGATAAAACAAACATAAAAGCGGATGTTGTCGTTATCGGCGGCGGTCCGGCCGGTATGATGGCGGCTGGCCGGGCGGCTGAATGCGGGCGGACGGTTTTGTTGTTGGAGAAAAACAAAACGCTCGGAAAAAAACTTCTTCTTACCGGAGGCGGACGATGCAATCTTACCAACGGCATTTCCAATATCCGCGCGATGCTGGCGAAATACAAAGGCAGCGATCAATTTCTTTTTTCCGCTTTTTCTCAATTTGGCGTCAAAGATACGCTTAGTTTTTTCAACAAGAGAGGGATGGCGACCAAAGAAGAAGATGAAGGCAGAGTTTTCCCTGTTTCCAATAAGGCGCAATCCGTTTCGGACTCGTTAGTTCAGTATATAAAAGAAGGCGGAGTGGAAATACGAACCAGCGCCGCTGTTTCCGATATTTCAATTGATAATCTTACGAAAGATATCCATATACGGCTTAAAGATAAAACAGAAATAACGGCAAAATCCTGCATCATCGCCACCGGAGGAATTTCGTACCCGGAAACAGGCTCAACCGGCGATGGATTCGCATGGCTTAAGAAATTTGGACATACTATTATTGATAACGACTTTGCGCTTGTGCCCATTGAACTCAAAGATGATTGGGCGAAAAAACTTAGCGGACTGACACTGAATGATATCAGGTTAAGCGTATTTTTGAACGGGCAGAAGCAGAAAAATTTCAGCAAGCAGGAAGGCAAATTGCTCTTTACGCACTTCGGCGTCAGCGGGCCGACAGTTTTGAATATGAGCAAAGATATCGGCGAATTGTTGCAAGGAGGCGAAATTGTTATTGGTTTAGATCTATTTCCAAAACTTGACCATGGCGCGCTCAAACAAAAACTCCAAACATTGCTTGTCGCAGAAAGCAATAAAAAGTTAAAAAACACATTAAGTAAAATTATCCCTTCGGCGCTAGTTCTGAGTATTCTTGAAATTGCCGGCATAAACGGCGAAACAGCCAATCATAGTGTGAGAAGCGAGGAACGGATGAAGCTAGTCGCCTTAATGAAAGGTATTCCGCTCCACATCAAGGGTTTGCTTGGCGCAGACAAAGCGATTGTTTCTTCTGGCGGGGTGGCGCTTGAAGAAATAAACTTCAAAACAATGCAATCGCGCCTTATCCCGAACCTTTATATCATCGGCGATGTTTTAAACATCAATCGTCCTTCGGGCGGTTATAGCCTTCAGCTTTGCTGGACGACAGGCTTCGTGTCCGGAAACGCGTTAGGAACTTGACTTCTTTTGTTTTATAGGCAATAATTTTAGTGCTATAAAGCCATTATCAAATTATAAATATTTTACTCATATGTTTAAATTACATCGTTTCAACAAGTTCGCTGTGGGGATAGCTTTGCTGTCTGTTGTCGCGTTTGCGTCCGCCGCCTACGCGAATCATTCGTGGGGCGATTATCATTGGGCGCGATCCGCGAATCCGCTCATATTGAAAGCCGGAGATAATGTTTCTTCCGTTTGGGACGATTACTTGAATGAGGCTATTGGCGATTGGAGCCTGTCTTCGGTGTTGGGTTTGGAAAAAGTTGCCGGCGGCACCAATGATTCCAAAGGGAAATATACGCCCAAGAATTGCGTCCCCACCATCGGGCGTATTGAGGTTTGCAACGCCAAATATGGCGGAACCGGCTGGCTTGGCGTGGCGCGGATTTGGGTTAGCGGCGGCCATATAGTCCAAGGAACGGCCAAGATGAACGATTCATATTTTAATACCGCAAAGTATAATACGACCGCGTGGCGAAGGCTCGTTATGTGCCAGGAGGTGGCTCATGATTTCGGCCTTGACCATCAAGATGAAATTTTTGACAATGCCAACTTAGGCAGTTGCATGGATTACACGAATGATCCGGACGGCGGACCGGGCGGAGCGGTAGACAATGACCCTTCAAACGAGCACCCGAACGCCCATGATTTCGCGCAATTGGAAACTATTTACGCTCACCTTGACGGAGCCGCTACGGCGGGACAAACGTTTTTTGGCTCCGGCAATCGCGTTTTAGGAAAAGGAGTTGATGGGGAGGAAACGGCTGAATGGGGAAAATCTATCCGCTCTTCTTCGGACGGCAAGCCGTCTTTGTTTGAAAAAGATTTAGGCAAAGGCCACAAAGTATTTACCTTCGTTGTTTGGGCGGATAAAGACGCCGCGGCGGAATAATAAAGCATTGATGCCGCGCCAGAATCAAAAATTGATAGTCCATTCCGGATTTATAAAGGATACGCATGCCGGGAGCGTCCAAGTTTCCGGCGAGACGATGACTTTCGGCTACTGGTTTTGGCATGGCGGATTTTTGGTGGCCATTTCTTATGTAATAATTATTTGCGGCGCCGGAGTTTTTATCAAGCACCTCTTTTCTCTTTTGAAAAAAACATAATGTATCAGCCGTCTCAAAAAATTTTGGAGAAATACGCCGATGTTCTGGTTAATTTCGCTTTGGGCGGAGGCGAGGGAATTAAGAAGGGCGAAACGGTCAGGCTTACCGTTTACGACATCGCTAAGCCTTTTTACGTTGAATTGAGGCGAGCGATTTTAAAATCCGGAGGCAATGTATTAAGCAATTATCTTCCCGCCGATGAAGGTAAAATAAATCTGGAAAAAGAATTTTACGACTTGGCCGATGAAAATCAGCTTAAATTTTTTCCGGATAAATTTTTAAGAGGATTGGTTGATCAGATAGACCACTCAATTTTTATAGACAGCGAGACCAACAAGTTCGCTTTGAAAAAGGTTGACCCCAAGAAAATAATGGCTGCAAGCCAAGTTTTCAAGCCTTTCAAAGAATGGAAGGAAGAAAAAGAAAACAAAGGGGAATTTACTTGGACAATAGCCCTTTACGTCACGGAAGCTATGGCTAAAGAAGCTAGTTTGTCTTTGAAAGAATATTGGAACCAGATAATCAAAGCCTGTTTTTTGGATAAAGCCAATCCGGTCAAGGAATGGAAAAATGTTTACGGAAAAATCGGCGAATACAAAAACAAGCTGAACGAGTTGAAGATAGAAAAATTGCGCGTAACCGGCCCCGATGTTGACCTGAAAATAAATATGGGAGAAAAAAGAAAATGGGTCGGCGGGAGCGGTCGGAACATGCCGAGCTTTGAAATATTCACTTCGCCTGATTGGCGGGGAGCGGAAGGCTGGGCGAAGTTCAACCAGCCGCTTTACAGTTACGGCAACCTTATTGAAGGCATTGAATTGGAATTTAAAGACGGAAGGGTGGTAAAAGCCAAAGCCAAGAAAAACGAGAAAGTGCTTTTGGAAATGATAAAAGCGGAGAACGCCGACAAGATAGGAGAATTTTCTCTGACCGACAAAAGATTTTCCCGCATCACCAAGTTTATGGGCGAGACTCTTTACGACGAGAATGCCGGCGGGCCGAACGGAAATTTTCATATCGCTTTGGGCAGTTCCTATCATGACGTTTTTGACGGGGATATGGCGGACAAATCCAAAAAATATTGGCAAAATCTGGGTTTCAACGACTCGGCGATTCATACCGACCTCGTTTCCACTTCGCCCAGAACCGTTGCGGCGATTCTAAAAGACGGCGCCGAAAAAATCATCTACAAAAACGGCCAATTTTGCTTGTAGATAAAAATGGTTTATAATAAATTTATGAATATAAATTTAAAGGCGACGAATTTTGAATTGACTCCCGCTATCCGCGAATACGCAGAGAAAAAGGTGAATGGGCTGGAGAAATTTATTCATAGGACGGACGAAAGCGTCCATGCTTGGGTGGAAGTCGGACGAACGACGGCGCATCATCTTAAGGGCGATGTTTACAGGGCGGAAATCCAGATCCACATTCCGCATTACAGGAAAGGCGTGAGAGCCGAATCTGTCGGCGAAACTCTCAACGAAGCCATAGACGGCGCGCACGACAAGATAAAATTGGAATTGGAAAAAGTCAAAGACCGGAAAATATCTTTAGTCAGAAAAGGCGCTCGGGCGATTAAAAATTTAATTCCATTTTTGAAATAAATTTTTTATGAATAAAGGCAGAGCTCATTGGATCATATTTGTCATTATCATTCTAGGCTCCTTGGGAGTAATTTTTGGTTATAAAATCGCTATGAAATCGGAAAATAAAATATCAAAAGACGCTAGCGTAAACAGTCAAGGCTATACCAACAATCCAGTGGCCGTTATGAAGACAAATATGGGCGAAATCAAGCTCGAACTTTTCGTCAAAGACGCGCCGGAAACGGTCGCCAATTTCATAAAGCTGTCCAATGAAAAATTTTACAACGGAACCAGATTCCACCGGGTGATAAAAGGCTTTATGATCCAAGGCGGCGATCCGAATAGCAAAGACGACAATTGGTCAAACGACGGCATCGGCGGACCGGGTTACGCTTTCAAGGACGAGATAAATCCCAATAAAATAATAAGAGGAGTTTTGGCTATGGCCAACGCCGGGCCAAATACTAACGGGAGCCAGTTTTTTATCGTTACCGCAGAGAGCGCGCCGTGGCTGGACGGCAAGCATACTGTTTTCGGCAAAGTCATCGGAGGAATAGATATTGTGGATAAAATAGAAAATGCCGCCACGGACAAAGCAAAAAACGACCACCCCATAAAAAATGTGACGATAGAATTGATGGCTATCGTTGATTAAAATTAAAAAGCTCCGAAATTTATTTTCTGCGCTTTTTAGACCAATATTATGAAATATCTCATCAAAGAGCTGATGGAAGAAGGAATTTTGAAAACCCCTTCAATTATTGACGCTTTTGAAAAAGTGGACCGAAAAGATTTTGTCCCGGAAGAGTTGAAGGACAAAGCTTATCTCAACACGCCTTTGCCGATAGGTTACGGGCAGACAATTTCCCAGCCGCTGACGGTGGCTTTTATGCTGGAACTACTCCAGCCGGAAAAAGGGAACAGGGTTTTGGAAATCGGTTCCGGTTCGGGTTGGCAGACGGCCTTGCTGGCTCATATAGTTTCCGGCGAAGGAAAAGTTTTCGCCGCGGAATTAATTCCGGAGTTGATGGCTTTTGGCCGGAAAAATGTAGCTAAATACGGGTTTATAAAAAAGGGAATAGTTGAATTTCATTCTTTCAACGCCACCAAAGGCATGCCGGAAGAAGCGCCTTTTGACAGAATTATCTCCGCGGCCTCGGGGATGGAATTGCCGGCGGCGTGGAAAGAACAGCTCAAAGTCGGCGGCAGAATTGTCGCGCCGGTCAAAGACGCGATTCATATGCTTGTCAAAAAATCAGAAACTGAATTTGACGAAAGCGTTTATCCCGGTTTCGCTTTCGTGCCGCTCATAAGTTTAAACGAAGACATACAACTATAACTTCATAAACTTTTCGTAGTCCATTTCATTTTTTGATTCCGGTTTCACTTTCTTGATTAAAAGACGGCCGTTTTGAAATTCTATGTCAGTAATTATGACTCGGGTTTTTTGATTATTTTTTTGGGCAAAATAATAAATTCCCGGCCATGGCTGGAAGGCCAAAAACTTTCTGTAAATAATTTCCGGGTTGTCTTTTTCTAAATCCACCAATCCGTCTTCTTTGTTTATTTTTTTTGTAAAAGTCGCTTGGCTGTGGTCTTGTTCTTTGGCTTTTATTTCTCCTTTTATCCATTTAGGAATCACATCAACCAGCATTTCTCCACCCAATTCCGCCAACTTTTCTTCAAGTTGCTTTGCATTTAGTTTGGTATTTTTTGAATTTTGGATTTTAGATTTGTCTCGAATTTCGAATTTCGAATTTTGTGCTTCAAATACTTTTTGCGCAAGTATTTGTCCGTGATCTACTTGCTCATCCATAAGCATTATCGTTACTCCCGTCTTTTCTTCTCCGTTTAAAATAAAAGATTGGATGGGCGACGGGCCTCTGAATTTCGGCAAAAGCGAAGGGTGAACATTGAGCGTGCCTAATTTTGGAATATCCAAAATTGACTTAGGGATAATTTTGCCGTAAGAGGCGACTATAAATAAGTCGAACGGTTTGGCGGTTAAATCCCCGTTTGGCGGTTTAACCGCCAAACGCTCAGGCTGGACGATTTTTAGATTGTGTTTTTGGGCAAAGATTTTCACGGGCGGGGGAGTCAGAATCATTTTTCTTCCCTTCGGCTTATCGGGAGCGGTTACAACAAGACTTGGAACATAGCCGTTCTCAATCAGTTTATCAAGAATTTTCACCGACAATTCCGAAGTGCCGAAAAAGGCGAAATTAGGGTTGCTTGACATTTTATTTCTTTAACATATTTACTATAAATCATTTTTTGGTTTTACGGAAGGAGGAAAGTCATGAAGAATGAAAAAAAACAAAAACGAGGTATGTTTGGTTGTCCGATTTGTGGCGAACTTGTCCAAGACCAGCATTCTCTAATTGCTGGTTATAAAAATCAACATAGGTGTAATCAAAGAACTCTAAACGCCATAGATGCAGCGCACCAAAAAGACGATGAGCCCCATCCGCGATCATTGAACATGACAACGGAAGAAAGGTATAAGGATGGCTTCGGTTTGTTTGGTAGAGTAAAAGAAGATGAATATTAGTATTTGAGAGCCTTACATGATTTTATCATGCAAGGCTCTTTTCTTTTTTTGGACGCATAAAAATGTGTATCTTATTTATGTGCCACAAAGGGTACTTCCATTTTTGTAATGCCTTCGGCTAACAAAAATTGGTCGCTCCAACTTAAATAGCGAAGGATTTTTATTTCTCGTTTTTTCATTTTTATGCCCTATCACACATAATTCCTATCGCAAATTTATGTGATAGTCTTGGTCATTTATTTTAGTTCTATTTTTTCTAAATTAACGGCGGTGTCGGTGAACAATATGCCGTTTAGGTGGTCCATTTCGTGCTGGAAGATTTGGGCTAGCAGGCCGGAAGCGCCGCGGGAAAATTTTTCTCCTTTTTCGTTGTAAGCTTCTACGGTAACTTTTTCGGCTCTTGTGATTGAGCCGAACATTCCGACGACACTAAGACAGCCCTCCCTTACCGTCTGTTTTTTCTTGGAAATTTTCGTGATTTTCGGATTTATAAAAACGACTATTTCGGGTTTTACTTTTTTTTCTTTAATTTCTTTTAATTCTTGGGCGGTTTTATTTTCCGTGTATTCTTTCAAAACAATAAAAATCCGGAGCGGTATGCCGATTTGAGGCGCAGCCAGAGCCACGCCGTCTTTGGCGACAGAAAGAGCGTCTGTCATTTTCTTCAAAATATTCCTTATTTTCGCCGATTTTATTTCGGCCAGACTGATTTCCTTGGCCGTTTCTCTTAAAACTTTATCGCCCGTTTGGACTATGGTTGTCATTGGGCGTATTCTAGCAATTTTTAGACCTACCAGTATATATTGACAAATAAAACTATTTATGATAGGCTTGAAAGCAGAATAAAGGATGGGCGAAAAAATATTGATACTTAACAATTGTAATTTCTAAAACTTTTTTGAAGAAAGGCGGTTGCAAATGGCAATAATAACAGGCTTTGTTGAACCAAAAAGAGATTATGCGGTATTTGTTTTGGTGACGGGTATGCAAGGGATTCCTTTAGTGATTGAAAAAGGCAATTTTTCAAAAAAAATGTGGAAATTGCCCGGAGGGAGGCCGGCTCCCGAAGATGATATGGATAGAAACATTACCGCAATGAGAGAGGTCAATGATGAAATAGGGATTGTTGTTGAATATCCCGAAAAGGAAGTCCTTAGAATACCGAAATCGAAGCACGATTTTATCGTGCTGAAAGCAAACTATTTTAGCGGTGAAATTACCGCTAAGGCTGAAATTGAGCGAGTTGAATTGTTCAATTTTGCTCAAATCAGGCAAATGATTCAGGAAAAACAAATATTGCCTGATCATGCCGAGGCCTTGTTAAAACATATTGACGAGGTTACAGCTTTTAATGTTGTGTAAAAGGTGTTTTGAGCCAGTCATTGTTTATATGCTTCAAAACCTGCTCGCTACGGTGAGCAGGTTTATTTTTTTACAGCAAACTTTCCGGGCCGATGTCTATTTTCCATGAAGGGGGCAAGGAAGATAAGATTCGGGATAATTTTTCCTGACCTTTGGGCAATGAAGTCGGGTCAATTTTAAGCAAGATGTGTTTTATATACAAATTTTTTACTTTCGGAATAAAGGCCGGATAGCTTGTTGGCTTCCACTCGTCCAAAACTTTTTGCAGAGATTCTATCTCTTTGTTTAACTGGCTTTCATTTTTCCCCTCTTTGGTAATTTTTATCAGCAATTTAAACGGCGGATATTGGAAAATTTTTCGGCTCTCTATTTCTTCTTTGTAAAATCCGGAAATATTTCCTTTCAAGACGTTGTCAAAAATAGGCAGCTCTGGGAACCTGGTCTGGATTATAAAAGATTTTTTGGCCAATGATTTAAGTTTCAAAAGAAGATGGAAAACTTTTTCATTCATTTTAAATTCCGGCAAAGTGAACAGCCCGTCCACCGATATGGCGACGACTCGGTCAACCGGCCGATTAATGTAAGAAAAAATCATTTCCGTTCCAATGAGTATTCCGCCGCCGCCCGCCTGTCCGGCAGGCGGGGACAAAAACTCTTCGGCGACTTTATTTCCAGTTTTTTCGTTGGGGACGGAATCGGAATCCATTTCAAAAACTTTTGCGTCAGGGAAAAAACCTTTCATTTCTTCCGCCACCATTTGCGTTCCGATGCCGTAAGATTCCAGCCGCCAGCTTTTGCAATAAGGGCACCTGTCCGGCGCGGGCAGTTCCGAAAGGCACTTATGGCATCTTTGCACGGCGTTTTTTGAATCCGTCTTTCGCATAATTGCCGGCGCGTCGCATTTTCCGCACAGTATCGTCCGCCCGCAGTCGGCGCATATTGTCGTTGGGTGGTAACCTTTGCGATTGGCGATTATTATTATTTTTTCGTTTCTGGCTACCGCCTCGTCCATTATCCGCATGAGCCGTGGAGTGGAAACGAATTTCCGCTGATTTGTTTTCTTTTCTTCAAAATATTCTTTGGCATCTATGATTATTTGTTCCGCCGATGAAACCAGTCTTGCGTGGCGATCTGAAGAAGGAGAAAATTCTCCGGACTCCTGCCTGTAAAAAGTTTCTGTCCGGACAAGCTCGTCTCCGAAAATCAGGCGGGCTTTTATTTTATCGCTTATTATCTCGGCTGATTTTCTTGCGTCGGTGTAGGGTCTTTTCTGATTTTTATAAGCCGAAGAACTTTCTTGGTCAATTATTATGGCGCCGAAATCGCGTCTGGGAATGGACAGGAATATTTTTGTGGCAATTATCAAAATTGGATGTTTTTCTTCAACAATCTTTTCCCATTCTTCCTCCATTTTTTTCTTTGGCATTTTTCCGGACAATACAAAAACATATTTTTCTATTCCTCGTCCCAATTCAAGGGCGATATTTTCCATATCGACAACAGTAGGTAAACACAAGAAAACAGATTTGTTCTTGGCTAATTCTTCCCGGACAATGCTTTTGTAATGCTGGAATCTTTCTTTGGTCGGGGATTGAATGACGATAATTTCGCGTTTGTTACCCGTTTGTTCCGGCGTTTTGTTTATTTTTGGTTCGGAACCGCTTTCCAGTATCACTTGCGGAACAAAATCTTTTATCACGGAGCCGGGCGCAGAGAGATAATATTCGGCAATCTCTTGGCAGGCTTCCAAAAATTCCGACGTTATGAAGCTGGCGGAAATTACCGATTTTATCGGTTTTATGGAGAAATCGGAATTTTTAAGGCTGGTTTTTGATTCTTTGGCGTCAGAGACGGCGCTGACAATGGCGGGAATTTCTTTTTTTCTTACGGGGACGGAAACCAGCGCGCCGACAGAAACATCTTTGGAGGTGAAATAGGAAAGTTTTTCTTGGAAAATTCCTTTGGCTATCGGGATGACATCAATTATTTTCATTTTATTCTTTAAACCGACATCGTAAGTCGGTTTTTTTGACTGATATTCCATTCATTGTATCATTTATTTTTCTATTTTTGAAATTTCAGTTTACCAGCGATAGCAAGTATAGTATAATTGTTAAATGTCGCGAGGACTTGGAAAAAATCAGCAAAAACTGCTCCTCTTGCTTATGGGCGGATTGACATTGTCTCTTTCTAGAAACCCGCGTCAGTATTTCAGAACGTTAAAAGCCATAGGCAAAGGTTACGCCGAAATTGAACGACAAGCTCTCAAAAACGCCATTACCGATTTGTATAAATCAAAAATACTAGAACAAAAAGAGAACAACGACGGATCTTTGACAATCGTTTTAACCGAGAACGGCAAAAGAAAAGCTTTAACTTATCAAATTGATGAAATGAAGATTAAAAAAGCCCCAAAATGGGACAAAAAGTGGAAAATTGTTCTTTTTGACATACCGGAAAAGAAAAAGAAAATCAGAGAGGCCTTTCGTCATCATCTTAAGAATCTTAATTTTTTTGAATATCAAAAAAGCGTGTTCGTTCAGCCTTACGATTGCAAAAACGAAATAGAATATATCATTGAATTTTATAACATTAGAAAATATGTCAGATTTATCATGGCTGATTCGTTGGATAACGAATTGCATTTGATCAAACACTTTAAACTGAATTAAATTAAATTAAATTAGATTCAGACAATCTGACAACGAATAAAATTAAGGTATATTTGCTATCGCTGGTAAAGTCTAATTTATGAAAAGGGGATTTTGGAAGAAAGTTTTTGTTGGATTTTTGTTTGTAAAAAAAGTTAATACTGATAAGATATGAATAATTATGGAGATGATTCGAGATTTCAAAAAGATAACTAGAAGTGACGCTTCCATCGCTGGAGGCAAAGGCGCATCTTTGGGCGAAATGACGCAAGCAGGCATCCCTGTCCCGCCGGGCTTCGTCGTTCTCTCCTCCGCCTTTGAGAAGTTTCTGGAAAACAGCGATCTGAACGTGGAAATAGACTCCATTCTTCACGCTGTAAACCATAAAGAAATGCATACAGTGGAAGAAGCCTCCGAAAAGATAAAAGACTTGATTCTGAAAGCCAAAATGCCCCAAGACATCAAGGAAGAGATAACAAAAGAATTCAAGAAACTGAAATCTCAATTCGTCGCCGTCCGGTCAAGCGCCACCGCCGAAGATTCTTCCTCCGCCGCTTGGGCCGGACAATTGGACACCTTCCTCAACACCACCGAAAAAACCTTATTGGCCAATGTCCAAAAATGCTGGGCTTCGCTGTTCACCCCCCGAGCCATCTTCTACCGGTTTGAGAAAGGCTTGCATAACAGCAAAATCTCCGTCGCTGTGGTTATTCAAAAAATGATAGAATCCGAAGTTTCCGGAATCGCTTTTTCCGTCCACCCCGTCACCCAAGATAGAAATCAAATCATCATAGAAGCCGGTTATGGTTTGGGCGAAGCCATTGTTTCCGGTCAAATCACCCCCGACTCTTATGTGATAGAGAAAAATCCCAGAAGAATCATAGACAAGAACATCTCTCTTCAAGAAAGAGGCATCTGCCGAAAACTCAAAGAAGGCGGCAATGAATGGCAAAACATTCCCCAAGAACAAGGCGAGAAACAAAAACTGACCGATGATTAGATACTGGAACTTTCCGAACTTATCCTAAAAATAGAAAATCATTACGGCTTTCCGGTAGACATAGAATGGGCATATGAGAACAACAAATTCTACATAACGCAGTCAAGGCCGATAACGACGTTGGGAGATTTAAACAATAATGATTTAAACAGATTTACAAGCAATAACACATCGCTTGAACACGCAGATGGATTGCCTGTTTATTTTGAAATGACCATGGCGGGATTTACGGATAAGCTGAAAGGCAATCATTTATCGTCGTATGAAATTGGAATTAGCCACTTTATCAAAGAGAGTGTCGATTATATTTCTCTTCTTCAAGATCAAAATAAAATTGGTAGAGAAATCATAAAAGATTTTCTATCTAACCCATCAAACATACTTAATCTATATAAAGAATGGGTGGATAGTTATAAAAAAATGCTCAATCGTTTTAGCACAGTCTTTGATTATGATTTGAAGACTTTTAATGACGAAAAACTTTTAGCCCTGTCAGATGACATTTACTCCTTTTACAGAGAAGAAGTATCAATGCCCGGCTTTTCTGATGGTTTTATGTTTTATGCCGAGAAGCGTTTGAATGATTTGATTGTGGAATATTGTGATTTAAATAAATTAAATAATTTTACGGAAATTTTTACAACACTTACGGCTTCCACGGAATCATCTTTCTTTAACGAAAAAGAATCTGATTTAAGTAACATCAAAGACCAAAAATCAAAAAATAAATTATTAAAAAAATATGCGTGGATAAATTCAAGCTATGCTGGGTATAAGCCGTACACACTAGAAAACCTTGAGAATGATTTAAAAGATATCAAAGATCCAGCTTTAGCAAAAAAGCAATTATCTGACAATAAATTAGCAAAGCAGAATTTAATGAAGAAGCATAAGTTTAACGACGATATATTGGCAATAGTTAAGTTAACGGATCTATTTATTAAATGGCAAGACCAAAGAAAAGTATACACTCTTTCATATGTAGCATTGCGAAGCAAGATATTACATGAAATTACCCGACGTTTTAAGTTTGACATAAAATTTATTGAGTACTCCCTAACAGAAGAACTCCCAATGGTTTTAGATAAAAGTTTAAGTATCGATGTTCTTAAAAATCGTAGAAATGGCGGAGTTTTATTTATTCATAAGAATGGAAAATTAAAAGAGACTATAGTTGGTAATATAGCCGAATCTTTTGTCGCCAAACTGCAAGCTTCAGAAAATAATGAAACATCAGAAATTTCAGGCACAATTGCCTCAAGAGGAAAGGCTGTTGGCAAAGTAAGAATAATTATTTCTGCTAAAAGTATCAACGATGTTGAGTATGGAGAGATTTTAGTTGCACCAATGACCAGACCAGAGCACATAACGGGCATGAAAAAAGCCAGTGCCATTGTTACCGATGATGGTGGAATTACTTGCCATGCCGCCATTGTCTCCCGCGAGTTAGGCAAACCTTGCATCATTGGCACTAAAATTGCCACCAAAGTTCTCCACGACGGCGATTTGGTGGAGGTGGACGCGGATAACGGGGTGGTGAGGATATTGGAAAAAGCAAAATAAAAATATATTTAAAGAACAACTAATTTTTGAAAATGAAGAACGGATAAAAGATTACACTTCTAAAATAGAACTTATTTTCATGCGTCACGATGAAAAAGAAAAAGATAAGACAAAAAGCGACGAGGAAGTGAGGCTGACTCCCGCTGGGAAAATGCGCGCCAAAGAGAAAGCCGAGCAGGATGATATCAGCCAATCAATGGCTTTCGGTTCGCCCAGAAAAAGAACGCAAGAAACGGCCGGTTTGGTTATGTCCGGCAAGTTGGAGGAAATTACTGGAACGGAAACATTGGAGGAATTAAAAGAAAAACTGGATAAAGACTTGCCATTAAAATCAGGCTCAAAAATCAGAGTTGATGACAGGCTTAATTTTGAAGCGGATTTGACTTCCGTTTACGTCAAAAAAGCTTTGGATTCTGCCAAAAACGGAAAATATTTGAAATTCTTAGTGGAGGACAGCGATAGGTTGGCCAAGGAAGAAAACGACGATAAATCTTCAACTTACTCTAAACAAGCTCAAGCCATAGCTTCTGTTGTTGAAAAATATTATAGCATAGCCCCGCACTTTAACGAGCTTGCGCAAGATAAATACAAAAATTATGAAGACACAATGAAAAGATTTCTCGGCTCCCATCAGGGAGTTTTGGAAAGCTTTTTGGCAAAGGTAATTGAGAAGACCAAAGGGATTGAGGAAAGAAATAAATTCGTGGAAGTTCTTAATAACCAAGGGTTTGATTACGCCGAAGGATTTGAGGTTGATATAAAAAACAAAGAATTGGGCGAGCCGACTATTCATCTTTATTATAAAAAAGAAAAAGAAGGTAAAACCGTTTTTGAATTTGATGAGGATCTGCCGAAAGAGATAATTGACAGCATTGTTCTGACAAAATATTAGGAAATAAAATTAAGGTATATTTGCTATCGCTGGTAAAGTCTAATTTGCGAAAAGGGGATTCTGGAAGAAAGTTTTTGCGAGATTTTTATTTATTTTTTGTTTGTAAAAAAATTCAAAAACATTATTATTGTTTTGTGACAAATTACATAATCAACGGCGGGAAAAAATTGAAGGGGGAAATAGCGGTCAATTCTTCTAAAAATTCGGCGGTGGCGATTTTGCTGGCCTCTCTTTTAAACGGAGGCAAAACCACCATAATCAATCTGCCAAAAATAGAAGAGGTTTTCAGGATAATTGAAATAATGGAAAGCATCGGGGTAAAAATGGCTTGGCAAGGCAAGGCTTTGAAGGTGTCTCCGCCCCAAAAATTAAAATTGGAAAAATTGGACGTTGAAGCTGCTTTAAAGACCAGAATAATGATATTGCTGATAGGTATTTTGGTCCATAAATTCAAAAAATTTTCTTTGCCTTTTTCCGGCGGCTGCAAGCTGGGCAAGAGAACGGTTACGCCCCATCTTTACGCTTTGGAAAAGTTTGGGATAAAAATAAAGGTTAAGGGAAACGAATACGAAATCAGCCGGAACAAGCTGGTTCCTTGCGAGAATATAATAATGTACGAATCCGGCGACACGGCGACGGAAAACGCCATTTTGGCGGCGGCGCTTATTGAAGGGAAAACGGTTATAAAATTTGCTTCGGCCAATTATCAAGTCCAAGATTTATGCCATTTCCTTGACGGCTTGGGCGTGAAAATAGAAGGAATGGGAACGACCACTTTGACTATTTTCGGCCAAGAAAATATCAATCAAGAGTATTCTTTTCAATTAAGCGAAGATCCGATAGAAGCGATGTTTTTTATAGCTTCGGCCATCGTGACGAAATCTTCAATTATTATCAGGCGATGCCCGTTGGATTTTTTGGAGCTGGAATTGTTCAAACTGGAAAAAATGGGGTTTAAATATAAAATTATTCGCGAATATAAATCGGAAAACGGATTTGCCCGCTTGGCGGACATAAAAACATATCCATCGGAACTGATCGCGCCGGAAGAAAAAATTTACGGCCGGCCGTACCCTGGCCTTAACATAGATAACCTTCCGTTTTTCGTTCCAATCGCCGCGCAGGCCGTCGGAGAAACTTTGATTCATGACTGGGTTTATGAGAATCGCGCCATATATTACACGGAATTAAATCGCTTGGGGGCCAAAATAGAACTGGCGGACACTCATCGGGTTTTTATAAAAGGGCCGACGGAGTTCAAACCGGCGGAAATCACTTGTTTGCCCGCTTTGCGTCCTTCTGCCATAATACTGATAGCTATGCTTGCCGCCAATGGCCAGTCCGCGCTAAAAAATACGTATACCATAGAAAGAGGTTACGAAGACATTTGCGGGAGGCTGGCAAATATTGGAGCCGATATAGAGAGGGTGGAGGTTAAATAAAATGGGATTTTTCAATAAAAAATTAGGCATTGATTTGGGCACGGCCAACACGCTGGTTTTCGTTCCCGGCAAAGGAGTGGTTTTAAACGAGCCTTCCGTGGTGGCCATTTCCTTGCCAGACAATAAAGTTATGGCGGTGGGGGACGAAGCCAGAGCGATGGTCGGTCGGACCCCGGATACCATTACCGCTTACCGGCCGATGAAAGACGGCGTTATCGCCGACTACCGAGTGACGGAAGCGATGTTGAAATATTTCATCTCCAAAGCGATGGGAAAATGGAATTTCGCCAAACCGGAAGTGCTGGTTTCGGTGCCGGCTGGCGTTTCTTCCACCGAAAGAAGGGCAGTGGTGGAAGCCGCCGTAAAAGCCGGAGCCAAAGCGGCTTATGTGATGAAAGAGCCGATTTTGGCCGCCATCGGCGCCGGTATTTCCATCCAAGAGCCCATAGGGCATATGGTGGTTGATATCGGCGGAGGAACAACGGACGCGGCCGTCATTTCTTTGGGAGGCATTGTCGCCTCCGCTTCGCTGAAGTGCGCCGGAGACAAAATCAATCAGGCCATCGCCGATTACATCAAGAAAAATTTCAATCTGTTTATCGGCGAAAGGACGGCCGAAGACATAAAAATAAAAATCGGTTCGGCGGTTTTGGTGGACGAGGAAATGGCCTACAAAATAAAAGGCCGGGACTTTCTCACTGGCTTGCCCCGAGCGGCGGAAATTACCACCAACGAAACGGTGAAAGCCATTGATTCCGAACTTAAAGATATGATGAAAGTCATCAAAAATGTTTTGCAGGAAACTCCGCCCGAGCTCTCGTCCGACATCATAGACAACGGCATCACGATGACCGGCGGTTCGTCGCTTTTGAGGAATTTGGACGAGCTAGTTTTTCGATCTACCGGCGTAAAAGCCCGAGTGGCCGATGACGCCTTGCTCTGCGTCGCCAAAGGCGCCGGTCTGGCTCTGGACCACTTGGACACCTACAAGAAGAGCATTATAGCCAAAAAATGAAACTTTGTTTTTGGCAAGTTTGACAAAATAGATGTTATAGTGTAGGCTTTTAGCGTTGCTCTTTAAGATTCAAATAAATTAATTTTGTTTAAATTCAAGAAATTTATAAAAACTTTTTTGAAAGGAGGCGGTAAATGGGTACTGTTATTTTAGTTGCTCTAGCTTGCGGCGCGATAGGTTACTTTGTTTGTGATCTAATTATTGATACTTACAAATGGTTCCTTGTGACTCTTTTTGCTTTAGGTGGCGCTTTTGCCGGTATTTTTTTGGCCTTGCATCTTGGCTATTTAATACCGCTTGGTGATGAAGAGATAAGAGGTCTATCTTTTCATCCAACAAAAAGTACTTCTCTTTGTCCGATAAGTTCTGACGGAAATGTTTATGTTGCTATTACCAAGAGAGTTGTTTTTGAGAGAGAAGAAAAAAGAGAATTTGCAAAAATTCAATTTATCAAACAAGGTCAAGGAGAAACCCCTAATCTATGTGAGACGAATTATGTCAAAGAAAACATAATTTTTTTACCAGAAGGTTCTACTAACATTAGGGTCGAGACAGTAGTGCCAAAGCGTAAGGATTTTTGGAAATACTTCACAATATACCCAGCCAAGGAAATCCTATTTGTTCCCCAAAACGGAATAAAAGAAGGTAAAATCAAGACCTTGCATAGCTACGAGTTTATCCAGAATGAATATAATTATTGAATTAAGCGTAAACTTAATAAACTGTTTTTTAAATGGTACACAAAATCTGCTGTCGCTGAAATTGTGTACCATTTTTTTTGTTTATTTTTTTAAAAATGATAAAGTTATTTTATGCGCCCGATTTTAAAAGCGCATATTGAGAAAAAAGAATCAAATTTTTAGAATGATTTGGCATGAAAAAAGAGAATTTTAAAAAAGGAGAAATAATAATTTACAAAACTTCAAAAAATGAAGTTGATTTAAAAGTGCGTTTTGAGAATGAGACGGTTTGGCTGACACAGGCAGAAATTGCTGAATTGTTCGGCAAAGATAGAACGGTTATTACTAAACATATTAAAAATATATTTGCCGACAAAGAAATTAACCTCAAAAGCAATGTGCAAAAAATGCACATTGCAAATTCCGATAAGCCGGTTGAATTTTACAGCCTAGATGTCATTTTAGCGGTTGGTTACAGGACAAACTCAGCTCGAGCCATTCATTTTAGAAAATGGGCAACATCAGTTTTGAAAAAATATTTACTGCAAGGCTATACTATTAATGAAAAACGATTATTAGAAGCTAGAGAGAAATTCAACGAACTGCAAACCGTCATCTCGTTTTTGCGGGAAAAATCCAAAAAAGAATTATTGAACGGGCAAGCCGGAGAGATTTTAAACTTGCTTTCCGATTATTCCAAAACACTGACTATCCTTGAGCAATACGATAAAGGACAACTCAAAGAATCAAAAGGCGGGAAAACAAAATTTGTTTTGAAATACGATGATTGCTTGAAAATAATAGCTGAATTAAAAAAAGAATTGGTCATGAAAAAAGAAGCAAGTGACTTGTTTGGAAATGAAAGAGATGGAAGTTTTGAGGGTATCATTAAAGGCCTTTACCAGTCATTTGGCGGCAAAGAACTGTATCCATCAATAGAAGACAAGGCTTCGCATCTTCTTTATTTCATCATCAAAGATCATCCATTTTCTGACGGAAACAAACGCTCCGCCGCCTTTTTGTTCGTGTATTTCTTGGACAAAACAGATTTTCTTTTCAAAAAAAACGGCGAAAGAAAGATAAACGACAACGCTCTCGTGACCTTAGCGCTTCTTGTCGCCGAAAACGATCCGAAAGAAAAAGATGTGATGGTAAAAATAATCAAGAATTTAATAAGCGAATAATTATTTTATGCGCCCGATTTTAAAAGCTCATATTGAGAAAAAGGAATTTCATCACGCCTATTTGCTTTGCGGGGACGAGGAAACTGGCAAGAAAATGGCCGAAGAAGCGGCCAGAGTTATACTTGCGGAAGATAATTTAGAATCTCATCCGGATTTTTCATTCAGGCGATTCGGATTGTTCGGCATAAACGACAGCCATAATCTGACGAGCTGGGCGGCCACGAAATCTTTTTCCGGCCGGGGAAAAGTTTTGGTGATGGAAGTTTTTTCCTTCAACATGGAATCGTCCAACGCTCTTTTAAAGACTCTGGAAGAACCGGGCGAAAAAATCCACTTTTTCATAATCACTTCTTCGGTGGAAAATGTCATACCGACCCTTCGCTCAAGGCTGACTGTTATTGATATTTCTTCGGACAAAAAAGGTTTGGAAAAAGAACTGATTGAAACCGGTCGGAAATTTTTGGCCGCTTTGCCAAATAAAAGATTGGAAATGGTAAAAAAGTTGTCCGCGAAAAGCGGCGAGGAAAATGAATTATTGTCGGAATCGTCCGCGAATAAACAAAAGGCTATCCAATTTTTAAACGCTCTAGAATTTTTATTGGAAAAAGAATTAAGATCGCCGGAAAAAGGTAAAAAAATCTCAACCGCTCTGAAAGAATTGTCCCGAAGCCGACAATTTATCTCCGACCGAGGCGCCTCGGCCAAAATGATTCTGGAACATCTGGCGCTAGCTCTGCCTGTTTTCAAATAAACAATAAAATTGATACAATTAAAACAATGTCCAAAGTCGTGCTTTATCGCAAATATCGGCCGCAGAACTTTGAGGAAGTTTTGGGGCAGGATCATATCGTTCCGATTTTGAAAAACGCCGTTAAAACGGGGCGGGTTTCTCACGCTTATCTTTTTTCCGGCTCCCGCGGGACGGGCAAGACCTCTTTGGCCAGAATTTTGGCCAAAGAGGCGGGTTGCTCCGACGTTGACCTGATAGAAATTGACGCCGCGTCTTCGCGAGGCATAGACGAGATACGGGCGTTAAGAGAAGCCGTTAGATTTTCCCCGATGCAGGGAAACATCAAAGTCTACATCATAGACGAGGCGCATATGCTGACCAAAGAAGCTTTCAATGCGTTGCTCAAAACCTTGGAAGAGCCGCCAGCGCACGCTATTTTCATCTTGGCCACCACGGAGTTGGACAAAGTGCCGGAAACGATAATTTCCCGGTGCCAGAATTTTTCTTTCCGGAAAATTTCCGAAGAAGTGTTAAGGAAGGCTTTGAAAAATATCGCCAAAAAAGAAGGCTTTGAGATAGACGACGGGACGGCCGGTCTTATCGCTCTTTGCGCCGAAGGGTCTTTCCGCGACGCGCAAGGGATTTTGGACCAGATAATTTCTTTGGGCGAGAAAAGGATTACGGAAGAATCCGCCAGGCGATTTTTGTCCGCCCCGCCGAGAGAATTGACAGAAAAATTCATTACTGCCGTTTTAGAGAAGAAAGCGGAAAGCGGGCTGGAAGCCATTCAAACCGGAATGGAGAAAAATATTGACATAAAAATATTATATAAAATGATTTTAAGAGATTTGCGTTCAGCCATTCTGCTCAAACTGGCTCCGTTGATGAAGAGGCAAATCCAAGATTCGTACAGTGAAAACGAATTCAAGTTTTTAGAAAAACTGAAAGATGCGGCCAAGCCGGGCGAGATGGAGCGGGCGCTGAAAATAATGTTGGAATATTACGAAACCCGCTCCCGTTCCTACTTGCCCCAGACGCCGCTGGAACTTGCCTTATTGGCGATAATCGGCCAGAATAAATAGCGGATTATTACTGGAACATTGCCGGATCGTCTAAAGGTAGGACAGGGGACTTTGAATCCCCTAATCTAGGTTCGAGTCCTAGTCCGGCAGAAAAATAAATACCTTTATCTGAAACAATTTTTAAGGTATTATTAATTTAATTATGGCGATATTGGACACAAAAATTAAAGAGCTTCGTTCAATTGATATTTAAGATAACACCATGAAAACACTCACAAGAAAAGAATTGGACAGGCAAGATTTTGTGGATAATGAAGTTTTTGAATTAATTCAAAAACTTCTTCCGCCATCAAAAAAAATTGAATGGGATATTGAAGCTATTGGAACAGTTAGAGATATAATAAGAAAACAGACTGTTAATAAACAAAAATTGATAAGTGAGATAAAATTTTATCCATAAAATCATGGAAACAAATATTCTAAAAGCGTTAAACAACATATCAAAACTCAAGAGCTTCAAGCTCGCGGAACTTTATTCTGGTCAAAACCGAATGAATAATGTTGGTACTGCTTTGGAATATTTTATCAGAGATGTTTTTTGTTCCAGTATAGATATTGTTGGTTTAGAGAATAAAGACAAAAAACACTCCGAATACCTTTCTTATCTAGGAAATCAAAATAATCCACCGGACTTTATTGTTAAAAACGGCGATGCCGTAGAAGTTAAAAAGATTGGTGGATTAGTTGGCAGTATCGCCTTGAATAGTTCTTATCCAAAATCAAAACTACACAGTGATGATGTTCGTATTCTTCAATCTTGCAAAGAATGTGATGGTGGAAATTGGTCTAAAAAAGATATTATTAGTAATCTTATAACTATATGATTGATACAAGAAATCAAAATTATTCTGAAACACTTTCGCAAATAGCGGAATTACAAGATTTGGTCGATATGCTTGAGAAAAATATTTCTTTGCAGCTACCACAAGGCGTGGCTAATAAATTTATTTCTACTAAAAATAAATTTATTAACTGGGTTGATGAAGCCGAGTTTATTTTACAAGATTATAAAATATGAAAAAAGAATTAAGATTTCAGTTTTTTCCAAGGTCAGTTGGAATAAATAATAATGTTCAAAGAATCATAGATTGCTTTTCGGTTGCTCATAAAGATATTTGTTCACCAGAGCACACACTTTCGAGTAATGAAGTTTTATCCATTTTAAGAGAAAAGTTGATTGAGGTACCGATGAAGGTAGAAACAGGTAAAACTAAGGGATCAAAAATACCAGTACCAGTTTTGTTCGGACTTAATAATAAAATTGACCAACATTTTGATGCAGATGCTCTAAGCTCAGATGGAACAATCGTATTGGAGGTAGAAGCGGGTAGAGCAGTTGATAATTATCAATTTTTAAAAGATATATTTCAAGCGTCAATGATGTACGGTGTTGAATATTTAGTTTTGGCAGTTAGGAATGATTATCGTAAGCACGATGATTTCAAAAAGATATACACTTTTCTTGAAACTCTATATATCAGCAACAGACTGCATTTGCCGTTAAAGGGCATTCTTTTGATTGGTTATTAATTGTCAAAGCTGGAGTGAGGCGGGTGCTGGGCGTGGTATAAATGACAAGCGGGGGAAATTATTTTTTGAATACATAAGGTTATTGAAAGACAAACAACCAGCTTTCTTTTTGGCTGAAAATGTTTCCGGTATTTTACATCCTAAACACAAAGAAGCTTTTAAAAATATCTTAAAACAATTTGAAGATGTTGGTTACAACATCAGTTATAAATTACTTAATGCGAATGATTATGGTGTTCCGCAAGATAGACTTCGTGTAATTATTATTGGATACCACAAAAAGAAAGTTGGATTTTCTTTTGAATTTCCAAATACATTACCAGATAAACCAATCCTAAAAGAAGCAATCTTTGATTTGCGCCTAGCAAAACCGGCAAAAGAATTTAACAAGACAAATGGAGATTTGGAAATTCCAAACCACGAATATATGAATGGCGGATTTTCAACGATATATATGTCGCGTAACCGAGTTAGAAGTTGGAATGAGCCGTCTTTTACTATCCAAGCTGGCGGACGGCACGCTCCTATCCACCCACAAGCCCCAAAAATGCAGTTTGTGGAGCAAAACAAAAGGATATTTATTCCTAACAAAGAACATTTGTATCGCCGACTTTCGGTTAGAGAGTGCGCAAGAATACAAACATTCCCAGACACTTTTATTTTTAAGTATCGCGATGTTGCGGACGGATACAAAATGATTGGTAATGCCGTACCAGTTGAATTTGCCAGAAATATCGCAATAAAAATTATGGACGACCTGAAAAACCTCAAAAAGTATGGACAAATTTACGAAAAAAAAGAAGAGCTACATAATCTATCTGTGCAACATCGAGTGTCGCACATTAACTTTTGAATTGACATAACAACTACAAAAACTTATATTTTAATCAATAGCGTTTGCCTGCCGCAAGGTCTCAATCCGAACACCAGAATTTTTTCTTAACGCCTGAATGTCATGGCGTTTTTTCTTTTTCTAAACCGTTCAAGAGCTTCATAAGGGGTTAAAAAATCCAAGCACTCCATAATTCTGTTGTTTAACTTCTCCTCGGTCTTTTTAAC
>Ga0209211_10003706_pt1 | contig 24536 bp, 24 predicted proteins | sample RifGroA2_FD_183992 | JGI IMG/M metagenome (GOLD analysis project Ga0209211, IMG submission 183992) | Groundwater microbial communities from Rifle, Colorado, USA - Groundwater A2 (SPAdes) (version 2) | ecosystem: Environmental > Aquatic > Deep subsurface > Groundwater | place: Rifle, Colorado...
AAACTGCGGTCGCACCTGGTCACCCACCATTGGATGCTGTTGCATGGCGTCGAGCGATCCGACAACGCCAATGCACTGTTCGAATTTGGGGGTACTCTCATGTCTTTGTGCATGAGCCTCATGACCTCACCGCGCAGGTTTCCTCAGTTAAGGGAATTTTGGCTGGTAAAGAGGGTCGGCCGGGATTCATGTAAAAAACAGCAAAACTTCGCTTAATCACCTGAATTAAATAACGATTCCTGAATCTTTGCAGATGGAACTTCTTTTTTGGCACCACCCGCTTTCCCCTGTTCGGAGAAATACTTCCGGATGTTCTCCAGCATCTGGTCCTGTGTCGCCTGAACCGCTTTCAACGTCGCCAATTCAAGTTCTCGGCTTTGAGCTAGAGCCAGCCTCTCTTCGGAAATAGCCGCCAAGTTGTCTCTTTCAATATTCACTGACGCTATTCCCTCTTCAGCTTCTGAAACCTGCTGCTTGAGTTGCTCGCATTTTTGTTCCAACGCGATCAATTGCTCCTTTGAATGACGCAGCGCTCGAACCTCTGTTTGCAGCTGATGTAGTTCGCTCTTGGCATGAGCCAGTTCGTTGGCAACTCGGGCGTTGTCCTGATGTGCTAGCAAGGTTTCTTGCTGTTTCGCGCTCAGGAGATCCTTTGCAGAACGTAATTCCCCTTGGAGGAATTGGATTTGCTGCTCGTGCTGCCGTTGATCCTGTTCGCGCTGATCTTTCGATGATTGCCGGAAGTGTTCCAAGGCTTCGCGGGCGTGCCGGTGCTTTTCTTCCAACGATTGGCGATGCGCTTCTTCCTTGCCCCGTTGTTCATCCAGGTCGTGAATACGCTGGCTTATCCGGGCCACGGTAAGTTTTTCTTCCTGAAGTAGATTTTGGGCGTCCTCGTTGGCGGCTTTTTCGGCCGCCAACGCAAGGCTCAGGCGCTCAACTTGACCGCGAAAACCTTGAACCTCATTCTTCAAAGCGGTCATCACGCTATTCAATTCAGCGACTTCGGCCTTCTGCTTGTCGGTCAGTGCTGAAATGCGTTGATCAGCTTCCTCGTGCAAACGCTCGGCCAAGCGTGACGAGAGATCCTGGATCGCTTCGCTGACCGCCACTTGCGTTCCCGCTGCGCCGCCTTCCTCTTCCTCGATTTCCTTTAGAAAGCGATGGATGGTGCCTTTCGAACCCGTATTTCCCAACTCTATCCGAATTGAATCGATGGATGGGTGGCGTCCCATGGCCAACAGATTGTTACGGGCCCTGACGACTTCTGATTTGTAGATTCCGGCTCTGGCCATGGCTTCCTCATATTTCGTACCGTGGTACATACTACAATATTACATACGAAATATAGAGATCGCAAGGGGCGTTGTTTTGTATTTATTACAATAGATAATGGTGGATTATTCATTCTAACGGGGCAATCTCACGCTCATCCGTCCTGGAATCGGTACGAAATCGCTATTCCTCCGACCTATTACTCATTGACCAAGAAATGCGGAAGCAAAGGGATACCGACGGGATTGGAAAAAGCGGAAATCTGCGAAATCCAGAAGTCGTCAGAAGTGTGTACTTGATGATTTCTTGATTATTTCTTGAGTGTTGCTCGATGCCTGGCACGGCATGATCGCCCAATTCAATGGATGCGCCGGAGAAAGCATGAGTTTTGCCAACCTGCCGTTCTTATCAGGCTCTGCTATGAGGCGACTCGGTCGTTTTGCGCTGAGTAGTGGCGTAGCGACTAGTGCGCATTGGGCACTAATGGCCATTTTGGTAGCGAATGGATTCGAGGCGCTCGCGGCGACCACGCTGGGCGCGCTCCTCGGCGCGCTGCTCAACTACCTGCTCCAGTACCGGCTGACCTTCGCCAGCCGTCGCCCCCATCGGGAAGCGCTGCCGCGCTACGCCGGCGTCGCCCTCCTGTCGCTGATCGTAAACGGCGCCTGTTTCAAGGCGGTGACGATGACCGTTCTGGGGATCGCGCCGGCACAGCTTCTGAGCACCTCAGCGGCGGCGCTGCTCGCCTACTACTTGTACTCCACTGAGGTATTCCATGCCCGCTCCGCCCATCCCTCTCGCCTTGGCGCCTGAATACCCACCGCCGCGCGTATCGGTGCTGATTCCGGTCCACGACGAGATCGAAGTCCTGGCCGAATTGCTGGCGCGGCTGGAAGCGCTGATCGCGGGCCACGGCCGTTCCGCGGCGCCGCCCGTCGCCTACACTTGGCTGTTTGTCGACGACGGCAGCACCGACGGTTCGCGCCCATGGCTGCGCGACGCAGCCGCCGCCAATCCGCGCATCACGCTCATCGAGCTGTCACGCAATTTCGGCAAGGAGGCGGCGATGTCCGCCGGATTCGACCATGCCCGCGGCGACGCGGTGATCGTCATCGACGCCGATCTGCAGGATCCGCCGGAGCTGATCCCGGACATGGTGCGGGTCTGGCAGGAAGGCGCCGACGTAGTCTGCATGCGGCGGCGCTCACGCGCCGGGGAAACGCACTTCAAGCGGGCCTCCGCGCATCTCTTCTACCGCCTGCTCAACCGTCTGGCCGACTGCGAGATTCCGGAGGACGTAGGCGACTTCCGGCTGATTTCGCGCCGCGTCGTCGACGCGCTGCAGCGCCTGCCCGAACAGGCGCGCTACATGAAGGGGCTGTTCGCCTGGGTCGGATTCCCGACGCGGATCATCGAGTATGACCGTGCGCCCCGCTACGCTGGAGAGACCAAATGGAACACGCTAGCGCTGTTGCGCCTGGCGATGGAAGGCATCACCTCGTTCTCGATCGCGCCGCTGCGCTGGGTGGCGCTCTCCGGCCTGCTGGTCGCGATGGCCGGGCTGGCCTTCGGCGTATGGATCGCCATAAAGGCCGCGGTGCTCGGCGAGGCGGTCGCCGGCTATCCCTCGCTGGTGGCGGTCATCACCGTGCTCGGCGGCACCCAATTGCTGTCGCTGGGCATCGTCGGCGAATACGTTGGCAAAGGATTCATCGAGGCCAAACGGCGCCCGCTGTACCTAGTTTCCGCCATTCACGGACGATTGAACGAAGCGGGCGACGACCGGCTTGCCGTCACCGGAGAGCGCCGCCATGTCGGTTAGGCGTTATGCTGTCTTGTTTACCGGCGTGGTGCTGATCGCCCGCCTCATGACGCTAGATGCATTCCCGCTGTTTGACACCTCGGAAGCGCGCTACAGCGAAATTGCGCGACTTATGGCGGAAAGCGGCGACTGGATCACCCCTTGGTTCGAGCCGGGCGTTCCTTTCTGGGGCAAACCGCCGCTGTCCTTCTGGCTGTCGGCGGCCTCCTTCCGGTTGCTCGGGGTCAGCGAGTTCGCGGCACGCTTTCCGCATTGGCTGCTGGCGTGCGCCACCTTGTGGCTGGTGGCGCACGTCTCCCACAAGGCCGGCGCGCTGGTCCCCTGGCGCGCCCCCTTCATCCTGGCGACCAGCGCGCTGTTCTTCGTCGCCAACGGCGCGGTACTGACGGAGATGAGTTTGCTGCTCTCCGTCACCTTGTCGCTGGCGGCCGCCTTCCACGTCCTGTTCGCCGACCGGCGGCGCTGGGGCATGTTGTTCTTCGTCGGACTGGGACTGGGAGCGCTGGCGAAAGGGCCGGTGGCCTGGGTGCTGACGCTCGGGCCGCTGTTCGCCTGGGCGCTGTTGACGCGCCGCCTGGGCGACCTTTTCCGGAAACTGCCGTGGGGCAAGGGGTTACTCCTCACCCTGGCTATCGCGCTGCCGTGGTATCTGGCGGCGGAGGCCAAGACGCCGGGGTTCTTCGACTATTTTCTGCTGGGCGAACATTTCCGCCGGTTTGTCGACCCGGGCTGGGCAGGCGACCTCTACGGCACGGCCCATCAGCGGCCGCGCGGAACCATCTGGCTGCTCGCGCTGGCCGCCGGCCTGCCCTGGACGCTGCTGTTGCCGGTCATTGCCTGGAAGCGTTGGCGCCAGCCGGATGCGGCACGGGCCTGCGCCGACGACGACCGACAGCTGTTCTTCCTGGCCTGGGGGCTGGCGCCGCTGGTCTTCTTCACGTTCGCCGGCAATATCCTATGGACCTATGTACTCCCCGGTCTGCCCGGCTTCGCGCTGTGGTTTGACCAGTGGTGGCGGCGCCGCGGCGCCGGGGTGCGCGCAGGCGACCGTCTGATCGCGGGCCTGGGCGCGGTAACACCGCTGGTGCTCGTCATCCTGATTTTCACCGTCGCCAACGATCCCGAACGCGCGCGCTCGGAGAAGTATCTGCTGCAAGGCATCGCGGGATCCTCCCGGGATGACGCCATCTACTTCCTCGATCGCCGGCCGTTCTCAGCCCGCTTCTACAGCCGGGGACGCGCCCGGCTGGTTTCCGGGAAGGATCTGCAGACTCTCGCGACGTCCCCAGAGCCCTTTTTCGTCGCCGTCCCGCCGCAGCGCGACGCGGAGATCCTTCGCGTGTTTCCGCAAGCCGTCCACTTGGGCCGAAACGCACGATTCTCGATGTATCGGGTGGAACCGGCCGCACCTGACCGGGCGTTCGCAGCTTCCAGCAGGTTGACGACTCATCCTGTCGCCGGAGATGGGGATTTCTGATGGGAAACGACATAAGCACTAAGGCCCGCCGTCGTCCGGTCTGGCTCGAACTGACCGAAAACGAGCTGATCCTCGGCTCCGTACTGTCTTTGGTGCTGTTCTCGAGCGTACCTTTTCTGTCCGGCGTCCTGCGGGTATGTTCGTCTAGCCCGTATGACGGGTTTGGATTTGCCGTCATCGGACTGCATTTCGTCACCTATTCAGCGGTACTGCTGTCGGCATCCTGTTTTCGTCTGATCACAAAACCACTCTTGATTGTCTTCTTCCTTGCATCATCAGTTGTCGTATTTACTTTGAACTACGCACCGCTTCCGTTCAATTCCTTAACCGTTCTCGAGTTCGTGGACGTCATCAAGGCACCGAACGCCAAAGAGTTGGTTCCTGAATTCCTGATTCTCGTCGTTAGCCTGGGAGTCGTTCCTGCATTCTGCGTGGCACAGGCGAACACTGTTTGGCGTGGTTGGCCTATGGAGCTGAGAGCCCGGGCAAAGCTGATCGCGCTCATCGTGGTGGTTTTCTGGATTCCGGCCATTGTCCTTGAACAAAAGGGCGCGGTCGAAATCGACCGAACGCTGGGGTATGGCGCGACGTTGAAAGACTCCATGCAGCCCCTCCTGAAATGCCTCGTATCGCCATAGCATCACGCTGCACACCGCTGCCGCGTTCACTTTTTCCTGACAGTTCTCCGAGCATTTTCAGGTGGCAGCCAACGCACACTCGGGCTACCTCTATCTCCTCGGAGAATTCAATGTTCAAACGCGCAGTACTTGTCGTCGCTGCGGCAATAGTGGCCGGCCTGAGTGCAAACGCGGCCGCCGGCGACCTCAATGGTGAAGCCATCGCCCAAAAGGCCGGCTGCCTCGGATGCCACTCCGTGGATACGCGGATCATCGGCAAGGCCTATCGGGACGTGGCGGCAAAATACCGCGGAAGACCCTTGGCCGAAGAGGCCATCCGCTGGAAAGTTCGCCATGGAACAGGCAAGAACAAGCCCGTCCCTATGCCTGCCTTCGACGAGAAGGCGCTGAGTGATGTCGAGTTAGGAAGAGTTGCGCGATGGATATTAGGTCTGTAGCCGGCTCGCGTGCAGCCGTTCTGGTTGCATCCACTGTTGTCGTGCTGGGCACCGCACTGGCCTACTGGCTGATCCGTCCTTCGACTGAAGCAGCCCCCATGAGCGTCGCCGTCGCTCGCGCAGATATTCAGGAAACGGTGTCGGCTCTCGGCGTGGTGGTGCCGTCGCAGTACGTGGACGTGGGCGCGCAAGTGTCCGGCCAGCTTCTCAAACTGCACGTCCGGCTGGGTGATACGGTGCAACGCGGACAACTCGTCGCGGCGATCGATCCGACCCGCTATGCCGCCCAGGTCGCCCAGGATCGCGCCGTGATTGCCGATCTGGAAGCACAGATGGCGGGATGGGAAGGCAGGCTTGCGCTGGCTCGATGGACCTACGGGCGCAATACCCGGCTGGCATCCGAGGGCGCCGCCACGGAACAGGTCCTGGAACAGGGAAAGGCGGAACTGAAAGTCGCCGAGACGACCCTGGCATCGCTGAAGGCACAACTCGAACGCGCGCGCAACGTGCTCAAGGTCGACGAGGCCAACCTCGGTTATACGGAGATCCGGGCCCCGCTTTCCGGGCTGGTGATTTCCCCCACCAGCGCGGTCTATGGCAACGCCTGGGCCAAGCTGGACATCGTCCACGAGGGCCAAACCCTCAACGCCAACCAGAACGCCCCGGTCCTGCTGCGTATCGCCGACCTGCAAAGCATGCGGGTCCGTACGCAGGTCTCCGAAGCGGACGTCACCCGTCTGAAACTGGGCATGCCCGTTCAATTCACCACTCTCGGCCGCCCAGAACGGCGCATCTCCGCCCGACTCGGCGCAATCGAACCGACGCCCGAACTGGTCAACGGCGCCATCTTCTACAACGCCGCCTTCGACGTGGCCAATACCGACGGGAGCCTGTTGCCGCAGATGACGGCGCAGGTGTATTTCGTCGTCGCACAAGCCAGTGATGCACTGGTCGTGCCGTCCGCGGGACTCGCCTCCGCACGTCGGCAGACCGCCGGCGACGTTCCGGGATGCCCTCCCCAGTCGTCAGACAGCAACACCGATTGCATCCAGGTGCTGGCGAATGGCCAGGCGCAGGCACGGCCCGTGACGGTGGGAGTGAGAAACGACGTCGCCGCGCAAATCCTCGACGGTCTGGCCGAAGGTGAGCAGGTCTTGCTCCCCGGAGCTGTGCCCGGCGACGCAAAACCGGGTGGCGGAAAGAACGGTGGAGGCAAGAAAGGCACGAATAATGGCGGCCCCTGAACGCACGGCTCCGCTGATCGAACTGGAGGACATCACCAAGACTTTCCGGCAGGGCGACCTCGCCATCGAGGTGTTGCATAGCGTGACGCTCGCCATCGAAGAAGGCGAGTTCGTCGCCATCATGGGAGCCTCCGGCTCGGGCAAGTCCACCCTGATGAACCTCATCGGCTGCATGGATCGGCCCAGCAGCGGTCACTACCGACTGATGGGGCGCGACGTGGCGACATTGGGTACCGACGCGCTGGCGGAACTGCGCCGCAACGTCTTCGGCTTCGTCTTCCAGCGTTACAACCTGCTCGGCAACGCCAGCGCCCAGGAGAACGTCGAGGTACCGGCCCTCTATGCCGGTCTGGCGGCCGGTCCCCGGCGCAGCCGCGCCCGATCGCTGTTGACCCGCCTGGGTCTTGAAGAACGCCTGGACCATAATCCCGGACGGCTGTCGGGCGGACAGCAGCAGCGGGTATCCATCGCGCGGGCGCTGATGAACGGCGGCCGCGTCATCCTTGCCGACGAGCCGACCGGGGCACTGGACAGCAAGAGCGGCCAGGAAGTGATGGCTTTGCTGCACGAACTGCATCGGGAAGGCCACACCATCATCCTCATCACCCACGACGCCCACCTTGCGGGAGAGGCAAAACGCCAGATACATATCTGCGACGGACGCATCGTCCACGACAGTGGCCCCTCGACGCCGGGCACAGTGGCTGCATCGTTCAACGCGTCTGCCGCACCCCACCGCTCGGTCGCCCTGCTGGACGCAGCCGCTTCCGTGCGTACGGCCCTGCGCGCCCTGCGTACCAGCCCGGTACGGACCTTCCTGACGTTGCTCGGAGTGATGATCGGCGTGGGGTCGGTGGTCGCCATGCTTGCCTTGGGCAATGGCGCCCGACAGGAAGTGCTCGACCAGATCCAGGCCATGGGGGCCAATCTGCTGGCGGTCAAGCCGGGCGCACCGGGCGTGCGCGGCGCGGGCGGCATGGTTACGACGCTGGTGGCCGCCGACGCCCAAGCCATCGCCCGGCTGCCCGGCGTGGGATACGTCGTGCCCCAGACGGCCAACCCGGTGACCGTGCGCGCCGGCGGAATTACCTACACGACCACCCTCAGCGCGACCACGCCCGACTTCACCGCCGCCAACGCCTGGCCGGTAGCGCGGGGCGGTTTCTTCACCGCGGCGCAGCTTCAGGGTTTCGCGCCTGTGGCGGTACTGGGCCAGACGACGGCGAAAACACTCTTCCCGGACGGAGGGGATCCCGTCGGGCGCCATGTGCTGATCAACAATACGCCGCTGCGCGTGGTCGGCGTGCTGAGCGCCAAGGGCGCCGACCAGCAGGGCAATGATCGGGACGACGTGGTGCTCACACCGCTCACCACCGCCCAGGCGCGTATCACCGGCCAGAGCCACCTTCGGCTGATCACCGTTCAGGTGCAGGACACCGGGCAGATGGAGGCGGTCCAGACGGCCATCGAAGGACTGCTGCGCGGCCGCCACCGGACAGTCGATTTCCAGGTCAAGAGCATGACTGCGCTACTGCAGCAGCAGGCCCAGACACAGCAGACCCTGACGTTGATGCTTGGCGCGGTAGCCCTCATTTCCCTCCTGGTGGGCGGCATCGGCGTTATGAACATCATGCTGGTGAGCGTTGCGGAACGCACTCGGGAGATCGGGGTGCGCATGGCGGTTGGTGCGAAGCCATTCCACATCCAGTTGCAGTTCCTCGTTGAAGCGCTGGTCGTATGCATTCTGGGCGGCCTGATAGGCTCGGCCGGTGGCGCGGCTGCGGCCGGTTTCGCGTCGCTCGCGGGTGCCGCCGTCCAATTCACGGCCACGCCCGTACTTCTTGCCATCTCCAGCGCGCTGATGACCGGACTGGTATTCGGCTACCTGCCAGCCCGGCGTGCCGCCGGTCTCGATCCGGTGGTTGCGCTCAGTACGGAGTGATCAAAAAAACAGGAGTCAGTTCCAACGATGAAACACTCATATGCCATGGTTTTGCTCCTGGCCGGGCTGTCCGGCTGCGCCGTCGGCCCCGCCTACGAGCGCCCGGCGGCGCCCACGCCGGCCGACTGGACAGCAGCACCGGCCGACAGCCGCTGGCCCGCCGCCGACTGGTGGTCCGATTTTGGCGATCCGCAGCTTGACCGGCTGGTAGCACAGACGCTGGATCGCAACCATGATCTATGGGCGGCGGCCGAAAGGGTTGCCCAAGCTCGGGCGCTGCTGCAGGTTGCCGAGGCGCCGCTTTCTCCCAGCCTGTCAGCCGACGATCAGGCGAGTCGCAGCAAAAGTGCCGGTACCGCGAATGGATCGGGCACGACCACCAATCGCTTCCAGGTAGGGCTGGCGGCGGCTTTCGAACCGGACCTGTTCGGGATCAACCGCAGCCGGGCCGACGCAGCCGCAAAAAACCTGCGGGCAAGCGAATTTGACCGGCAGGCGTTTGTATTACGGTTGGCCGCAGCCACCGTCCGCTCGTATTTCGAAGTCTCCGCCCTGAACGCTCGCCTCGCGATCTCCCGGGATACTCTGGACGCGGCGCGCAACACGCTCGACCTCGTTCGGAAGCGTGAACGCGCCGGCATGGCCTCCACGCTTCAATTGGCCCAGCAGGAATCCGAAATCGCCGCCCTAGAGGCGGGCATCCCGGTGCTTGAAACCCAGCGCAGCCGGATCTTGCATGCCTTGGCGCTTATTCTGGGCAGCCTGCCGGGGGATACCGAGATCGAACCTCCTCCCCTTGCACAGTTGCAGGCACGTCAGACTCCGGCGGGGCTCCCCTCCGGGTTGCTGCAGCGCAGGCCGGATGTAGCCAGCGCCGAGGCCGCGCTGGCAAGCGCCGGCGCCGAGGTACGAGCGGCGACGGCCGCACAGTTTCCTCGTATCGTCCTTACGGCGGAAACTGGTTTCGCAAGCCTCGCACTACGAGAACTCGTCGCGCCCGGCAGCAGTTTCTTCGGTCTCGTTGCCGGCCTGAGTGCTCCAGTTTTCGACGGAGGCAGATTGCAGGCGCAGCTTCAGTTCAGCGAAGCTCGATTTCGGGAACTGGGGCAGAGCTATCAGCAAATCGTGCTGGTGGCGTTCGCCGAGGTGGAAGGGACACTCGTGGAACGCGAAAGCACCGTGCGAACCCTGGCCGCCCGCGGCCGCGCGGTCGAACACGCTGATCGTGCCTATCGCGTCGCCAAACTCCAGTACGATGCGGGCATGGCCGACTATCTGGCGGTACTGGTCGCCGAGCGCGATCTACTCGCTACGCGCGATTCCGAGGCCCAGGCGCGGCTCGCCGCGCTGACCGCCGCGACAAATCTATATCAAGCGCTGGGCGGAGGCTGGGAAGAGTGCCGGGGATGCAGATGATCCCCAGTGCTGCCAACGGCGATCAACCGGCTGACCGTCCTTCGCGGCCGCCCTCGAGAATGTCGAGTTCCGGACGGTAGATCGCCGTCTCGATCTCCAGCAAACCTAGCATGGTGTGGAACAGGTTGTCGTGCGAAAAACGCTGCTGGCTTCTCGCCTGAAGCGCAGACCGATCAATGCCGTAAAAACGCTGGCCGAACCACAGCACGGCCGGCACATGCAGTTGCGACGCCGGCGCAATGGCTTTCGGCAGTCCATGCAGATAGACGCCCCCCTCGCCGAGTGACTCGCCGTGATCGCTGACATAGAACAGCGCCGTGGCGAAGCGCTCGTCGTTCCGCTGCAACAGGTCGATCGCCTTGCCGAGAAAGTCGTCCGTGTAGCGCAATGCGTTGTCGTACGCATTGACGATCTCCTCGTTCGTGCAGCGGCTGAGTTCGTTGCTGCGGCAGGTCGGAGCGTATTCCTCGAAGCCTTCGGGATAGCGCTTGTAGTAGGCTGGGCCGTGGTTGCCCATCTGGTGCAGCACGACGAAGACGTCGCCTTCCGGAAGTCCGTCGATGTATTCCTGCAGGAACGGGAGCATCCCCGCATCGCGGCACTCGATGTCGCATTGCGGATTGTTTTTCGGCGACCGGAAGTCCCGATACGGCACTCGTAAGGCGACGCCCTTCGAGTCCGAGTTGTTGTCCAGCCACAGGACGTTTATCCCGGCGCGCTGCAGCACGTCGAGCAGGCTTTCCTGCCCCTCCACCTTGCCCGTACTGCCTGCGAGCGAAAACATGCACGGCACGGACACCGCCGTCGATGTGCCGCACGCCCGGAAATCAGGGAAGTTGACGACGCCCGCCGCATGCAGACGCGGCGTGGTCTGGCGCGCATAGCCGTTGAGCCCGAAATGATCGGCCCGCGCCGTCTCTCCGACCACGAGGACCACCAGTTTTCGGCGCGCGCCAGGCGTGCGCCGCGCGTCAAGGCCGATCGGCGAGATCGCCGCGGCCATGGCTTTTCCAATGCCCAAATGTGCCTTGGCGTAGTTGACGGCGGAATAGACAGGATAGGCCGGGTTGGCGTAACTGCGCAGCACCTTGTGCTCGCGCACGAAGGACGCGTAGAAGCCGCCAAAAAGAAGCACCAGCCCGATCAGAACGACCAGCGCCAGCCCCAACAACTTGAGCCGGTCTACGAGGTCGCCGCGCGAGCCGCGCCGGGGCAGCCGCGCCCGCGCCACGAGCAGCGCCGGCAACAGCCCGAATCCAGCACAATACAGGAGCAGCTTGAAGCTGAGGAGATCGCCCGCCTCGCCGACGTTCGTCTGTGCGACGTTCTGCAGCATCTCCTCGTTGATGACGATGCCGAAGCTGTCCATGAAATAGGCGCCCGGCGCCGCCAGCAGCAAGGCGAGGATCAGCACTGGCTTGGTCAACCGCCCGATGCACAGCGGTGCAAGCAGAAGGATAGTCGCCGCCGCGAGAACCGCCGTCACCGACAGCAGCGCCGGCAGGTTGCCACCTGCCGGGGGATAGGTGGCCAGCACGCGTGCGAAGAACGTGGCGTTGCCGGTGGCGACGATGACAGCGACAACGGCCAGAATCAGCCCGTTGGCCGTCCGAGGAAGAAGGCGGAGTTCGAAGGTCGCGAGATTCATGACATGCCCGGTCTGAGTGACGGTATGCATGCTAGGCAGCGGCCCATCGGCAAAGCCTCAGGGGACTGTCAGGAAATCGTCAAGCTGCCGAACCTTGCCCGGATGCGCCGTCGCCGGATCGCAAATTCATCGGATGATGTCCAGGAATGGCCAACGCGCAGTCACCAGAGCAAAAGTTGCACACCCAGCGAAGGCATCGTGAAACTCCAATTGGGGCCGCGGCAACAGAGCCCCAGCAGCGTGAATGCCGCGTAGGCCAGCAACGTTGCCAGCGCGACGGCGGAAAACACCTTTCTTCTGGCGAGAAGAGGATAGCCGTCGCGACCGCCGGCGAACAGCGGGAAAAGCAGGAAGACTGCGGCCACAACGCCCAAGGGAACGACACCTCCCCAGAAGGCGGAGTAACTCAAGGTCTCTTGCAGCGCGACGAAGAACCAGGCGGCCTTGACCGGATTGGGAGGATAAGCCGGCGCCGGGCGAGGCCCCAGTTCCACCGGCGAAGCGAGCGCCCATGACAGCAGGGCAATAACGACAAGCAGAAACACCATCCATTCGCGGCGCACAGCAAACGTGTACGACACCTTGCGCAACTCCTCCGGACCGAGACTGATCGGTTTGAGTAGCCCCTGATCCTTTCTGATCCGCCACAAATGCAGGGAAGCAAAACCGATGAACACCAGCGGCAGAATCGTCAGGTGCAGCACATACAGTCTGACCACGGTTGCGTCCCCGATTTCCTCACCGCCCATCAGAAGGCGCTTGACCGGCAATCCGACGACAGGGAAATAGTCGAGGAACCGGGTTCCCACCACCAGCGCCCAGTACGAAATCTCGCTCATCGGCAAGAAGTAGCCCGTGGCCAGCGCGCCGAAGCCGATCACCAGCAGCGCCAAGCCATACACATAGTTGCGGTAACGGGCGCCAGAGTAGGCGCCTGCCCAGATCACCCGCAACAGATGCAGCAGACTGGCGAGGAAAAAGAGGTTTCCCGCCAGGTAATGGACCGAACGCAACAGACGGCCATACGGATAGTTGAAGGTGATTTCCCACACCGACTCGTATGCCCCCTGAAAATCAGGCTGGTAGGCAAAGGCAAGCAGAATGCCGCTGCCGGCCAGAATGACAAAGCAGACGATCAACAGGACTCCCGCGCCCCATGTGGCCTTGAAACGCAGAGACCGAACGCTGACGCTCGGGAAGTGGAGATGGGCAAAGAAACCGCGCCCGGGCTTTCCCGTCATGGTCGCACCTGCCGCCGCAGAGCCTTGGCGATCTCCAACGCCTTCCGTTGACCTGCTGTCGCCCAAGCCTCTCCTAGTGTCGGTATCCTGAACCGCGCCGGGTTGCACGGCGCATTCCTTCGCTTTATCGACGTTGCCGGCATTCCGCTTCATGCCTGAAACTTCATCCCCGCTTCGACCGTCGTGCCCAGGTCGACGACGATGCGGCGACCTTCAACGACCTGCAGATCATGGGCAGCGAGCGAGGTAGTGGCCGGGCCATTTACCACCGTGCCGTCACGCCGAAAGCGGCTACCATGGCAAGGACAGGCAAAACCATCCCCTGCCTGACCGACGGTGCAGCCAAGATGCGTGCAGGCGAGGCTGATGGCACTGAGTCCGCCGCCATCCTTGACCAGGGCGATTCCATGTTCCCTGAAGACCGTGATGCCCTGGGTGACCTCGTCCAGCGTTCCTACCACCACCTTGCGCTCGACACGGATCGAGCCGGGCGCCCCCAGGAATCGTCTTGCCATGGCCGCCACCGGAAGCAGGGGAGCCCCGATGGCGACGAGCGAAAGCCAGCCGAGAAGTCGCCGCTTGATTGAAATATCATTCATCGTTTTTTCCGATTCTCCTCACATGCTCCACCAAGCCCCAAATCTCTTGTTCCGGCAACTGCGCCTTGGCCTTGACGCCGCTACCGGCAACCGGCCCGCCATAGGCTTTCATGCGTGTTCCGGGAACGCCGCGCGCAATGGCGCGAAACAGTTGCTCATCGGTGCGGTAGTCCATGTACGGGCGGTTCCTGAAATTCCGCGGCTGCGGATATTTCGGATGGACGACCCGACTGCCCTGATCGCCGGCCTCACCGTGGCAACGAGCGCAAAGGGCGCCATACGTCGCCTCCGCACGGGCCGCGTCGATGCTTGTCTTCAGCGGCACCACGATGTCCGGCAGGCGCTGCGCCGGGCGTAGCCCGACGTACCGCACAAGCACTAAATCGACCAGTTCTTCCGTTTCTTTCCGGGTCATCATGCCTTTGAACGGAGGCATGGAAGTTCCGGGAATGCCCGCTGCGACGGACGCGACCAGCCGTTCTCGGCCCGACAGGAGGAAATACCCCGGATTAGCCAGAAATGGTCGCGGCGCGCCGGCCAGGTTGGCGGCAATAAGGCCACGGCCGCCGCCGTCGGTGCCATGGCAGCGGGCGCAGTAGCGGTCGTAGCGCTCCTGCGCCGAAGTCGGCCGCGCCTGATCCTCAGGCGTTTTCAGCAGGGTGCCGGCCAGTGCGCTGACTGCCCGCTCGTCCGTTATCGCCGGCATCCGCGCGCCGGGTCGTAACGATTGCGGATCACGCAAGAAATTCGTCAGCCAGGTCTGGCTGCGCTGCCCGTACGACAGATCGAGGTCTGGCGCCACCTGTCCGTCTTTTCCACGGTATTTGTGGCACCCCGAACAGTTGAAGGGAGCGGAAGGGATGCCGCTGGCGGGCAGAACCGCGCGGTAGCCTACCGGGCGAAGATGAAGCATCGATTGTCCCTGAAGGAAAACGGTAAGCGCGTCTATTTCCCGGGCACCCAGACGGTAGTCCGGCATGATGCTGTAGAGACCGGAACGTTGTGGAGCCCGGATGCGGGAAGCCAGCGCTGTTCTACCGAGGTGGTCGCCGATCCGGGTGAGGTCCGGCCCCTTGGCGCCGCCCACCTGACCGACGCGATGACAACCCAGGCAACCGCGCTCGACCGCAAGTTGCCAACCTTTTGCCGCCATAGTGTCTGCCGGCAGTTGCTGGGGGGGATGGCAACGCAGACAGCCAGCGGTAGCCGTGTCGCCGGCAAATAAAGCGGCCGGACCCTCACCGGCGGGAGTACTCCGCGCAGATGGCGTCGACTGGTGGGCGCCCGCAACCGTGGTTCCCTTCCCCATGCCGTTATGGCAGGACGTGCATGCCTCGGTCGTTGGCTCGTGCCCAATCACAGGCCTATGGGTGGCCGGATCGTGGCAACTCACGCATCGCTCGACCAACGGCTTTCCACCTAGCAGATGCCGCACCTCCTTCAACGGTGGCGCGGAACTGCTTCCGGCGAGATAGCCGAGGACCAGCAAGCCGGTCAGGATAAGCAGGAGAACGCCATTCAGCCTGACGATGCTGCGGTCGTTCTCGTTTTCATCCATTGTTTCGATACTCCTGTCAGACCTGATGGTCGGCTACGCTTCAGATTCTTGACAGACGGCGGACACGTCCTGGAGGACTTCCGCCCTCGCGCCGGGGCAAGACGCCGATGCCATGCGCCTTTCCAGGAGCACATAGGTGTGTCGCGAACCCAGCGGCGATACGGTCATGGATTCCTTCCAGCCGAACCCGGCTGCCAACGCGAGTTTCCCGACGGATTGACGGGTCAGCGTCATCGGCGTGGTTTCCCCGCGCATCCTGCGCAGAATGGCTTTGACGGAATACTGGTCATTGAACGAGAGGATTACCCATCGACGCGTGACACGGCACAGTTCGCTCACAAGACGCCGGTGATCCGACGGCGCGCTGAAATGATGCAGAAGCCGGGCACACACCGTAGTGTCGAATGCGCCATCGGAAAACGGCAGGTGAAACCCAGAGGCAGCGACAAAAGCTGTCGTACCGGACAGGTCGTAACTCCCGTGCATCCGCGCATGCTGCGTCTGCGCGATGGAGATGTCCGCCTCCACCAGCAACCGGGCCATGCTTGACAACGGCTGGCTGAGCCTGCCGCCTCCGCTGGGCAAGTTGAGTACACGCTCCACGTGGCCGATTCGCCCGAGCAGAGCGAGCAGGATGTCAAGTTCACGTCGAGTCCTCGCCTGTTTGTGCCTGTTTCGCATGAACTGCCCGTTATAGGCGGCCGACGCCGTCGCGTCTGTGTATTTGTGCTGATAGCTTTGTCCCTCTCCTGGTTCAACGGCAAAGGTGGGCAGTCCGTCGAACAGTGCCAGATCGGGGATGGCCTCATGCACCGCGCTCCGCCGTTCACACACCCGGCAAGACAGCAGCCCATCGCGGAAATGAAGATCGCCGCGGCATTCCGGGCAAACGATGAAATCCGCCAGACGGGCCAGATTTCCGACCAAGGGAGTCGTCGTCACTATCATTTTGGACTACACCGATAGGCTGGCGTGTTGACGCCAATCCGGTTGAACTCGCCTGCTGTCATTCCGCGCTCCCGATGTTTGAACGCCGGCATCATGCCAATCCGACCGTGTGCAAACGATCAGGAGAAGGTCAGGGCACGGTCAATAGCCGGGAAGTTTTGCGAGCGGGATTTCCTGCTTGCGGCGATAAAGCGCCACGTGGAGGGTGTGGAGAAAACTCAACTGCGCGAAATCGCGGACGAGTTCGAATCCATGGTTTGCGAAATAACCATTGACCTCGGACAGCGGAGTTGAATACTTCTTTGGTTTCTTGCCTCCGGTCAGCACCCTGAAGCGCCGCTTCCAGGAAGTTACCGAAAAGGGGCTGAAATAGGAAATTACAACGTATTCGTTCGCCACGCGACATAGCTCCGCGACCGTTTTCTGGCGCGTCGTCTTGTCGGGGTAATGATGAAACAGCCTGAAACAAAGGACCGTGTCGGATCGGCGATCAGGGTAGGACATGCTTTCGATGTCCTCTTTCTCGACCGGAAACGGGATTCCTTGGGCCTTGATTGCGCTGCTGGCGAGCACGAGCATCGACTCGGAGTAATCGGCAGCGCTGAGGGCATATTTCCCCGTTTTCGCGAGATGGACAGAAAGGCGTCCATTGCCGCAAGGAACGTCCAGAACGGAACCGGACGGTATCTCCCTGAATACGCGATTGATCAAGCCGAGTTCCGCCTCGTGTTTTCCCGGCCGATAAGCCACGGCCTTGCTGGGGTCGTACTTGGTTTTCCAAAGACAATTTTGACGCTCAAGCATTTTTTCGGTCCTTCGCAATCGGTTGCAGGCTGCGATGCCCCCGGGGAGGGATCGATCGCAGACACGTTCTGCCGGCGCATTTGAGTCGCAAGGGATACAGGTCTTGCCTCGTCGCTCGGTTACTCAGTGCCGGCTGACGCAATCTTCACGGACGATGCATCAAATCAATCTTGGGGAATCGTTCGAACAACATAAGAGCTGGTCTGCCGCGCCAGACAGTCCGTCCACACGTTTTCCTGATGTTTTCCTGACGCTTTGCCCATGAGCCCATCCCTACGATGCCCTCTCCATCAGGCAACTGGAAACGCCATGCATTTCGAGCAACTCGGCTGGGACATAGATTTCATCAGGAACGAAGCAAGCTTCAGGAAGCCCGAATTCGGCATTCCGGAAAAAGCCAAGCAAGTCGCCTATCCGTTCCGGATTCAACGTTACTGGTTCATGTATCACCTGCTGAACCGGGAGGCGTACCGCCATGGCAATTCGTTGGATGTCTGCGAAATCGGTGTCGATCGCGGCCAGATGCTCTATTTCATGCGGGCGGCGCAACAAGCCTGCCGCGATCCGGCGGCCTGGGCGAAATGGACGGCGGTGGATTGCCGGCTGAAGCACGACATCCTGGCCGGCAATGGTTACGCCGACATGGTCGAATCGAACATCGAGCACGCGGCGCCGGAATTGCGTGGGCGCTACGACGCGTTCATCCTGCTGCATGTGCTGGAACACCTGAACGACCCGGAAGCGGCGTTGCGCCGGCTTGTTCCTCTGATCAAGCCAGGCGGAGTGGTCATCGGCGGCTTCCCGGTCACCCCGGAACCCTTCCGGATTTGGCGGCAAGGCAAGTTGCGCCAGAGGGCCAAGCCGTTTGGCCACGTGAGCGTGTTTTCGCCACAGCGCGTAAGAGAAATGGCCGAGACATGCGGTTTGCAAGTCGAGTTCCTCTCCGGCGCGTTTTTCATGCGCAAAAAGGGATTCATCCTGGAAAACACGGCATGGTGGTGGCGTTTCAACTCGGCTTTCGGCTCCGTTTTTCCCGGCTGGCCCGGCGAGATCTACTGGCTGCTCCGGAAACCAGCCGCAACGCTCCTATAAACGTTCGGGGAAAATTGGCACAATGCGGCTTTCACCAGCACCTTCCGGTTCGCCGTCCGACATGAATCCCACGGAATCCCTGCGTCTCCTCCTCGTTGAAGACCATGCCGCGCTGACGGCAAACGTCTTCGACTACCTCGGCGAGGAGCGCTACGAACTCGATCACGCCGCCGATGGACTGACGGCGCTGCACCTGCTCGCCACGCAGACCTACGACGTGATCGTGCTCGACGTCATGCTGCCCGGCGTCGACGGTTTCACGCTCTGCCGCCGCCTGCGCGAGGATCTGCGCAGCACCGTGCCGGTGCTGTTGCTGACGGCGCGCGACAGCATCGAGGACAAGGCACAGGGCTTCGCCGCCGGCGCCGACGACTACCTCGTCAAGCCCTTCGCCATGAAGGAACTGGAACTGCGTGTGCAGGCCCTGCACCGCCGCGAACGGGGGCGACGCGACATGCTCGAAGTCGGCCCGATCCGCTTCGATATCGGCCAGCAACGTGCGTGGATCGACGGGCGGATTCTTGACCTTCCTCCTTCGGCCGCCCGCATCCTTGAGGTGCTGATGCGCGCCTATCCACGTCTCGTGGCCCATGAGGAACTGGCGCGTGCCATATGGGGAGACGCCGATTCCGATGCCAACGCCTTGCGCACACACGTTTCGGCGCTGCGAAAGTCGTTAATGCTGTACCACCCGGCCGATATGATCCGCGCCATGTACGGTCGCGGTTATCGCCTGGTCAAGCCGGGGGAAGAATAGCGTGGCAGCGGCGATATCGCTCCGAAAAAAGGTCTTCCGTGGGGTCGCCGCGGTTAGCGTTGTTACCACCATCCTCATGTTCGTCACGGTGTTCTTTGCTTACGAGGACATGGAACGTTCGATGCTGCACCTCGTGTTCGCAGACGAGGAATCGTTCTTCCTCTCGCATCTCGATAGCCAAGGTAGCCGTCTCGAGGCCGCTGGCCTCCAGGCCGTATTCATCCCCGCGGGATCGGCGGAACCGGTTCCGCCGCTATTCGCCGGACTGAAACTCCCTTATAAAGGTGAACTCCACCTCGAAGACAGGAGCTACCTGGTTCATGTAGATAAGGAACGGAACGGCACGCTTTACCTGGCAAAAGACATCACGCGTTTTGAACAACGCGAAGCACTGTTTCGTGGTGTTCTGTTCGCCGTCGTCGTGGCCGCGCTGCTCATCGGTGTATTGTTGTCGCGACTTACCGCAGATCGTGTCACACGTCCGCTGTCGCGACTCGCTGCGGCTGTCGGCAAGCTTGCTCCAGACCGGCGGAGCGAAGCCTCTCCCAACTTCCCGACAGACTTTCACGAAACGGAACTGCGGCAAATCGCTCACTCTTTTTCCCGCTACCTGGAAGAACTGGACCGTTTCATGGCGCGCGAACGGCGTCTGCTGTCGATGGCCAGCCATGAGTTGCGCACGCCAGTATCGGTAATTGCCGGAGCCCTCGACGTCATCGAAAAGCGCGGCGCTCCCTGCGGTGAAGCGACCGATCGTGCCTTGCAGCGCATCCGCGTGGCGACCGACGAAATGCGCGAACAGATCAACGCCATCCTGACGTTGTCCCGTTCGAAAGCGACGAATACCGACTCGGAAGTCGACGTTGCCGACGTGTGCGCTGGCGTCATCGCCGACCTTGGCGACGCCGGCCTGGCAACGGATCGCATCACCTGGTCGCCACCGCTGGAGCCCATCATGGTCAAGGCCGACCCGACGTTGGCCAAGATGCTCGTGCGCAACCTGGTGCACAACGCACTGCAGCACACCCAGGCTGGCGAAATCACCCTGACTCTGGCTGCCAATGCACTGACGGTATCCGACCGAGGCACGGGTCTCTCGCCGCGCCACAAGGCGCTGCTGGGTTCCGCCCCGGCGAGCCGCGCCCCGGCCGAAGGCGGTCTCGGACTGTATCTGGTCACTTTGATCGCCGAAAGGCTGGGATGGCTCGTGACCGTCCAGGAATCGTCGGGCCAGCCGGGCACGACCATAGTAATTTCCTGGCAGAGAGAAATGGATTGAGCCGTACGCGACTGTCTTGCAATACTCGATCTCGGTTAGGTGTAGCGACCGATTCGCAGACGGCATTCACTAAAGAAGACTCGCCGAAAAACCTGTCCTACGAACAGGTTGCCCGATTGGGCAAAGCTCTTGCCAGTCCGAAACGGCTGAAGTTGCTCGAGTTGTTGGCACAGGGCGAGAAGAGCGCCGAGACGCTGGTCGCCCAGGCAGGCATCGACATGCGATTGGCCAGCGCACATTTCAAGGCGTAGCGGGAGGCGCGGCTGGTCGAGCCTCGGCGAGTCGGCAAATATATCGACTAAGGGTAGAACAAGCAATCGTGTCGCCAGCCGCCATCTGAGCCGGGTGGTGCCGTAGATGTCGGTATTTCATCGATTCAGTCGCGAGACCAAGATATTTTGCCTAACATTCGGCCATTCGTTAGAATGAATGTATGGATAAACGAATGACAAAAGACGTCCTCTACGAGCAGGTTGCCCGTATTGGCAAAGCGGTTTCCAGTCCAAAGCGACTGGAGCTGTTAGAACTGTTGGCGCAAGGCGAAAAGGCAGTTGAAACGCTGGCGAGCGAATTGTCGGCCGACATCAAACTCACCAGCGCGCACCTGAGAGTGCTCAAGGAAGCACGCCTTGTGACTTTTCGGCGTGAGGGCAAATACATCATCTACCAACTGGCCGGCAGCGATGTGGCGGGTCTGTGGGTGAGCCTGCGCCAGGTCGCCGAAGAGCACCTGCTGGAACTGAAGATGGCTCTGGGCCAGATGGTTGCCGATCCGGCGAAGCTCTCCGCTGTCGGTCGCGAGGTACTGCTGGAACAGGCGCGGCGCGGCGAAATATTTGTCATCGATGTACGTCCGCCGACGGAATACGAAACGGCTCACCTGCCGTTCGCGCGTTCGATGCCTGTGGCCGAAATCGAGCAGCGACTCGCCGAGTTGCCATCGGACATAGAGATCGTCGCGTACTGCCGAGGCCCATTTTGCCTGCTTTCCGATGAGGCCGTGGCCTTGCTGGCGGCAAAAGGCTATCGAGTGCGCAAGATTCTCGACGGCGTCAGTGAATGGCAGGCAGCCGGGCTTCCGGTGGAGCAAGGCAAATCATGAACATGAAGGGACGCGAAAGCGGCATGCCTGACGAAGCCTACTGGGCCAGTTTCTTCGAGGCCGAGGTCGCCATTGACAGACTGCTGGGTCCGTTGGTCGAGGGCAATGTGATCGAGTTTGGCTGTGGCTACGGTTCATTTACCGTGCCGGCTGCGCGACGCACGGCAGGTTGTGTTACCGCGCTCGATATTGAACCGGAGATGGTCGATTGCGTGCGCCAGAAAGCCATTACGTTCGATCTGCCCAACATTCAGGCCGAGGTACGGGATTTTGTTGCTCACGGAACGGGCGTGGCGACCGGTTCGCAGGCGCATGCCATGATTTTCAACCTGCTGCACCTGGAGCAGCCGGTGGACTTGCTGCGCGAAGCGTACCGGACCTTGCAGGACGGTGGCGTGCTTTCGGTGATCCATTGGCGTAGCGACATTCCCACCCCGCGCGGCCCCTCGTTGGCGATTCGGCCGACGCCCGCGCAGTGCCGGGAGTGGATGGCCGAGGCCCGATTCCGCGCTATTGAATCGGTTGATTTGCAAAGCTGTTGTCCGTTTCACTTCGGCCTGCTGGCCAGGCGTTGATTCATATCCAAAGGGAGCCACCATGAAAATCCTGATCATCTTCAATCGCGAACCCTACGACACCACCGACGTGACCTGGAACGGGCTGCGTCTGGCGGACAAGCTGCTCGATGCCGGAAGCGAGGTCCGTATCTTCCTGATGAACGATGCGGTCGATCTGGCGCGTGACGCTTGCCGCCCACCCGAAGGGTACGATCAAGACTTGTCCGGCATGCTCAAGGCGCTGATCGCCCGTGGCGTGACCGTCAAGGTGTGCGGAACCTGCATGGCGCGTTGCGGCATCTACAAGAACCAGCCGTATTTCGAGGGTGCCGAAAAATCCACCATGCCGGCGCTGGCAGAATGGGTCATCGATAGCGACAAAGTAATCTCGTTCTGATCCCCGAGTTGGCCATACCGTCTGAAACCGCCGCAAGAATAACCAGGAGATTCAAATGACCGAAAGCAGCAAGCCCGGCTTGTCCACGCGCACCATACACGGCCACAGTTTCAAGGATGCGCACGGCAGTCCGCACCTTCCGGTGTACGACACGACGACCTTTGCGTTTCAATCGACGGCTGACCTCCTTGATGTCGTCGATGGCCGCAAACCGGGAAGTCTCTATACGCGCTACGGTCTGAACCCATCGATCTTTGCCATCGAAGAAACTCTTGCCGGTCTTGAAGGCGCGGAGATGGCCTGGTCTTTTTGTTCCGGGATGGCGGCCGAGACGGCCTTGTTTTTGGCGCATGGACGTGAGGGCATTGTCTGCATTGGGGATGCCTACGGCGGAACGCTGGAGCTGCTGGCCAGCCAGTTACCGTTGTTGGGGATCAAGACGCATTTGATCCTGGGTAAGGAACTGGATCAACTCGACCCGTTGCTGGCTGGCGGTGCGAAACTGGTGTTTTTCGAGACGCCCACCAATCCCACCCTCGAATTACTCGACATTCGGGCCATTGCAGCGAAGGCACATGCCTACGGTGCGCGAGTCGCAGTCGACAACACGTTCGCCTCACCGGTCAATCAGCGCCCGCTGGAACTGGGCGCGGATTTCGTCGTGCATAGCGCCACCAAATATCTCGGCGGACACAGTGACCTCACCGCTGGCGTCTTGATGGGGTCAAAGGAATTGCTGATGCCGGTATGGAACTGGCGCAAGAATCTCGGCTCAATGATCGCCCCGGCCACCGCGTCATTGCTCGCCCGCAGCCTGCGTACATTGGTCGTGCGCGTGCGTCAGCAAAACGAGTCGGCCCAGCGCATTGCCGAAGCCATGGACCGCCACCCCAAGGTCAGCCGGGTCTACTTCCCTGGTCTGCCCGAGTTTCCGGGGCATGCGCTGGCCAAAGACCAAATGCACGGATTCGGGGGCATGCTGACGATCGAGGTCGCCGGCAACGGAGAAGACGCCACACACGTCGCTGACCGGTTGAAGCTCTTCGCCTTGGCACCCAGCCTGGGGGGCGCGGAAAGCCTGGTAACACAGCCTTGCACTACCACTCACCACGGACTGACGGCAGCAGAACGTGCCCGTCGTGGTATTTCCGATGCGATGCTGCGTTTGTCGGTTGGCTTGGAGGATGCGGAGGATTTGATCGCCGATTTGAAACAGGCACTGGGCTAGAGCCGTTCGGTCGAATGAAACGGTGGCTCCGCCGTGAATCCCGCCGACTACGATGCCTGGTATGGCAGTCCCCGAGGGAGTTGGATCGGCCTGACCGAGTATCGCTTGATATCGAACGAATTGGCGTTACCTATGGACGGTCAGATACTCGATGTCGGCTGCGGGACCGGTTGGTTTACTCGCCAATTGGCGGCTCTGCCGGGTCTGCAAGTTACTGGGATTGATCTCGATTCGGATTCCCTCGCGTTTGCTCGCAACCGCGACGCTCGCTCGACCTATCTGCTGGCCGATGCACTCGCCTTGCCTTTCGCAGACGCCAGTTTCGATTATGTGCAGTCGATTGCCGCGCTGTGTTTCACCGCCGATTGGCGCCAAGCAGTGTCTGAAATCGTGCGGGTGACGCGCAAACGTTTTGCTGTCGGCATGCTGAACCGTCACAGCCTGTTATGGCTCGGCAAGGGACGCCACGGAGGCAGCGGGGCCTATCGTGGTGCACTGTGGTTATCGCCGGACGAATTTCGGGACGGTTTCAAAGGGCTTCCCGTGGAAAATGTTCGCTTGCGCAGCGCGATCTATTTGCCATCGGGAAGGTATTCCGCTCGGCTCGTCGAAAAGCTTTTACCCGGTTGCCTACCCTGGGGAGGACTCATGGTTCTTAGCGGCAACAAGAGCTCGGCGGGAGAACATGCAGCTACTTCACCGGCAGCCTGAGCGTCGCTCCGCTGCCGACGCGGTACGCGTCGACGTGCCCGGACGCTTCGCGCGCCGCATCGACATAATGGATATGGAAGCGTTCGCCGGGGTGCGATACGACGCCCTCGAACCGGCTGCCGCTGTAGAACGCCACCAGCCGTCCGGAAACCCCGGATTGCTCGAAAACCCTCATCCCGGCGTGCTTGTTCACGTGGCCGCCAGCGCCGTGAGCCGGGCTTGACGGTTTCCCGGTGACCACATGCCAGGTCATCGCCGGGAAGATGCCATCGACGAGAAACGGAAACGGGTGCTCGGCGTCCAGGCCGATTTTCTTCGCCTGTTCGACGACAAAGGCCTCGAACTCGGCTTGCGGCATTTCCTT
>Ga0209211_10003709_pt1 | contig 24531 bp, 24 predicted proteins | sample RifGroA2_FD_183992 | JGI IMG/M metagenome (GOLD analysis project Ga0209211, IMG submission 183992) | Groundwater microbial communities from Rifle, Colorado, USA - Groundwater A2 (SPAdes) (version 2) | ecosystem: Environmental > Aquatic > Deep subsurface > Groundwater | place: Rifle, Colorado...
GGTGTGGGCACCCTTGCGATAGAGCTTCATGTGGCAAGTATAGCATCTTGAAAGGACCGCCTGTAAGGCGGGGGCTTTGCTCCCAAAGATAGATAGAAACCGTTCCGATTCGCCGCGGCGAATCGGAACGGTGAACCAAGTCTTCCGTTTTACACTATCCCCGCGGCCCAAATCGGCTCCTTGTACACTGATATGTTGGAGACGCAAGCGTAAAGAATCTCCGGTTTGAAAGCGCGAGACTGGAAACTTATTTGGCAATTCCCTATTCCCTCTATAAAAACATGAGGGTGAGGGAAAATTACCATACCGGACACCGGGGCGTGCTCAATTTGAAGTCCGAACGCGGCGGCGTGGTGATAGGTCGGCGCGCGTAATCCCAACTTTTGCAGAATCTTCGGAACCCTGCTCATTCTCCGAACAGGAAAAAATACCAGTTCGTCTTTCCATTTACCGAGCTTCGGATTTCCCGGAAAATACTTACAGGAAAGAAAATGATTAATGTAGACAAAGGGCTCTAAAGTCCCGACAGGAGACGTAAGTTGCCCCGGAACGACCATGCCGTCTACGGGAAGACGCATGCGGGGATAAGAAACCTCCGGCACTTTGAACGTAAGCGCCGCCGATATTGGGCGTGATGTAGTTTGCATAGATTGTCAACGAACCAAGTTACAGGTTAAAGAACAAAGACCGATATTTCTTTCATCCGCACGGCGGTAAAGAAATAAGCTCCGGAGTGTTACTCCGGAGCTTATTTTCGAGATTTTGCTTGAGAGAAAATTTAGGCAACAACATCACAAAAACCAACTTCGGAGTTAGTTAGAGTGACGACGACGAGATTTATTGCCTTTCGTTGCATATTTAGATTGTATAGAGAGGTTGCACGGAGGTCAAGCTAGCAGGGGGATTACTCCGATTTGGCAAGGTAGAACCATTCGTCTCCGACGGGAGGATTTTGTTTCGGCAAAACAACAAAACCCTGGTATGGCGCGGCGATAACCGAGCCGTCGGCCCTACGCGCAATCGCTTGACCCCGCGAAACGGGTTCGAAGTTTTTCCAGCATTTGGCCAAAACATCTTCGGCGGAATCTTTGAAATAAACGCGGTCGAGCTGAAACAATTTTTGCTTTACCGTTTTCAAACCCGCGCGCCTTCCCGCGATAATCCCGAAATGCTTCAAAGTATTTAGGACCGTTCTGTACGCCACCCGCTCGGCCGACACGGAGTGATGTTTGCCGCACTCAACGGTAAGTGAAACTTTTCCATGCTCGTGCGCGTAGCGCGCGGTATCGTATGACGCTTGTTTTGGATTAACTTCCTCAACCCTCCCGTACAACGCTGCCCAACCTTTAATAATCTTCGGTATACCGACAGACTCAGCCAGGTGTCGACTAGCCTTTGTCCCATAGTCCAAAAAAACAAAAGGGGTGCTGGAAGCGCTGTATGAGTGTATGTCCACAAGCACATCGCATCTGTCAACCACACCGATAAGAGCGTTGGCCAGTTTTGCCTCATACGACTTGGGGTGCTTGTGACGTTTAAAAACCCTATTGAGATTCTCTTCGCAGTAGCGTTCCCCCTCCGAAAAAGCTTTGGGATTACAAACGGGAACGCAAGTAACAGAGCCCTTTTGAAGCCGTAACGAGCCGGCGGAAATTTTGTCCGCCAACTTTTTAAGCGCGACCGTACCGCAAGTTTCTCTGCCGTGAATCGCGCCGAAAAACAGCACGTGCGGGCCGGCTTTTTTCGATTTATAGTTGTAAATTGGCGGCATAATGAAAATATACTGTACATCTATAAAAAAGGCCAGAACACAAGGTTCCGGCCAACTGACACTAAACCAGACATTCCATAGCCTCTTTGTAGAAACGCTCCACTTGAGCAAAATCCTCGCCCACCGCAATAAGCATTCCCCATATTCCCTGAAGATAACATAGCGGGAAAACGCCAGAAACCTCTGGGCTGTTTCGTCGAGAGGAGAAGTCCGGCTGAAGCCCCCGATTTCCGAGCCGGTCGTAGAAAGTCTCAACATCGGGCATTCGGGAAAACAGTTTCGCTGGAATTTTCCACGCGCGATAACACGAGTGCGGAGCGTAGCGTTCCCGAAAAAACCTCCCTATCATACCACCCGTCGTTCTGCCCAAGTTTGGGTCCACCAGAAAAACTTCATCGCCCTCGACCAGAAAATCGAGTGCCCCCGGCCCTTGCGGCTTAATCTGTGCCAAGACTGTTTCCGTCACCTCAAGAATTCTCCGCCGTGCCCTTTTGGAATACCTCGCCGGTACTTCGTTGCCTGAATAATTCGGTCCGTTTGTAATTTGAAGCGTCGGTTCGGAAAAAGTTTCCCTGCCAACAAACTGCAAACTACCGGCAACGAAATTCTCTCGCATTTCCTCAAGCACCACGCCGGAGTAACCCTCCCAAACTTTGAGGATCATGGCGTTAAGTTTTTCCGGAGTGAAATCGAGCACGAAGCCATCCCCCGCCGCCGCGTTCCGCGCTTTGGCAATAACTTTTTTTACTCCCAACCTTTTTAGAGCCCTATACGCGAGAAAAATTTCCCCCTCGTCGGCACGGCAGGTATAGCCCCTGCACACCGGAACGCCGGTCAATAACGGCAGTCCGTGTTTTCGGGAAACTCCCGGAGGACACGAGTGCAAAATTCCCTTATCTGCGTAACGGCGCGCCCACGGCCGTGGGTCACCTAAAACAGACCAGCGACTTTCGGTATAAGCTGTCAAACCCTTGGTTCGTGAGTAAGGAAAAACCAAAGCGTCCTCATCACTAACACTGTCTACATGTCGGCCAATCTCCGCCACGCGCCCCAAGAGTTCCCCGCTCATGGTAAATTCTTTCCCTGAGGTGAAAAACGCCTGTCGGTTGGAAAAACCCAACGCCCTTCGGACAAAATTCCACCACTCGCGCATTCCCTGATATTCCGGCAAAACAATTACATCATACTGTTTCAGAAACCACGCCCACCTCGCGGGAATGTAAGCTCGGGCGTGAGGGTCGGAAAGGTCGAGTTCGTATTCTGGCTTTGGGTCTTGAATAATAAGCAGTCTCGAATTTTGAAGTGCGTACATATGAAATGTCATGTAAAAGAACAACAACACCTGTGGTTTCGCAAGCAGCGCTTGAGTCACATCCGGTGTAGAGATGTGATGATTATTTCAAACAGATTTGGAACACTCATCATATCTATACGAAAAAACAGCTCGGACGAGAGCTGTTTTTCTTAGATGAGTTCCTGATTTTGAAGACTAGACTTTCAGGAAATACATGCAAGAAACACGGCTCTCGCCCTGCTTCTTGCTCTTCTTTGAAATTAATACTGTCCTGAACATAAGGCCACTATACACCCTAAGATAAAATGTGTCAATAAAAAATCGAGCAACACTAATGCTACTCGATTTAAAAATTACGCACTACCTCTCTTACGCTTAAATATTTGCGTAGAGATGATTGACTATCTCTAAAGCCAAAGGCGTCAACTTTGGCTGTTCTTCTTTTGTGAAAATCTCCATGTCTACATCGAGAAATTTTACATATAAGAAGTTGTCCGGCGAGCTGGCTACAATTTTCTGCCCCACACGTGGCGCCCCACTTATCCTTAAACTTGCACCCTTTGAGCTAGTTTGCACCAACCCATTTCTCCATTTCCAGTATCCGTTAAAATTTCTACGGACAACTTGGTCATGTTTGGGAAAAAGTTTTAGGTATGGCGGAATCCGAAGCCACCGAGTAATAAGGTTGTAATCCTTGGTTTTGGGAAAAAGTTCCGGTGGACATCCCAAGTAGTAAGCCAACTGCATCTCCTCCAACGTAAGAATGCCGACTTGGTGTGCCGCCCATGCACGTTGTGGATCAGGACCCTGAGAACGGGCATTTATCTCGCTGTTGAATACTTCTCCCTTGTTAACAAGGGGCATTATTGGATCAAGCCCAAATACACCGTGGAAACCGGAATCCGCCATTTTGCTTCCAACCTTTGCCAGTTGTTCAAACTGGGAATCAATAGCACTGATTGGAAAACGTGTGTCCCACTGGTTACCGCCACTGGTCCCCGAACGTGCACCCAATTCTCTGATTCCGCAAGGCTTAACGGTCGGAATACCGGAGATATAGGTTCCGAAAGGCAAAGCGAGCCCTGCGGAGTTGGACGGAACTCCTTCGTATCTTTTCATGACACGTAGAGCCCCTTCACCCGCCAAAGCTCTGACAGCAGACCGGAATGCTTCTTCGCTATTCACAAAGAAAAGGGCTTGAGTGCTACTTTTCATGGTAACGCCACCGGAACCTTGGGCCGCTTGGACAACAAGCGATTCGGATTCCAATTTTTCAGCGTGGAATTTATAACCGTTTACGATTGCTTCCGAAGAGGCGTAGTTGTAAACACGATATTCCATGCCAATAGAATTGTATAACTCCGCCATATATCGCTTGTCATATTCAAACCGAACCGCGAGTCTTGGAGCAGGCGAAGCAAAGAGCACGTTTGGATACGCCGCCAATCTTTCGTGCTCCTTGCGAGGAGCAGAAGAAATGACGATAATTTTTTTGTTCGGATTCGCGTCGAGTAGCCCGAAGAACCTCCCCCACATAATTGGGCTGTCCCAAATATATGGCATTTGTTCTTCTAGATTTTCAACCACCTCCCTTTCAACCCAGTTTTTGGCAATCCCCTGCACGCCAACTCTCGAACCTGTAAAGAAGTAGTCGAACGGGTGAATGACACCCCACTCGACTAACTGTGTGTGCATTCGGTCAGGACGGTTACCTTGGCCGACCACCATGTCGAATGTTACCAATGATTGTTGGGTGAACCGACGGATTTTCAAGCTTTTATTGCGCACAACTTTGAGCGACTGCGACACCACTGGAAGCGGTGCTCCTGCGAAAAAGTGCTGCTTGGTGTTCATTAACTCTCCTCCTCTTTAACCAGACGATTTATTTCGCCATGGGTTTTAATCCACAAATATTAATTTTTTGTAGGCTAAAACCCATGACGAATGTCGCGAACGCTTTCAAAGAACTACCTCTCTAAAGAACAAAAGGCCTGCCCTACTCGGGGCCGGCTTTTGTTCAACGAAAAAACGGCCCCACTTTAAGGCCGCCTTTCGGTATTCAATAAAATTGTTTTATGAGAAAATTAAACAACGCAAACCGGCCTCAAATATTCGTTTGAGTCGCCGCGACGGCTACAGGTGTGTTTAATCGTTTTCATACTTACTCTTTTAAGATAGCTTGCTTGATATAAAATGTCAAACCGAACGGGAAATAGCTATGGATTCCGTAAAATATCATGTGGTCCAACGCGGCGAATGAAATAGAAAGATTCCTCTTTCTGAAAAGTAAAGCGATATCCTTTTGTAATACGAGCTTCATAAATTGCTCCAAACCATTCCATCTTTTTCACTCGGAGCGAAGGGTGTTTAACGTTCTTCAAAAGCAGTCCGAGTTTTGTTTCAAGTGTCACCTGTAAACGGCGAGTTAACTTCCTATAGTCTGGCTCAAAGGACGTGGCGAAACGTAATTTCATTTTAGCCTCGTCTTAATTTAGCAAAATATTGTTTAAGTTCTTTTTTATTATGGATTACATCACTCACCCGTCCAGCCTTAATGTCTGCGTCAGCTTCGGCTTCCATTTTCTGCCAAAGCAATTTCTGGTAGTTACGCTCTATTTCTTCATGCGTAGGCTTGCCCTTTCGTGTTTCAGAAGCATTGAATCTTTCCACCGACATAACGATGGCCACCCGCCTGCCGTTCTTTTCCACCGCCACGGGAGAATGACGGGCTTCATCCAAAAGCCGCCCGAAATTATTCTTTGCCTCTTTCGCGCTAAAAGTTGTTGTAATCATATAATGGCTATTATAGCCAAAGTAGCTACTTTGTCAAACCGTTAGTTTACATGAATCCCCTTATCTTTATTTATGGTTGAATATAGCCAAGTTTATTTAGAATGCTAACTATTGCATTATGATGCGGGAAAGAATCCACCGGTTTTCTATTCTGAACTACCGTTACCCAATATGGCTTTTTTGTGTTTTGATCAAATAATGGGTCTGCTGTCGCATATTGAAGATACAGCACCAAAAGAACAATTTGATTAAGACCTTTTTCTGTCGCTTCCTTGAAAACTGGGTCTGTGTTCTTTTCCTCGGCTTCAATTTTCTTCATTCCATCTTCGGAAAGAGCGAATTTCGGATTCAAGATAAGTTTAGCCCATATTTTGGCGTCAGCAATTTCTGTAAGTTTAACAAAAGATAATTGATACAATCCTTGGTGTCTTTTCACCTCGTCTAAGAATTCATCTTTTTTGAACCAAGATTTCAGGAGATTTTTCATAAAAAATAAGCACTCTAACAAATTGACGACACCCACAGAGATAATGTTAACACAGGTGTGACCACGCATTTGACTTTCTTCTGTCAGTCCCCATGATGGGGACTGAATTCAAACCGTATCAAACAGAACCGACAACGTGCCGTATACTTTCTGAAGCGCCGAGACACTGACAGAGCCGTCAATGCGAATAACTCTCTCCTTCCAATCAACGGTTCGTATTTGGTCTGCCATAATAAACCCTTTGACCGTGAGTGTCTCGACGACGATTCGGAAGTAAAAATCTTTTTTGTCCTTGGACGTTATCGGACACACTACGGCGGTGCCAGTCTTCTGATTAAAAATACTGCCGCTTATGACGACGCATGGTCGCAGACCGGACTGCTCATGCCCTTTTATGGGATTCAGCGTGCACCACGCGATGTCTCCTTTTTTGGGATAACTTTCAATGTGAGGCATCTGGTTATCTGATGAGTAATTATGGGACTATCGATTTTGAGACATTTCTGTCATTCCTGCGGAGGCAGGAATCCAGAATATACAAGCGGAGGCATGGATTCCAGCATAGTCTACGACTACTCCGTCGTTGGAATGACGAGCGGGGGTTTCGTAATTCACAGTTATCTTATGACTTCCTTACCTACATCTCTTCCCCAGTCCACACGTTCCACCATCTCCGGAACAAAATTCGCCATAGCCTCCCGAAGTGTTGGGAGTCTTTTTGCGACGGTCTCGACCACGGCAGTAACAAGAACGCCTTTGTACGTTTCAGTAAACGCGACCTTGCCACCGTCACGAAAGCGGTACTTTTTCGCGATTTCGTGCGGTATCCGAAACGCAAGACTATTTCCCCATTTGGCAACTTTGGTACTCATGGGGCAAGTATACACAAGTATATACTTTCAGTCAACAACCGATAATGTGAACCCTTAAACCTTTATTGTAGTAACCTTGCGAGATACTCCTTCAAATCGGCAACGAGGATTCGTTCCTGCTTTCCCGTGTCACGGTCGCGGACGGTGACGTCGCCCTTTTCTAGGGAATCGAAATCGAAAGTGATGCAGAAAGGTGTTCCTATCTCGTCTTGACGGCGGTAGCGCTTGCCGATGTTGCCGTTGTCGTCGAAAACAACCGCACTGAATTCTTTTTTGAGCATGGTAAATACTTCCCTCGCCTTCTCGACAAGTTGTGGCTTGTTCTTGAGTAACGGAAATACAGCAACCTTGACTGGCGCGAGGTTCGCAGGGAATTTCAAGAAGACGCGAGGTTCGCCACCCAACTCATCTTCGGTATAGGCTTTTGAAAGTACTGCGAGAAGGTGTCGGCCCAAACCAAACGTTGGCTCGAGCGCGTGAGGCACAAACTTCGTATTGTCGGTCGGGTCGAGGTAACTTAAATCGACACCGCTATGCTTAATATGATTCTGCAAATCAAAATCCGTCCGATAGGCGAAACCCGCAATCTCGTCAAACTTGTGCGGAAAACGAAAATGAAAATCCACCGTCCGTGAAGAATAGTGAGCGCGTTCGCCGTCCGGAATTTCAATTTCTTTTATGTCCTCTTTCGCAAATCCAAGAGCCGTAAACCAGCCCCTCATCTGCTCAAGCCAATATTCGAAGCGGTCTTTCCACTCACTTTGCTTTACGAAATACTCAAACTCCATAATCTCAAACTCCCGTGCACGAAACGTAAAATCGCGCGGCGCGATTTCGTTCCTGAATGACTTACCCACTTGAGCGATACCAAACGGCAATTTCGGATGAAAAGAATCAATGATATTTTTAAAATTAACGAACATCCCCTGCGCAGTTTCAGGACGAAGGTAGACGGTCGTATCCCCTCCCTCCACGGAACCAGCAGAGGTCTTAAACATCATATTAAACTGTTGGGGAGTTGAGAGTTCGTTACCGTCTTTGCTCTTTATTTTCAGCTCCCATATCTTTTCGCCCATCTGCTCAAGCGACATACCTGAGGGATTGACTCCGGCTTCTTCAAGAAGGTGATCGGCGCGATATCGCCTTTTCGTCTTTTTATCTTCAACCAAAGGGTCGGAAAATCCCCCCACATGACCGCTCGCCTCCCACACTTTCGGGTTCATAAGAATCGCCGAATCCACACCATACATATCTTCCCGTGAATCCACGAAAAATTTCCACCAGAGATTCTCGATGTTTTTCTTCAGTGCCACACCCAAAGGGCCATAGTCCCACGTACCCGCCAGTCCACCGTAAATTTCCGAACCGGGGTACACAAAACCCCGCCGCTTGCAGAGACTTACAATCTTTTCCATCAAATCTTCTTTTTGTTCTTTGGGTGCCATACATTTCTATACCAACATACGAACGTTACGAATGATACTAACGATACAAACTTTATACAAACGATACGAAAATTCGGATAACTTTGGGTTCGTATATTTCGTATGGGGTTCGTAATGTTGGTATCGTTAGTATTGTTAGTATGTTTGTATATTTATTTCACTACACTGCCCTGTTCCGGACTATAACTGATATCCGTCAAAAGTTCAGTTGTAAGCGGGTTACGAGAAGACGCGGTAACGGTCTGGCCGGCAAAACTATCGTCACCGGAAGCAATAGCTTCCGTTACCAAAACGGGAGAGAGTCGAATTTGACTGGCGCTTGGTATTAATGACACTTGGAAGCTTACCTCGCGTGGACTGCCGGCAAAGCCCGTTCCGGCCTTAAGATCCCCCACTTCCCACACCACCTGACCACCGACCGGATTGTAAGAAATTTTTTCGGTTTTAGGTTCTACAATCCCAAGCCACTTGACGTAAGACGGCAATGTCGCCACCGCCTTAACGTTTGAAAGGTCGCCCGAGCCGTTTGTAAGTGACCAAACGATCGTATAGCTGGTATCGGCGTCAACCCGAGGAGGAATGGGGCCGGTGTTCGTAAACGCCCCGGAGAAGTAAAGTGAACGTGTTGAAATGCCGAGACTTGACGGAATACGAATGTCTTTGGAAATCAGGGAGGAAATCTCTTGCGACAATCCGGCCTCATTCTGACGCTTACCGGTTACGGTAACCGCCAAATTCATGCTGGGACCTTTTATGGAACGAACGGCCTCTTCGGGCAGCGTGCCCAACGAAAAACTAAGCGTCATATCATCATCGGGGTTAAAGACCGCGAGGTCCGGCTTCAACGTTTGGTCCCACAAAATAGTCTTGTCATATGAGCGGTAAAATCCGTTTGAAAGCTCAACCGAAGACGGGTCAAAGACGGGCCCGGTGATTTTTATGGAAACTTTTATGTCGGTAATCTTAACGCCGAGATTATTTTGAAGCACCAAATCGGCCCGAATATTTTTCCCCGGTTTGGCGACATAGACATCGCTGGTATCCCCGTTAAACGCCAGTGCCGCGCCGATAAACGGTTTACGTATGGCAATTTTTTGAGTGGTAGTCAAAAAGTTAGTACCGATACTGTTATCATTGGTCGGGCTTTCAGTGCCTATGGAAAAACGGAACACTCTGTCCTCGTTGTCCTGACCCGCGATAGTACCGCGAACTTTCACGGTACGTTTGACGCCCGGCTTTAGGTCGCCAAACCGCCAAAAACTGTTACTCCAAGAAGGTGCCGGCGTCGCGCTCTTAAACGTAAAACCGAAAGGGTACTCGGCGGACAAGGCCAGTTTTTGTATAACCGAAGTGGCGTTCGAAACAACATCAACTATAAATTCGGCCTCTTGATTGGCGTTTATCTCCTTGACCGACTGGATGGTCATGGTAACCGGCGCGGAACTTATAGCGACACTGTACCTCTTCTCTTTGGGGAAAATAGCATTGGATCCCTTGACGCGATACTCAACGGAAATTTTTAAATCTTTTACGCCACCTTCCTGACCAAACATAACGGCCTGAATTTTTTTTATCGCGCTACCACCCTTAACTATTGTTCCCAGCGCTTCTCGGTAGCGCCGGAGTGATATAGTCATGTCCTCGGCCTGTCTTGTGCCCTCTGGGTAATCAATGATAAGGTCGGCCGTTTCCAAATCGGCGTTATTTTGGTTGGTCACCCGTATTTCGAGGGACAAGATTTCCCCACCGGCCACCGAGACCGGCCCGATTATACCGATGTCAACGTTCTTGGAGGAAATTACGTTTCCGCCACCGAAAAAAGTGTAACCTGCCGCGGCGGCTGAAACCAAAAAAAAGACCACCGACGTAATGAAAAGTTTTTTAAGAAATGACATATGAGTGGTCGTATCCTCCGAAAAATTGCGTCGGCGACTTTTAACACCCTCCCCAGCCCAGCCCTTTTGAATGTCGATGTCGTGCTTCTTAAACCTCGCCTCGCTCTTTTTTGTTGCGGAAAAATCACCTCGCCGAGAGTAAAGATTCTCCTCAAGCGTTTCGAGACTGTCTTCCTCGCCCTCTTTTACGAAATGTAACGGGTCTTCGGGATTCATCCCGTTAGAAACAGGGAACGCTTCGCTTTACGGCGTAACGCTGACTGTGTAAATTAATTAATAATACTTTGTACATAAAATTTAATTGGGACGTTTCCGTAGCGAAGCGGTTTCTAACGGGGTTCATAAGCCGCACCTAAATATAATGATGCTCATTATAACACAATGTAGCACACGGGACCGTACTGTGTTATGGCCTTAGTTTATAATTGCGTTTCTTTAAGCGACCTGTTGATTTCTTGCAAAATACTCGCCATAACGGGATTCATGTCGGCAATCAAGTCATCACTCCAAAACGGTGACTCGACAAACGGAGAAGTGTCCGGTGACGTACCGAGATAGCCGAGACTTGAAAGAATTCTTAGCACCAAAATATATTCAAAGTTTCTGACAAGCGGTCCGGAATGTTTTTTTGCGTGCGCGAACCGGACGGCTTCGGTAAGACAATCAAACAAGTTTTCGTTTTTCTCTTCCCCACTAAGCAACCGGTCGAGAAGTGCGAACACTCGAGCAAAAACGGAAAGCATCGCTCGATCGCCGCGAAAAGACTCGTGGATATTGGTCTGTTTGATTGCCCCTGTTATCCGCCACGATTCTTTGCCCCGCACCAGCGACAGCTCGCAAAAAGAAAAATCATGCAAGCTGTATCGAAGTTTGGATTTAAGATATCGCACCCCTTGAGCCGACGCTTTGATGAGACCAAGGTCTTTGGTAAAAACACGGAAAGAGCGATTCGCTTCGCCCGAAGCGTGACTTCCTAAAATAAAACCTTGCGTGTGATAAATGTGGTGCATAAATTATACGAAAATACGAATTAAGAAAATATACGAACAAATACGAAAATTCGGGAGCGAGGTTTTCGTATAATTTCGTATTTTCGTACCATTTCGTATGTTCGTATTATTCTGACATCTCGATAATACTTCTAAAAACCGACGGTAACGCATCAACGCCTTCTTTTTTTGAGAAGTGTCCTTTGCCGCGCTCGAGAATCGCTTTGGCTCCAAGGGCTTTTTGGAATTCCAGACTCTTTTCCATCGAAATATAACTGTCGTTGTCCGAGAAAATCGTTACGAATTTAGGACAGTGGCTTTTCGCCTTTCCCACATCAAGCGGTGTATTAACAAAATCCTCAACCTCCGGTATTCCAAGGTCGCTTAAAAAACCAGCAACGAAAACACACCCCCCGACCCGCGCAGTCTTCTGAAGTTGTTCGATATATCGAACAACTGCGATACAACCAAGGCTATGACCGACAAAAAATGTCTCTTTGTCGGGACGGCCGACGGCATCTTTAATGGTTACAACCCACTCGGAAACCTTGGGCGCGTCCGCGTGGGGCATTGTCAGAGCATATACGTCAAAACCGCGAGACTTGAGCTCCCACGAAAGCCACGGAAACCAGTGATTGTCGGGCTTCCCTCCCCAACCGTGTATTAAAAATACTCTTTTGATCATAGAAATTTAATACACTTCGTCGTGGGTCCCAACGTTTGTATACAACACTTCATCCGGAGCGGTAAATATAAAAGTTACTCTGTATGAATAATCAATACGCCACGCCCATTCATCTTTTTTCTCGCCGTGAAGTTTGTGCGTTCCTAGACGAGAATCGAAAGGGTATGCACGAAAAATATCTTCTAGCTTGCTCGCTTTTTCCTTAATTTGTTGGGGAAGTTTCTTAAACCGACGCCGAAACCGAGAGGAGGTTTCTACTTTCATGAGAACTTCTTTACATCAAATCACGCAAAGAATGGAGTCTTTTTGTTTTGCCTTGACGGTACTCACGAAGAGCCTCCGCTACTCGCTTATCCAAAGCGCGAGCGCTTTTCCCTTTCAAAAAAATAGTGGGCACCTGATTTTCCTTCAGCACCTCATACTCCTTGCGAGGAAGAATCACAAGGTCATCGTTTTGAATTTGAGCTTTTTTTAAAATCGTGATAGCCATAATAATGCTAATATACCACAAAAGGGATTTTTGAAAAGCTGAAACCCGCGAACCTGTAAGGGCGCGCGGGTTGAGAAATAAGACAGAAAACTGTCGGATTTCTACATACGCCTAGGAGGCGTATTCAGGATGTTGATAGACGCGTCTATCGGCGCCGGAGTCGGGCGGACTCTGCTTGGTTAGCCCGTAGTGGACGACGTGACCGAAATGGTCAAGCTACTCGTCGCAAGTTCCGTGCCGTGGCAAATCCTCCCTTCATTAAACGACGCCTGATCGGTCGAAACAATGATCTCGTTCACCGTTAGCGCCGATTCGGGCCCGAGGGCGGCCCTTTCCGTAATAGTTTCGGCGTCGGCGGAGATGGTGGAATTACCTGTGATAGCGAGGCCATTGGCCACGCTCGGGTTCTCTTGGGCGTTCGCCGCGACTGTCTGGTTTTGCGGCGATGCATTGGCTGTAACCATTAAGCTTAGATTATCCGCCACCGAAGCTGTCGGAGGCGACGTGTCCAGGTTCGCGATGGTGCCGACGTCAGGCGGGGGCGAATTAATCAGTATATTTTGCGTCAGGGTAACCTGACCGCCGCCCGGATCCGCCATGGCCGTGTTCGTACACAGGCCGATCGCCAACGCGACGACCGCAAATGCGCCTAATAGACGCTGTTTGAGCTTCTTCATACCGTTTTGCCTTTCGTTTGTTTGGGTTTGACTGCACCACTGTTTCCCTGCCGCACGGCTGAGAAAAGAAGTCCCGCAACCAACCCGGTTTTAGCTGCAGGTTTGGAACAAGAGAAAGCCTCCAAACCCAAACCTGCAGCTATCTATCAACATCCTGTTAAAGAGCTTTTTGAACGCTATTATTAAATATACACCCGTTAAAAATCCTTGCAAGTTTTGCAAAGACTTTTATCCACAGCCTGGCAGCCCGCCAAAAGTTACTTATCAATCGCGATTTTTAGAGAAAAACTATCAAAAACCACTTCCGCGCCCTGAGCGAGCGTAGCGAAAGTAATTTTTTTGAGTTGTGTCGCTTTTATAAGTTCCTGTTCGTGTTTTTCAACAAATTTTTTACCCTTTTCGTCAGCGTCAACAGTAAGCAAGGCAAGGTCACCGGCATTAAGACCTGTTTCTTTGCGTAAATCTTGAATAGCGCGAATTAACTCGCGAACACCACCTTCCTCCTTAAGTTCTGGGGTAATAGTCGCATCAAGTTCTACTTCGCCTAAAATACTTCCGTCACAAACAACCTCCTTAACGTTAACCTCGTCTTTAATAAGTTCGAGGAGCTTAGATTTAAGATTTAAGATTTTAGATTTAAGTTTAAGAGAGGTGAGAGGCTGCCGAACTTTCACATTAACTTTCGCGCGTTGTTCCAAAGCAAGCGACACAACCCTTCTCACTTCTTGCATTTGTTCCAAAATTCCTGAATCTTGAATCTGTAATCTTGAATCTATTGACAGCCAAGATTCCAGATGCACGCTTTCTTTTGTGCCACCAACTTCCTTGTACAAAAATTCGGCAAAAAACGGCGTAAACGGAGCCATGATTTTAGACAGCTCACCGAGCACAAATCTCAAAGTGGCCAAAGCCGCTTGTCCATCTTCCCCACCACTCTTAATACGCTCACGTGAACGGCGCAAGTACCACTGTGATAAGTCCGCGATAAAATCCCGAATGGCCCGCGTTGGTTCAAGTAATTTATATTTTTCCAGTCCGGCGGTAACTTCTATGATTAACTGGTTCAACCTTGCGAGTATCCACCTATCCAAAACATTTTCCGAGTTTGGAATTTGGATTTTGGAATTTTGAATTTGTTTGTGATTTGGAATTTGGGATTTGGAATTTTCGCTTTCGTACAGTTTATAGAAAGCTAGAACGTTCCCCGCCAAATTAAATACTTTCTTCACCACCTCATCCACGGTCTTCTCGTCGAAATTCTTCGGCTCGCCGGGCTGGTTCACCGAATACATCCAAAACCGGAGCGCGTCCGCGCCGTATTTTTCTATCATAAGGTTGGGGTCAACGACGTTACCGATAGACTTGGACATTTTCTTGCCTTCAGCATCCAAAATATGGCCTAAACAAATAACATTTTTATATGCCCTGCCCTTACCCATAAGCGTTCCGATAGCGTGGAGGGTATAAAACCAGCCACGTGTCTGGTCGATGGCTTCGGAAATGAAATCGGCCGGATAACCTGTCGTGTCAATCAGTTCTTTGTTTTTAAATGGGTAGTGCTCTTCGGCAAACGGCATTGCGCCGGAATCAAACCACACGTCCATCACTTCTTTCACCCGCTTCATTTCTCCACGCCCTGAGCCTACTTGTGGTGAGCCTGCCGAACCAGTCGAAGGGTTGCCACATTCACAGCCAAGAGTCAGCTCGTCAATAAACGGCCGATGCGGGTCAATCTCTTTACCGGTTCGGTTATCGATATATACAGGTGTCGGCTCGGCATACCCGCCCAAAAGGCCTTGGTGAAATGTCCGGCTTTCTTCCCAGAGGTTCGTAATATCATCAAGTGAGAGGTCTTTGAAATAACGCATAAGAGTCATCAGTGGCCCTTCGTGCGACACGAGCACGACGGTTTCGCCTTGGTGTTTTTTTAAAATTTCCTTCGCGAAATCAACAGCCCGATTTTCAACGTCCTGCCAACTCTCGCCAGTTTTGCCGCGGGGAGCTTTATAAAAAGCATCGTGTGGTAGTTTGTTGTACGCAATCCGCTCCGGTTCCACTTCGGTTATGACATCTTTCTTTCCGTCCCACTCCCCGCTTCGCACTTCCCAAAGCGCGTCTGAAAGCGTAGGAGTTTTTCCGACGGCTTTCCCAATGATTTCCGCCGTTTGGCGTGTTCGCAGCACTGGCGAGGCGTAAATCGCCGCGACATTCATGTTTTTTACTTTTTCGCCCGCCAATTTCGCCCTATCCTCCCCCGCTTTAGTCAATGGATACTTATCTTTGGAACTGTCAAAAAGACCCAGAATGTTTTTCTCGCTTTCACCATGACGAATGAGGATAAGTCGTGTTAATTTTTTTGAAGTACCCTGTTCGTAAAGGTCATTGAAAGAACCGACAACTTTTCTCTTGCCACATCCCGCGCACTCCCACACAGGGAGCGGTGTCCCCCAGTACCGCTCTCGCGAAATCGCCCAATCTTTAATATCTTTGAGCCACTCACCGAAACGGCCGTCTTTGATATATGACGGTTCCCAATTTATTTTTTCATTTTCCGCGACCAACTTATCCCGAAGCGCGGACATTTTGATGTACCACGAGTCACGGGCGAAGTAGATAAGGGGCGTGTGGCATCGCCAACAGTGCGGATAGCTATGGGCGTATTTTTCTTTGGCAAAAAGCCGTCCTCTGCCCGCTAAGTCCTTAATTATAGCCACATCTGTATCGGGGTCTTTCACAAATTTTCCAGAAAGAAAACCCGTTTCTTCCTTAAACGTGCCGTCTTCTTTCACCAAATGGTGCTTCGGCAAGCCAACTTTCGTGCCAAGCTCGAAGTCGTCGGTGCCGTACATCACGGCAGTATGCACGATGCCCGTCCCATCCTCGGCTGTAACAAAAGAAGCTGTGTACACTTGGAATGCCTTACCAAGTTTCTCTTTTTCACTTTCTGAAAGGTTATCTTTAAGAAACGGGTATAGCGGTTTGTAAGAAATCCCTGTAATTGACGCCGAAACATAATTTGCATTCTCTCCAAATAACGCTTTAACTCTTTTTTCAGCAAGATAATAAAAGCTACCCTCATGATCTACCAACACATAATCAATGCTTGGATTTATTGCCAATGCGACATTCCCAGGAAGAGTCCATGGAGTGGTTGTCCATGCCAACAAATATAAAGGCTGTTCTTTTGTACCGAACTTCAACGCTTGATATTTTTCGTTTACTAAAAACTTCACTGTCACCGACAAATCCTTCACATCCTCATATCCCTGCGCCAATTCATGACTCGAAAGCCCCGTCCCGCACCTTGGACACCACGGCACTACTTTGTAATCTTTGTACAAAAGTCCTTGTTCGTTTATTTTTGAAACAATGTTCCAAAGCGATTCGATGTAATATGGCCTGCACGTAACATAGGGACGTTTGAGGTCAACCCAGTATCCGATACGGCCCGTAAACTCCTCCCACTCTTTGACATATCGCCACACGCTCTCGCGACATTTCTTGTTAAACGCCTCAATGCCGTACGTTTCAATTTCTTTCTTGGATTTCAACCCCAACTCCTTTTCCGTCTGAATCTCCACCGCCAGTCCGTGTGTGTCCCACCCACCCTTGCGACGGACTTTGAATCCCTGCATAGTTTTGTAACGTGGAATGGCGTCCTTAAACGCGCGGGCTTCGAGGTGGTGTATACCGGGCTTACCGTTTGCCGTCGGTGGACCTTCATAGAAAATAAACTCGCCTTGAGGCGCGATTTTAGCCACCGACTTCTCAAAAATCTTGTTCTCCTGCCAAAATTTGAGAACTTTTTCCTCACGTTCGACTATTGGATTCTTAGGTTTTGGTTCCGGCATAAAGATAGGCAAAGAAAAAGCTAGAATATTGCTATTCTAGCACTTTTTCGGAAGAGAACGAATCTACATTGTCCCGACAACATTTTCCGTTTCAAAATCACCGCCTGGGAAACGCTCCTCTTCCCACCAATTTTCGTGCTCGCTCTCCGCGACCAGTTTAGCCACGAATTGCAACAACTCAAGCAGGATAAAAATGGGTTTTTCATCAAGCCGCAGAGAGTTTTCCCCATGAGTTACCCAAACACACTGACAGTACTTATACCCTCTGCCCTGTTGCCAGACACGGATTTGCTTTACAGCGTTTGTTCGGACAGCAAGCACAAGACCGAGTCCCGTACTTTGACGGGCACTCCCCGGAAAAGCGTGGACTTCCAAAGCGACACAGTCACCGTCATCCTCCTCCTCCAGTCTAAGCCAGTAACCCGAATCTCCTTTGAATGGCGAGATGGAAACTTTCTCACCTTTTGCAGGTAATTCTTCAGTTTTCCCCTCTTGGGCAAAGTGACTAAACGCCGCCCGAAGTGAATCTTTAGTTTTCATAGGTCATTATCAGTAAATCAGAGCCAGACGAAACTGATTCCCATACTACATGAAAAAAAACGCTAGTCAACATCCGCCTTTCACTTTAGTCAACTAAAGTGAAAGTTGAATAAGAATAGACAAGGAACCACGCGAGGTTATGATATAGTTACAGTTTGTTTATCAAAGTTTCAACCTCGCACCGCTTGGCGTTCAAACTGTCAAACGAGGTGTACGTCGTCCAATACAAAATTTTACCGACATAGTTTTCAATTGAGGTCTGATTGCTCGTAGTGGTCGCGGTATTCACTTCGGCGCTGAAATCATAAGGGGCTTTTGCCATCAGGCTACCACAGGCAAGATCTACATTGCCAATTTGGGTTTTATAAGAATCATAAAAATACTTTTTGGTTTCTTCCAGATTAAATTTACCTAAAGTGATGGATTTTCTGTATTCTTCAGCAACGGCCAGCTCTTCAGCGTTTAGCGGGAAGGACGGCACTTTATTCTTATCAGTCAAATACTCCAAAAATTCCGCCTGCCGCGTATAGGCGATTTTGAAAACATTTTTGTGTTCGTCGCGCAACACACTAACAAGACTGGGTTTTTCGTCAGCGGAAATTACGAATGGCGCGGAAAGTTTCGGGTTAAGCGAAGAGATTCTTTGATAGCCGTCCTTTTGCAAATTCCAGCCGATAAGTATCGGAACTGCATCATCCGCCTCCGCGGATATCTTCTTCCCGATATCGACTATGTTTGAAGCGATGGAAAGAGCTTCGAGCATTTTGCCCGCCTTTTCTAAAACATACGAGCGAAGAAGCAAAAGTCGTCCGATGTTTCTTACGGGCTGGTAATTACACTGTTGAGGCGTCATCAGGATTGAACATTGGTAAGAGGGCGCCGCCAAAGCCGCGGAAAAAGCTTGGAGAGTCTTTACATTTCGACCCGCTACGGCATTTGCAGTCGCGATCGGCGGGAAATTCTTGACGTCATATCCTTTTCCAAAATCCTTATTCAAAATATCACTGTCGGCTTTGGTTATCAAGGCGCCCGCGGCACTTATGGCCGCCGCGCTGTTTTGCTCGTCGGGAATTTTGGTCCAAGCCGTCAAAAGATCTTGTCCCAAAGATACGACTGGTGCGGGGGCTTCAACCGACAGGGGGGCTTCCGTCTCGGGTACTAAAAGTTGCTCTTGCGGCGGTGCCACAGTGACCGATGCCGGTTGGCGATACAAGAAATACCAAACTCCGGCTCCGGCAATAAGCAACGCGAATAAAATTAGAACAATAATAATCGGCCACTTCTTTCCGGAAGAAGGCATGGCGGGCATGGTTTGCAGGCGAAACGCGGTCTGAAATTGGGTTTGGACTCCGGTCGGGTTGGCTGGATTAAAAATGGGATTGGCCGGCTGGCTCTGTTGTCCTAATGGATTTTGCGTCGGTGTAACGGTACCCACACTCGCTACCGTTCCAGTTGCCGTGGGCTGGAATACCGGAGGGGCAGAAACTGGCGGTTTAGGAACAAAATGAACCGCCCCAATAGCTTCGGCAACATCCGCGTCCGTCCAACCGCCGGGTTTTAATATCGCGGCAATTTGCTCCTTGGGAACATTATTGGTCAGTTGCTCGCGAACAAATTTTACAAGTTCGTCGCTTATCATTGTATGGTTATTTTAACACATACTTATAAAGTCGGCACTGGTCTATGTAATTTCTATGTGCCTATTCCGTTAGGGCTACTTGTCCCGTAGCGAGCTTCGCTCTGCTACTGGGATTCGCATACTACATTCTCTCTGGCACATTGATTCCAAGAAGCCACAGGCCGTTCTTCACGGTAGCGGCAAAAGATTCCGTAAGTGCCGCTTTGTAGGCGGAAGTCGAGTCCTCGACGTTCACAATCTGGTTCTTGGCGTAATAGCTATTGAAACTGCCGGCAAGCTCGGTCAAATAAGTCGCGACAAGATGCGGCGCGTACTCGCTTCCCGCACGCAAAACGACTTCGGGAAAACGAACGAGCAGTCGTTCCAGCAAAGAGATTTCGGAAGGCTTAGCCTTCCGAAGGTTAACCGGCTCAATACCAACGTCTTTTGCCTTCTGAAGCACGGATTTCGCCCGCACGTATGAATACTGCAGGTACGGCCCCGAATCCCCTTCGAACGAGATTGATTTTTCGAAATCGTAAATAATGTCACTTCCGATTGCCTGTTTCAAAATGGAATATTTAATCGCGCCAATCGCTACTGCTTCCGCAATTTTATTTTTCTCCACGGTTTCGAGTTCGCGCTCCTCAAGCTTCTTGTGGACCATGGCTTCTACCGCCGTCATTAGTGATTCGCCGGTTATAACATTACCTGTTCGAGATGACATCTTCCCCGTGGACAGACGAAGCATGCCGTGCGCAAGGTGCTTAGTCCGCTTGGCAATCTCGGGGAAAATTTCCCCCATCGCCCGCAACACCACCTTGAAATACTCGCTCTGCTCGTTCGCGGTCACAATAATTGATTTTTCCAAATGCGGCTCCAGCTCAAACTTTTTCTTGTTCAAACCGAGCTCCTTCGCCTCGTATGTCGGCAACCCTTGAGAATTGATAAATACCCTTGTGTGAAGCCCGTGTTTATCGCCCCGATACACAATAGCCCCCTCACTTTTCTCAAACACGCCGTATTTAAGATACTCCTCTACAATCGGCTTACCATCCCTCCCCTCGATTCCCTCAAAAAAATTGTAATCGAACTTCGTGTCCAGCTTTTTATAGATTTCTTCGAAATGCGCCAAGCTGACTTTCCTACCGGCATCATAGAGCGTATTCACCTCTTTGTCGGATTTATCAAAAATCTCCTTGTTCAGGTCATTTATTTCTGTTTTCGCATTTCTAACAACGTCACCAGTCAAAATGTCCAGAAAGTCGCCAGACTGTTTGCCATACCATGTCTGCATGTGATATTTGGTTTGGCCTTCATACGCAAATGAACCTATTGCGTACGCCTGCCCCCATTCTTTCGTTCCCGCTTCTTGAATCTTGAATCTTGAATCTTGAATCTTCTTCTGCATTCCCCAAACCGCCTTAGCCACATGGAGCCCAACATCCCCCTGCCAACATGCCCGTTTTACTTCCGCACCTTGAAACTCTACGAGTCGAGAAACCGACTCTCCAACAGCGTTCGACATCAAGTGTCCAATATGAAATTCCTTGAACGGATTCGGGTCGGTGTACTCCACCATAACCTTTCTGCCGGCAAGAATTTTGTTCTTGCCAAAGTCCTGAGCATGTCGAAGGATTGCCGATATATTTTCCGTAATAAATTCCCGCGAAAGATAAAAATTTATAAAGCCGGGACCCGCGATTTCGATCCGCTCGATTTCTTTCGGCTTGTTTTTTTCAAGTTCAACAAAAATTTTCTCGGCGAGCTCGCGAGGCTTCATCTTCATGGTTTTGGCGTACGCAAGAGCGACATTCGTCGAATAGTCCCCGTTTGAAATTTCATCCGGATGTTCCAAAGATACTTCTTTGGCCTCAACATCGAGTTTTTGCAAGCTTTCTAGTATTATTTTTTTTATTTTCTCTGCAATCATTTTTTTATTCGTGATTCCTGATTCGTGCTTCGTGATTCATTTCCGCCCCGTACTGCCAAATTGGCCCATTCCCCTACTTGAATCGTTCAGGGTCTCCGCCTCAACCAATTTCGCGTGGGCTACGGGAATAATCACAAGCTGAGCCACCTTGTCCCCCTTCTCAAACGTGTAAGGCTTATCGCTCAAATTCACCAGATGCACGTTGTACTCGCCGCGAAAACCGGCATCAAACACACCGCCCATAGTGTGCAGGCCCGCTTTGGAAATACTGCCTTTATCTTTCACAATGGCGGCATAGCCTTCGGGAAATTCCAAAGCAAAACCGTTGAAAAAGCGGTGGTGCCCCATGGGGGGAACCGTCGCCTCTTCGAGCGAATACAAATCAAGCCCGACATCTCCGGGGTGAGCATAGCTCGGCAGTTTTGCGTCGGGATTTAGCCTTTTTATTTTTACTTCAAGCATGGCGTCATTCTAACATAGTACTTTCACGGTTGGATGCAATTCGAAGCGCGAGCGAGGCTTGTGACCAAAATGTAGATTTTCTACATTGCGGGAGCAAACGAGCGAAGCAACGAAGAAGTGCGCCGACTGTGAACGTACTATAGCAATTTTGAGACCTGTTCCCAAATTCTTACTTGAACCTCTTCGAGGGACAAAATTCCGTTTGCTTGCGCATTTAGACCTTTTTTCCGGTAATCAATCACTTCCCATTTATATTTCTTGGCAAAAGCCAGATACGCCTCTGCCGCGTCTTGGAGGTGTCCCAAATCCGCCTCGTGAATATCACGTTTCTTGCCCTTCGTATAGGCCCGTTCGCCTTTTTGGTCAACAAATTTCTGGCCGATTTCGGGTGGCACGTAAAGGAGAACCGTAAGGTCGGGTTTTGGAATACCGAAAATATCGTATTCAAGCTCGACAAGCCACTTCAAAAACTTTTCCCTTTTTGCCTTATTTTTTATCTTCCCCGCTTGATGTCCCATACTGGCGGAAACATAGCGGTTGCTCACCACCACTTTCCCTTCCCTAAGCCACTTGCGAATCTCAAAAGATTTATCATAACGGTCCACCGCGTAAAAAAGCGATCCGCGATAAGGACCGACTTCTTCGGCTGTGCCATACTCGCCACGCAAATATTTCTCGGCAAAATAGGCTGACGGTTTTCCGTACTGCGGAAAATCCGCAAGCTCAAAAGAAACTCCGAGCGACCGGAGCTTGTCCGCCAAATATTTGGTCTGGGTCGCCTTGCCGGAACCGTCTGTACCCTCGATAACTATAAATTTTCCAAGCATACAAATTAAAAAATAATTCGCCTTTATCCCTCCGGATTTATCTCCAGTCTTTGGTCTGTCTGTCGCCGAATTTCTTCATAAATCTTCCTCATGGTTTCCGGATTTTTTGTAAGCGTCATATTGCCTTGGCCTGTAAGTATATCGATTTGCATTTCTGGCTTTCTTTCCGCACGTTCATCAAATAGAGGGTAGTGAGCCGCCGGAAACCAGACAGCCAGTTCAGTAACCCATTTTTCACCCGGCCTGGTAAGATGTGGAACTTCTAATTCGTAAGAATAAGTATTCCCTTTAAATTTTCCTTTTCCTATTATGTCTCGTTCTTCCATACTTTCCGAAAGGAATTTTATTTTTGCTCCTCCACCAAGAATAGTCTCGATCGTCGAGGGTCTTTCTACCCGGGATGCCGCCGCGCTAAACTCCGAACCAGATTTGTGTTCTATGTTATCCATTTTACATTTTTAGGATTTTGTCTATTTTCTGCGCAATCTTCCGAAAATCCTTTTCTTTTTTACCGCGTGTGGTTTCGGCCGCAGAACCGAGCCTTAAACCCGACGGGTCCATCGGTTTCCTCGTGTCAAAGGGAATGGTGTTTTCGTTGACGATAATCCCCGCCGCTTCGAGTTTGTCCGCCGCTTCCCTGCCACTCAAACCCTTGCCGTCCATCCACGTATCAATTCGCAGCAAATGCGTTTCCGTACCGCCTTCAATAACTCGCCAGCCGAGCTTCCCGAGTTCGTCGGCAAGTGCCTTGCTGTTTTTAATCACTTGCGCGGCATACTTTTTGAAGGCCGGGGTGTTCGCCTCCTTGAGTGCCACCGCCACCCCCGCAATTTGATTCAAGTGAGGTCCACCCTGCATTCCGGGAAACAAGGCTTTGTTTATGAGTTTATCGAGTCCCCGCTCATCTTTCTTCGCGAAAATTATAGCGCTACGCGGGCCGCGCAAAGTCTTGTGCGTCGTCGTTGTTACCACATCAGCGTACGGGAAAGGCGATGGGTAGGCTTTGCCCGCGACCAGCCCGGCAAAGTGGGACATATCAACCATGAGAGGCGCGCCCTTTCGACCGGACTCAGGGTAAACCACCGCATCGGCAATCTCCCGAAACTTGGCAAAATCAATCACGTGAGCGTACGCCGTAAAACCGGCAACAATGATTTTCGGCTTCTCCGCGAGGGCAATTTGTTTTATCTCTTCATAATCAATCCGCTCGGTTTCTTTGTTAACTCCGTATGGCACTTGTCTCCAAAATTTACCCGTTATCGAAACCGACTGGCCGTGTGTCAGGTGGCCGCCGTGACTAAGCGCCATACCCATAATTTTTTCACCGAACGGCACTAGGCCGACATACACCGCGACGTTCGCCGGTGACCCAGACAACGGTTGAACGTTTACACCCCACTGTTCGGAAGAGAGTCCGAACAACTTTAGCGCCCGTTCTTGGGCCAACAATTCAATTTGGTCCACCACTCCCGTACCGCGATAGTAGCGCCGTCCCGGATACCCTTCGGCATATTTGTCAGTGAGTATTGAACCGAGCGCCGAGAGTACATCTTTTGAAACATAATTCTCTGACGCTATAAGATTAATGACTTTTTTCTGCCGAGCCGCTTCGGCTTTTATGAGTTTTTCGATTTGTTTGTCCAACATCAGATTTAAGATTAGAGACTAAAGTTGTTAGTAAGAGAAAATCGAGTGAAAGACAGGATTTGCTTAAATCTTAAATCTTCCAACTCACAACTTTTCTGAACTTACACCATAATAAATCGCAATCAAAAAACCCTGCGGCAGAGACCGCAGGGTATGCTCGGTCTCATGCCTAAGTAGTAATAGTGAGAGTTTACCATAGCTTGAGAGTTTCCACATCGCGTTTCCCTTGGTTTTTGACGTATCTCTCCACCACAG
>Ga0209211_10003711_pt1 | contig 24524 bp, 20 predicted proteins | sample RifGroA2_FD_183992 | JGI IMG/M metagenome (GOLD analysis project Ga0209211, IMG submission 183992) | Groundwater microbial communities from Rifle, Colorado, USA - Groundwater A2 (SPAdes) (version 2) | ecosystem: Environmental > Aquatic > Deep subsurface > Groundwater | place: Rifle, Colorado...
TATCCTCATTTGTTAATTCCAGTAAGTTCTTTACGATAATATCTGCGACTATAATGGTCTGGGAAATTCGGACAAGTATACTAGATGCGGATAGGGTGTAGGGTGAGGTCTTAAAACCTAATCTCACCATACGCCTATGAAACAACAATTCACCCCGCATCAAAAGGCCTCTGTCGCCCTCGCCGCCTTGAAAGGCGACAAGACGGTCAGCCAGATCAGCTCGGTATACCAAGTCCATCCCACCCAAGTCCGCCAATGGGAGCGATTGGCCAAGGAGGGGTTGTCTGCCCTCTTCACCGATAAGCGGAAACGGGAAGACAAGGAAAAGGACGACTTGATCGAAGAGTTGTACAAAATCATCGGCCAGCGAGATACCGAGCTCGCCTGGCTCAAAAAAAAATTGCACCTTGAGTCATAGCGAACGGATCGCGCTGGTCGAATGGAATCATCCCACAATTTCCCTCGCCCGGCAATCAGACCTCCTCGACATCGCACGATCCAGCCTCTACTACGTTCCGAGAGTGAACGGGAGAGACATAAAGATCATGCACCATATCGACGAGATCTACACCGAAGTGCCCTTTTACGGATCCAGGAAGATCAGGGTTGAGCTCAGAGACCAGCACGGCATTTTCGTCTGCCGCGACCATGTGCGCCGGCTCATGCGCCTGATGGGGATTGAGGCGATTTACCCCAAGAGTAAGCCCAAAACAAGCCTTGGCGACGTTGCCCACAAGAAGTACCCTTACCTGCTATCCGGTCTTGCGATTGAGAGCCCCGACCAGGTTTGGGGATCGGATATCACGTACATCCGGCTCGCACACGGCTTCTGCTACCTCACCGCGATCCTCGATTGGTTCTCCCGCTACGTCATCGCCTGGGGGCTGTCGGACCCGTTGGAATCTGATTTCTGCATCCGCACCTTGGAGGACGCGCTGCTCACCGATGTGCCGATCATTCATAATTCGGATCAAGGCGTACAATTCACAAGCGAGAATTACACCGCCGTCTTGGAGGACTACGACATCAGGATCAGCATGGACGCGCGCGGCAGGTGCTTTGACAACATCTTTACCGAGCGGCTGTGGAGGACCGTGAAGTACGAGCATGTCTATCTCCATTCCTACCGGGACATTGACGAGGCGCGGGAAGGACTGTCGGACTACTTCGCGTTCTACAATCACCGCCGCAAGCACCAGTCGCTGGGATACCGCACGCCGGAACAGCTGTACTTGAATCGTTAATTTTTCAAAGGTCGAAACGCAAGAGAAAAACTCAAAAACCAAACCGCTCTGCACCCTATCTAATTGAAGCCGATTTACTGTCTTGACAACCTAGACCACCTTAGACATTTAAATCTTGTCCGTCATTATTTTTCACACCTATCACTCTCATCTTAGCTTTTTTCCCTGCAAGTACGCCAGTTTCAGCATCTTCTAACACCAAACAATTTTCCGGTGGAATTCCCAATTTCTTGGAAGCTGCCAAATATCCCTCTGGACTGGGTTTGCTTGACGTTATGTCTTCACAGCTCACGATCACATCAAAAAGTACTCTAATTTTCAGTTTATAGAGGATGATATTAATCTGTTTTAATGTACTTCCGGAAACCAATCCCAATTTATAACCCTGTTGTTTTAAAAATTTTGGCAATTCACTTGATCCCGGGAACGGGTTCAGTCTTGTTTTTAGTAATTGCTCGTAGAGAGAAAAATGTTTTTTCAAAATTTCATGTACATCGAAATCGCAATTTCTGTTATCAAACAATTCTTGGTAAAATTTTTCATCGGTTACGCCAATAAAACTTTTCTGTTCGGCCTTGGTAAGCTCTATGCCTAATTCTTTGCAAACTTGCACTGCTATCTCAATACCAAGTGTTTCGGTATCAACCAAAAGGCCGTCAAGATCAAAAATTACAGCTTTTTTCATAAGACCTCTTTTAACGCATTAACAATAATTTTGTTTGTTTGTTCGTCTTTTACAGCGATTCTAATAAAATCATTGTTAAACTGTGTACTCATTGAAGTGCAGTCGCGCAAGTAAATTTTCTGTTTTCTCAGTTTGAGTACAATTTCATCCGCTTTCAATCCTTTGCCCAATAATTCTATGAGAAAAAAGTTTGCGATTGAATTATACACTTTGATTGAATGTATATTTTTAAGTTCAGCTACCATTTTTTCACGCAAATTGTCCGTTTCCTGATACTTTTTTCGGTAGTAGATAGGGTCATTTAGTGCTTCAACGCCGGCTATTTGCCCAATTAAGCTGACAGACCACGGTGGAATAAATTGTGAGATTCTATTAAGAATATTGGAATGTGCAACAATGTATCCAACACGCGCGCCGCTCAAAGCATAAACTTTGGACATTGATTTGATGATAACTAAATTTCCGCGCCTTGCCACTTCTTTTTCTAATGACTGTAAGGTGCCAACGTATTCAATATATGTTTCATCAATTACGACAACGATATTTTTGGGTATGGATTTAATTAAATTTAAAAGATCAGATTTTTTGATAATCTTGCCGGTCGGGCTATTCGGATTTACCAAGACGACCATCTTTGGTCGGTACTTTAGAATATCGTGCAGTAGCAATTTTATATTAATGCAAAAATCATTGACCGCAGTTAGGCGATGCCTAATCAAATTTGCCACAATGACATTCTTAAAAATATGCGCATATTCACCGTACATTGGATCAAGAATTAATACTTTCTCGCCTTTTTTAATCATGTTGGGAAAAAATGCAAACATCAAATCCGAAAAACCGCCACCGACAATTATATTCTCAATTTTTAATCCGCGGCACTTCGCAATAACGCGCATCAGACCCTCACAATGAGTGGGTGGCGAGGATTTTAAAATTTCCGGCAAAAATTTTCTAATTTTTTTGAAAACTTTTGGCGAAGGGCCAAACCATGCGTCGAGAACATCGGCATTAATTACTTTTCTTAAACGGCCCAGGTCTTTGAACTCTTCTCCAACCCAGCTAAAAAATGATCCACCGTGGTATGCTTTTTTTTCTGCTCATAAAAAATAAAATTTCATTTTTTTATTTTTCGCTGTCTTGTCCGATTTTTTAAGTATCGTTCAACAGCTTCTTTAGTAGTCAACCAATCCCGACCCTCTTTGTACGCCTCCAATTTTCCTTGTCTAGCCAATAAGTTTAGATACTTGGCAGAGAATTGGGTAGTTTTAGATATTTCAGCCAGAGATACAAACTTTTCTTGTTTTGTGGTTGCTGGGGTTAAGGTTTTTAGGTACATATCAAGCGATCGTTCTATGGATTGAGCGACAAATTTAATTAGAGGCTCATATTTGCCACTATCCGCTTTATCCAGCACATCGTAATATTTTTTTCGATCGGTTTTCATAATGACTACGAGCGGGTATCCAGCTTGCATCAGAAATAAGTTCATTGTCAAACGCGCTGTTCGGCCGTTGCCGTCGAAAAAAGGATGGATATGGACTAATTTATGGTGTAGCAGGGCAGTCAGCTCAATAACATTTAGCTTATTTTTTTGAGAATTTAGCCACATAATTAAATCCCGCATTTTATTTGGCACTTGTAGCGCGTCGGGTGGAGTATGGTTAGATCCACCAATAATTACATTGGCGTTTCGGTATCGACCGGCCCACTCTTTATCAGTTTCCTGTACGATAATTTGATGCAAATTTTTTATGAGCATTTCAGAGACGGTATGCTTTTTATCTTTATCTATCAAGTCGTATAAATATTCCAGCGCGGCATGGTGGTCTTTGGCTTCTAAGTGATCTTTTAAAGGTTTGCCTTTTACCGTAATACCTTCGTTAATAACCAAAAAAGTCTCTTTTAAGGTTAAAGAGTTGCCTTCAATAGCATTTGAATTGTAGGTCATTTCAATCTGGAACTTTTCTCGAAGTTTTTGTACAGCGGATTTTGGTAGGGGACGGAGCTTGTTTAGTTTGGAAAATTTTTCTTCCAGACGAGTCCTTATAATTGATGAAAGATAGGACATAGGTAAAAATGCTTAATATGGTTTATATGAATATTTACAGTATGCCATATTAAGGAATTATGGTCAATATTTTAGATAAAATCGGTTTTTGGCCGTTTCGCAACGGACAAAAACACCTGGCACCCCTTTAAAAATAATAAAAAACAAATTTATCACCTTACAAAAAGCCTATCAAAATTCCTTTATTATCAGAAAAATATTTTTTGAATTGCGTATAACTGGTTGATATGCGAATAAAGTGTATTTAATATGCTTGATTTGGTATCTTGTACGAATAAGTGTTATTATTTGTCTGTCTGTTGATAATGTTATTTTAACTGAATTATGGCGATTGGACAATCAAATTTACAATCAAATTTACAGCCGTATTTGCAGAAGCTGACAGAGGAATTGAAATTGCGGAATTACAGTCGGAAAACACTTGAGAGCTATGTATCGTGCGTGAAGGAATACGCTACGTTCGTGAGCAGACTGTCAATGGCCGGCACACTTACCGCCGAAGAAAAGGTGCGGCGCTTTTTGCTTGGCAGACAGGAGAAAGGCCAGTCGGGGCAGACTCTTAATCTTTATTTGCACGCAATCAAATTTTTCTATCAGGAAATTTTGAAATCCCAGGAAAAGATTGATTTGAAATTTGCGAAGACGAGCAAGAAGCTGCCGGTCGTGCTATCGCGCCAGGAAATAAAGGAAATCATCAGCACAATCGCCAACGCCAAGCACCGGACCGCGGTTGCCTTGAGCTACGGCGCCGGCTTGCGGGTCAGCGAGGCAATCAACCTTAAGGTGCAGGACCTGGATTTTGACGAAAATTTAATCCACCTGAAAGAAGCCAAGGGCAAGAATGACCGGATTACGCTATTGCCGGAAAATTTAAAAAGCAGCCTGGTGAGACTCACGGCCGGTCGGGCAGGCGATGAGGTGCTGTTTGAAAGCAATCGCGGCGGCAGACTGTCAGAACGTTCTCTCCAGAGTGTTTTCTATCGCGCGTTGAAAAGGGCGGGCATCAAAAAACCCGCATCGTTTCATTCACTGCGGCATTCGTTTGCAACGCATTTGCTCGAAAACGGGGTGGATGTGCGGTATGTGCAGGAGCTTTTGGGGCATGCCAATATAAGGACAACGCAGATTTATACGAAAGTGACGAAACCGAGCTTGAAGAATATCAGGAGTCCTTTGGGGTAGATCTGTGAGATCATGGTAAAGTGGTGGTACACCCTCTCTTTATCCCTCCCTTTTAGGGAGAGAGTTATGTGAGATGATTATGACGCAGGCGAGCAAGAACATTGTTATTACCGCGGAGATTTACCCTCCCGACATCGGAGGGCCGGCGACATATGCGTTTGAATTGAGGCATGAATTATTGTCATGCGGTTATACAGTCACCCTGCTGACGTTGGGGGACGCATCACGGGGAGCGGACGAAGGGGTAGTTGTGATTGGCCGAAAGAAAAATGTTTTACTCCGCTTACTTCAATATTTTTTCAAGTTGAAAAAGTTATCACAGAGTGCCGACGTCATTTATGCGATGGGGCCGGGGGTGAGCGGGCTGTGTTCCGTTATTGCAGGAAAATTGACACAGAAGAGAGTGGTGGTGAAAGTGACGGGCGATCGCGCATGGGAGGCGGCGCGTCTGCGAGGAAGCAAAGAGGGGATTGAGGAGTTTCAGTTAAAACGGCATGGAGGATGGATACGAGTATTAGAGGCCGTTGAGCGGTTCGTGGTGCGCCACGCGGATGTGGTTATCGTGCCGGGAAATTTTTTGAAAAAAATAGTTGAGGGATGGGATGCAAAAAGTGAGAAGGTGATAAATATCCCTAACGCAATTTCTCCTCTTCACACTGCATCTGATCCTATGATGGAGGAAGGGATAAGATTTGAAGAGCGGAAATATATTATTTTTGCGGTTGGGAGGCTGGTGCCGTGGAAAGGGATGGATGATATTATTATGGCGTTGCCGAAAGTGTGCACGCATATCAAGGAAGCGAGGCTTACGATTGTGGGGGACGGGCCAGAGCGGGAGCGCCTGAAAGGTGTTGCGTTGGAGCACGGCGTTGCTGGTATAGTGGATTTTCCCGGCAGTATGCCGCACACGAAGTTGCATAATTATTGGCGGCGGGCAAAGGTATTTGTGCTGGTGTCAGGGTTTGAAGGGTTTCCGCACCTTGTTTTGGAGGCGTGGGCGGCAGGCGTGCCGGTGGTTGCATCCGACATTCCTGCGATTCGTGATATAATAATAAATAGAGAGACCGGCATCCTCGTGCCGTATAAAGATGTCCAGGCAATAGCCGATGCATTGGTTGAGGTGGTGCAGAATGAGGAGCTGGCGCGGAAATTAAGGGAGAACGGGAGAAGGGAACTGGCAAAATATCGTTGGGAAAAAATATTCACTGAAACTATAAACCTGCTTTTGTATGGCTAAGGCGTCACGCATGAAATTCGATTTTATCACGATCGCGTCGCACCAGCTGCGCACCCCTTTGTCAGCCATGAAGTGGTTTTTGGAGATGCTGCTGTCGGGCAGCGGGGGGAAGCTCACGCGACGCCAGCACGATTTCATCAATGAAATTTATCAGTCGAATGAGCGCATGATCCGGCTGGTGAATGATTTATTGATCGTGTCGCGCATTGCACAAGGCACGCTCAAAGTGGTGTGCCGGCCGTTTACCTTGCAGACACTCTTGTGGGGGGTGATGAAGGAGTTAAAGCCGCTGACCGACGCCGCCAACATCACGGTCGTCACCAAGTTTGACGTAACAGCGAGAACAGAGATCAATGGCGATGAAGACAAGGTGCGGCAGGTGGTGCGCACCATTCTTGATAATGCAATCCGGTATATGATTCACGGCGGGCTTATTATTGTCAAATGCGTCGCTACCCTCACGTCCGTCACCATTCAAATTCAGGATACGGGAGTGGGTATTCCCGCACAAGAGCGCGCAAGGGTGTTTCAGCAATTCTACCGCGGCAGCAATGTGGTGCGCATGCGCACCGACGGATCGGGTTTGGGGCTCTATATTGCGAAGGCCATCGTGGAGGCGTCGCGGGGAACTATCGGCGTGAGTTCCGCCGAAGGCAAGGGTTCGCTGTTCTCGGTGACCTTGCCGCTTGATTGCGCGGTGCCAAAAAAACAAAAAATCGAGAAAACAAAGAAGCAATTGATTTTTTGATTTTGTGTTTTATTGATTTCTTGATCGAAAAATGAAAGCATTCATCATCGAAGACGAACGGATGCTTCTTACGGCGCTGACGGCAGAATTTAAGAAGCGAGGATGGGAGGTCGTGAGCGCGGCAGACGGCGCGGAGGCGCTCGCGCTCATCCGCAGGCGTTTCCAGGCACACGTCGTGGTGCTTGATTTGGTATTGCCGAAAGTGGACGGATTCGAAGTGTTGCGGGTGCTCAAGGGCGACCCTCTGTTGAGGAAGATCCCGGTGGTGGTGCTGACGAATTTGTCGGATGAAACGACGATTGCCGCGATCGTGACGGCGGGCGGCACCGATTATATGGTGAAGGCTGATTATTCGCTGAAAGAAACGGTGGGCAAGATAATCGAGATTGCGCAAAGACCAAAATTGAATGGAGAAATCAAATCTCAAAAACCAAAATGAAGGTATGCCGATCCGGCGTTCCGTCGGATCTCCATAATTTTGAATTTTGTTTAGAGTTTCGCATTTAGAATTTAGAGTTCTGCGCTATGCGTGTGTTTATGATTTCATTTGACCGCGCGCTGGTGGGCGAAGGCGGGACCGATGCGGTGGAGCGGCACCGGAGGTATGCGGATAAGACTGATAAGCTTAACATAGTGGTGGTGACCTCGCCGGGCGCATATCAGCATCTTGCCCTGGGAGACCATCTCGAGGTGTATCCGACCAATGCCAAGACCCCCTGGGGACACGCGCGCGCCATCTGGGGCTATTTTTTTTCGATCCGAAAGCATGAAGGAATTAATCTGCTGGTGGCGCAAGACCTCGCCGCGCCGGTGGCGTTTCCTCTCGCGCGCATTGCCCGCATCCCGCTCATTGCAAGCGTACACGGCGTGTGGTGGGACGCGTGGTTTGCGCGCCGCCGCTGGTGGCACCGCATATATTTGCCGGCGCTGACGTGGACGCTGCGGCATGCGGATGCGGTGCGGGCGGTGTCGCAGAGCTTGAAGAAACTTTTGATCGCAAAGGGAGTTGCCGAGGACAGGATTACCGTGATCCCCACTCCTGTGGTGCTTGCGCGTTTTTTGCACGCGGATGAAGAGAAAGCCCGGGAGATTCAGGTGAAGTATGAGTATCCGATTGTATTGTCGGTGGGAAGATTAGAGAATGAGAAAGGGTGTGAGGCGCTGCTTGCCGCCTGGAAAAAAGTGGTGTCGTCGGGGCTGAAGGCGCGTTTGCTGATCGTGGGCGAGGGGAGCGAACGCAAGAAGTTGGAAGGCATTATTGCAAAAGATTTTAAGGACAATTCAGTCGCGCTGCTCGGCGCCCTTGCGCCCACAGACGTGCCGCCGTATTACCGCGCCGCCGCGGTATGCGCGCTTGCGTCGGAGAGCGAGAGTTTCGGCAAAGTGCTGGTGGAGGCGGGCGCCTCCGGCATTCCTTGCGTGGCGACGGCAACGAAGGGAGCATCTGAAATTATTCAGGACGGGAGGACAGGGTATCTGGTACCGGTGGGGGATACGGGTGAAATGGCGGAGAAGATCGTCGCGCTGCTGAAGGATGCGGCGCGCGCAAAGGAAATGGGAGAACATGCCCGTGCGCGGTGCGCGGCGTTGTATGACGGAGAGAGAGTGACAGAACAAATAATCGCGCTTTGGCGCAGGATTGCGCGGCGCACGAAGCAATGAATCTTTTGTTCATCACCAGAAGAATCGAGTCCGTGCACCCGCTTGCGGGGTTTGCCGCGTCGTGGGTGAAAGAGTTCGCGCAACAATTATCCGCGGACGGCGGACGATTGGATGTGATTACGTGGCAGGAGGGGAGTGCGGAGGGATTGTCGGAAAATGTGAAGGTATATGCGTCGCATGGGATGAGGGAAATAGGACGTATAAGACATACAAGACTGATAAGACTTATACGGTTTATAGGACTGATGGTAAGGCTCGTTCCCAAGAGTGATGTTGTTTTTGCGCACCAGCATCCAATCTACGCAATTATTGCCGCGCCATTTGCGAAATTTTTCCGGAAAAGACTGTATCTCTGGTACGTGCATAAGCATGTCGATCTGAAATTAAGAATCGCAACGGCGCTCTGCGACGGCATAGTTACCGCCTCGAAGGAGAGCTTCAGACTGAAGGCACATACGCCCGTTTCGGTGGTCGGGCATGGCATTGATACCGGTTATTTTAAACCGGCAGAAGATTCGTCTGCCAGTATTGAATTCAAAATAATTAGCGTAGGAAGGATCTCTCCCGTCAAAGGACATGAAACGTTGATTGACGCGATGCAGATAATTAACCGGCGTTCTCCTCATGCGACTCTGACGATTATAGGGGGCCCGGGGCTGCCCGCGCATCAGGCATACTTTGAAGAGTTGCAGCGTTTGGTACGGGAGAAAGGCCTGGCGGGCGTTATTGAGTTTGCCGGACCGCGGGCGCATGCGGATGTCGTATCAGTGTATCAAGGGGCTGATGCGTTCGTGAATGTGTCCGATACCGGTTCAATGGACAAAGCGGTGCTCGAGGCCTGCGCGTGCGGCGTGCCGGTTGTCACGTCAAATGAAGCATTTAAGGAATTTCTGGGCGCCGTCGATTCCCATTTGTATACCGAGAAGCGCCCTGCAGCGGTTGCCGCGGCGCTGGAGAGGATTATTGCAATGCCTCTTGCGGCGCGGCATCAGTTAGGTGGCATATTGCGCGCTGCGGTCGTGCGCGATCATGATTTGAAGCGGCTCGTGGCGAAAGTGCTCGATGTCATACAAGGGGATTTATAGCATTATGATTCTTTTACTCGGCGTGCAGGGGCAATTGGGTGGGGCGTTGCAACGCGTGGTGCCGCCGGATACGTGTTGCTGGGGAAGACGCGATCTTGACCTGCGGCAGGTGAAAGAAATCGCGCCGAAAATCATTGCCGCACAGCCGAAAATAGTGATTAATACCGCCGCCATGACCGACGTAGATGCGTGTGAGCGAGAGCCTGCGGCGGCGCGCGCGGTCAACGGAGAGGCGCCCGGCGAGCTTGCGCGCGCATGCATAAAAATCGGCGCGGCGCTCGTGCACGTCAGCACCGATTACGTGTTTGGACGGGACGAGGCGAGAAACGTGCCGTATGTTGAATCAGACGCGCCTGCTCCGGTCAACATGTACGGACAAAGCAAACTGCAAGGAGAGGAGGCGGTACAAGATTCAGGATGCGCGTATCTTATTATCCGTACCTGCGGATTGTATGGAGGAGAGGAAGTGAAGCAGAACTATGTTGAGCGCGTCATTGAGCGTGCGCGACGCAGGCAGGAAATTCGCGCAACAGTTGATCAAATATATTCTCCCACTTCCGTGGGCGAGCTCGCGCCCGCAATCTGGCGGCTGATACAAGAACAGCGGCGCGGCATACTGCATGCGGCCAATACGGCACCCGTCAGCCGGTACGCGTTTACGAGAGCGATTGTGGAGATATGCGGGCTTGCGGTCCCTGTCGTAGAGGCGCGGCGGGCAGACTTTGGCGGCGCCGCGCGGCCGGGATACTCCGCGCTCGACAGCGAACGCATTGCATTGAAAGACTATATGAGCGATTGGAAGACTGCGCTCGCGAACTACCTCTCTTGAGACACGAGCGTGCCGCGCCACGCAATGCGCAGTGCGTTGCTGCCAATGGGGTAGCAGGTCACGAGGGTCAGCGTGGGAGTGGGAGTGGGGGAGAGGAGCGACCGGTCAGTGGGCGCCACGACCAGCATTTCATTCAGTGAGTAGGTTACCGTACGCTGCTTCCCGTTCGCGTAAGAAAAAGAGAATATCACTTCATCGCCTTCCTTGAGTTGAGGAAGGTTTTTGAATATGTCGCGGTACGGGCCGCGCTGCCAGAGATAGTCAGACGAGTGGCCGGTGACGAAGGCATTGCCGATGTGCCCCGGTACGGCAGTGCCGGGAAAAAGAATGACGCCGCGGGCAAGGTCCTGCTCGATCGTTTTTTCATCTGTGGAATCGGTCCATACGAGGGGCGCACGCACCTTGATCGCGGGTATCGCAATTTCCACGCGCGGCCGGCCCTGACCGCCGGGGTCATAGCCGCGCGCCACCTCCAGGCCGTCCGGAAATCCATCGCCGTCCGTATCGGGACTGTCGGCGTTCGTGCCGAGCGCTTCTTCTTCTGCATCGGCGAGATCATCGTGATCACGGTCTGCGCCGCGCTGCTGCGCCGCGGCGCGCGCGGGGAGCGGCCCTTCGCCGAGGGGATTGCGCCCGTTGGTTACTTCATCTCCGTCGTTCATACCGTCACCGTCGCTATCCGCGGCATAGATGCTCGTATGATAGGCGGACTCTTCGAGATCGGAGAGTCCGTCGCGATCGGTATCCGCGATGCGGGTGGGGATGGCGTCAGGTGCGCGCACCGTTGCCGCGACGGTCTGCCATTGCAGAAGCGCGGTGGCCACGAACCCCGTTAACACCGACGACACGAGCGCAAGCGCAAGGCGGGATATGCGCGGCAATTCGTAGGGATTTATTTGAAGCGTTTGCATGAGCGTGTCGTTCGGATTGTCCGCAGAAAAAGACGCCGGTCATTTCCTCTGCGAGGAAATTGCCGCTTGGCCCTCGGCCGCGCTCGCCCTTCGGGCACCGTGCCCGCGCGGCCTCCGAGACACTTTTTCTTGCGGCCAATCCTCACTAAGAGAAATGTTGCGGAGAGTTGCGCAAGAGCAATCCTCACTTCGGGTTATTGTGATAAGAGTTTTCGTCCGTTTTTAAGATATGTCGCCACTCCTGCCAGTGCGCTTAAGGCTCCGATGAGCGGGAAGAGGGTCCCTCCGGTGCGGGGGAGTTCATAGGTAAAGCCCTTTACCCTTACCTCTCCTTCCGTGACGGTAGCCACGACTTCCGCCGTAGCAACCGCCGCATTGCGCGCGCTGGCCGAGGCAGAGACGCCGGTTGTGCGATGCAAAGGCGCATCCATGCGCGTGCGCAGGGTGATTTGGAAGGTGCGCGATTCTCCCGCTTCCAGGCGCGCGATCTCCCATGACGCATCCGTGCCGCTGTCTGCCGCGCCGCCGCGATCGTAGACTGTGAAGAACAATTCAGGATAGTCGATCGACACCAACACGTGATCGCCCGGCTGCATCGTGCCGTTGGTGACGGTGATAGTGAGCGTGATCAGCTCATTGCGCCGCGAGGAAAGCACCGAAGAGAAATATTCGTCTTCATCGGACGCCAGCGCGCTGATGCGCAGTCCGGTCGTGCTTCCTCCCGCGCCGGCGATGGACGTCGTAATAATCTGATCAAAGTTTTTGGCGTTTGCCGCAGTGATGCGTACGAGATTTCTCAATTCCGCTGCCGTTGCGGACATGCGCACACGGAGCGTCACCGTCTGCGATGACGATTGTCCTGGATAAAAAGCGCCAAGTTCCCAGCGCAGTCTTCCCCCTTCATGCACCGGGCCGCCGGTTGCCTGTACGACATCCATATTGGTTTCATCGAAATCAAAGTATATGCGTGCCGCGTCAGCGATGCTGTTGCCGTGATTTTGGTACGCGAGCGAATACGATACGATGTCGCCTCGGCCGACCGCTGTCCGGTCGCTCTTCACGGAAACGACCAGGGTCGGGCGTGCGCCTACGACGGTCTGCACGCTGCGGCTGCCCTGGTTGCTCAATTCTTGCGCGACAAGGGTGGCGGATGCCATAAGCGTGGTTTCGCCGTAGGGCATCTGCTCACTCACCCGAAACCAAAACGCGCGCGTTTCCGTCTGTCCTTGCACAATCTTGTCTTGCCGAAAGATCAGTCGCCCGCCGTCAAGATATCCTCCATTCAGTTCAGTCGCGACAAGGTAGCGCTCGTCGTAATCAAGCGTCATTATCGCATTTTGCAGCTGGCGGTTCGTGCGGTTGGTAGAGGTTATGAGATAACCAATCGCATCGCCCGGACTCGCCTCCCGCGCCGTTGCGGCAAGATCGAAGAGAAACTCTTCGGCAACCGTCACCGTCAGGGTGTCCACCGAGGTCGCGCATCCGTCAGACACAGAGAGCGTCACGGTATACGTTCCCGGCTGATATCCCGCCCAACTCGTCCTGGCGCCGCTGACGTCGCTGCCAATCCCGTTGGATGCATCGAAATCCCACCGGTAGGAGAGCGGATCTCCGTTGGCGTCATACGATGCGCTGGCGTCAAAATGCGCAGTATCTTCTCTGGTCATCACAATATCATCTCCGGCGCGCGCAACGGGAGCGCTGTTCTGACTGCAGTCTGCGGCAGATACGTGCGCAATAGCGGCAGAAAAGACGCCCGTACATATAAAAGCCGCTGTGATTGCAACACGCGCAAAACTTGTTGATTCTTGCATAAATCATTAGATAATTGAATAAGTTCTCTATTTTACCCTTTTTTTAATTTTTGTCAAGATTTGTATTTTACTAACAGATTTTGTATTTTTATTCAATGAAACACAAATTCTTCTTGACAAACATATGATATTATGCTATTTTTTTGACGATTGGATAATATTATTTTTATGTCATCGATTCTCGACCGCGTATTGTTATCACAGGAAATAAGCGAGCGGCAGCGTTTAAGCCCGGTAGATATCAGCGGACAGTGTTTGAAGCTGATTTCGGCGCGGGAGGCGGACGTGCTGCGTCAACGTTTTGGGCTTGACGGAGACGAGCCCAAGACGCTGGAAGTCATCGGCAAGCGCTATGCCGTCACGCGCGAGCGCGTGCGCCAGATTGAGCGCCAGGGGATAGAGCGCATCCGCCACGCCAAGGCTTTCGCTGCCATCAGCGAGGGGATTTCAAATTTAGTGCATCATTCGCTGGTAAGCCACGGGCATATCCGTCGCCAGGACGTGCTTATGGATGATCTATTGTCGCAGTCGGGAGACTCTCCCGCGAATAAGAGTTCGCTTGCGTTTATCATCGAGCAGCTGCTGACGCACGTCGTGGAGGAAGTGGACGATGCCGACCGGCATCCGAGCTGGAAGCTGAAAGATTCAGCGCTTGAGCTGTTTCACGACGTCATTGACGCGGTGAGGTCCATATTAAACGATCACACGCAGCCGCTTGAGTTCCAGAAGCTTGCGGAACGTTTCTTGGCGCACCCGACGGCGCAGGCGCGTGCGCATGAATTCCGCGCTTTTTCTCCGTACGGCGCCGCCGCGGACGATGAAGACCAGGAGATTGTCGCGCGCGTCATTCAATCTTACTTGGAATGCTCGCGCCACATCCAACAGAATCCGTTCGGCGAATGGGGGTTGAGCACGTGGCACAGCATTCGTCCGAAGCGCATGAGCGACAAGATTTACCTTGTACTCAAGAAGCACGGCAGTCCTTTGCATTTTACCGTCATCACGGAACATATCAATCATACGAAATTCGATCACAAGACCGCTCACGCCCCTACGGTGCACAACGAGCTGATTTTGGATGCGCGGTTCGTGTTGGTCGGACGCGGCATGTACGCGCTGCAGGAGTGGGGATACGAGCCCGGCGTCGTAGCCGATGTCATTGAAAAAGTCTTGACGCGCGCCGGCGGCCCGCTCACCCGCGATGAGATTGTCGACGCTGTCACCACGCAGCGCATGGTGAAGCGCGGCACGATATTGCTCGCACTCAACAATCGCGGCCGTTTCGCGCCGCTTCCCGACGGGAGGTACGCCTCCGCGCATACGCCGCAGCCTTCTGATACTATCCCTCCGCCGCAATCCGGCGATGCTTCGCCCCCTTCACCGTAAAAGCTCTCCATCCTCAATGCTCAATCCGAAACAAGCACCATCCTTCGACAGGCTCATGATGACATTCCGGTTGTCATGGTGAGTTTGTCGAACCATGTGCAGGATTTCGTGTTTTAATGTTCGGATTTTCTCGCTTCCCCATGCAACTCACGCTCGATTTCAGTAATTTTCTCGCTGCCGCGGCAGAGGGCCCCTTGACCGTCGGATGGTATTTGTTTTTGCACGGCGGGTGGGCGATCGCGTTGGTGGTAGTGGTGCGGCAGTTATGGAGGGCGCGGCAGGTGAACATCGAACATGCGTATCTTCATCGGATGAAATATCAGCTCCTGGCCATTGACGTCCCTCGGCTCAACGAACAGTCCACCAAGGCGGTCGAGCAGATTTTTGCGCAATTGGCGGGGGCCGAGGATAAAGCCACGCTGTGGGAACAATACGTGCATGGCGTGAATCAGGAGAGTTTTTCGCTTGAGCTAGTGTCTCTGGGCGGCTACATTCAGTTTCTCGTTCATACGCCGGCGCATTTTAGAGATTTGATTGAAGCGTCCGTGTATGCGCAGTATCCTGACGCCGAGATCACGGAAGTGGATGATTATACCGATCGGATTCCGCATAAGTTCCCCAATGAAGAATATGATTTGTGGGGGACGGAGTTGAGGCTGGTCAAGCCGAATCATTATCCCATCCGCACGTATCCTCATTTTGAGCATACGCTCACGCAAAAATTCGCCGATCCCATGGCGGCGCTTCTGGAGATTTTGGGCCATATGGGGCCCGATGAACAGGTATGGATTCAGTGGGTGCTGACGCCCCTTCATGACGTGCACTGGAAAGAAGAGGGTATGCATGAGGTGAAGAAACTCATCGGCGCGCGCGTCGCGCACACAAAATCGCTCATGAGCCGCTACGTGAACGATCCGTTGAATGCGCTGTACGGCGGGACGGGAGAAATATTGCTGCACGGCATGGGCATCACGCCGATTCACGCGGAGGCGCACGCAGAGCCCGATGCGCCGCCATCGCTCATGCAGCACTTATCGCCCGGCGAACGGACGACTGTGGAAGCGCTTGAAGCGAAGATCGCCAAAGTGGGGTTTCACGTGAAGGGGCGTGTGATCTATGCCGCAAAGAAGGAAAAATTCAGCAAACCGCGCGGCGTGTCCGGCGTGTTCGGCTCTCTGCTGCAGTTTAATGATCAAAGCCTCAATGGGTTTGCGCCGAATAAAAAAGTTACCACGAAAGCGAAGTATTTCTTCACGAAACGCAGGGTTGCCGCGCGGCAGAGGAAGATCGTCTCCGCCTATCGGCAGCGCAGCAAACATTTGGGATACGGACACGGCATGATTTTGAACACCGAAGAGCTTGCGACCGTGTGGCACTTCCCGGTCATGGACGTCAAGGCGCCGTCGGTGAAAATGACCGAAGCGAAGAGGGGCGAGCCGCCGGTGGAGTTGCCGATGGCGCCGGAGGAGCTCGAAGCAGTGGTCACGGGCTTGCCCGTGGAGGAATGAGCCCCCGCGAAGCGGGCAAGCGAAGCTTGTAAAGTTTGCAAGTGCCACGGCTTTAGCCGTGGGTATCTACAACATTTGAGCATTTGAATTTTGTGCTTGTTTCGGATTTAGAATTTAGAGTTTCGGATTTATACTGATTGGGTACGGCGAAAGCTTGTTTGTGTTTCGAGATATATATGAACGATCAGAGTGGAGGACAAGCGAATGACGTCTGTTATTTCGCGATGACGAACTTTCGCGGGCAAAACCGCAAGTTTGGCATACGCACGGATGACCGCAGGCGGCACATGTACGTCATCGGCAAGACTGGCATGGGCAAATCCACCCTGCTTGAAAACATGATCGTGCAGGATATCCGCGAGGGAAGGGGAGTGGGCGTGGTGGACCCGCACGGCGATTTGGCGGAAAAAATTATCGATTTTATTCCGCCGGAGCGCATCAATGACGTGATTTACCTCAATCCCGCTGATGTGGATTATCCCCTCGCCTTTAACATTCTCGAAAATGTGGACATCCGCTACAAGCACCTGGTCGCGTCGGGCCTCATGGGCGTGTTTACGAAAATTTGGGCCAATGTCTGGTCCGCGCGCATGGAATACATTTTGAGCAATTGCATTCTGGCGCTCTTGGATTCTCCCGGCAATACCCTGCTGGGGATTAACCGCATGCTCGTGGACAAAAGCTACCGGCATAAGATCGTGTCTCGTATCACCGACCCGGTCGTCCGCTCTTTCTGGGTGAATGAATATGCGAATTACAGCGACAAGTACCGCACGGAGGCGATTGCGCCCATTCAGAACAAAGTCGGGCAATTTCTTTCCACCGCCATCGTGCGCAATATCGTGGGGCAGACCAAATCCACGATCGACCTGCGGGAGATTATGGACAATAGGAAAGTTCTTATCATGAATCTGTCGAAAGGAAGGATCGGCGAGGACAATTCCGCGCTTCTAGGCGCCATGATGATCACCAAACTCCAGGTCGCCGCCATGAGCCGCGTCGACGTGCCCGAACCGGAACGAGAAGATTTTTTCTTGTATGTGGATGAATTCCAAAATTTCGCTACGATGTCGTTCAAAGATATCCTTTCGGAGGCGCGCAAATACCGTCTGTCGCTCATCATGGCGCATCAATATATCGAACAACTGGACGAAGAGGTCGCCGCGGCGGTATTCGGCAATGTGGGGACGATTGCATGCTATCGAGTGGGCGCCACGGATGCGGAAGACCTGGTGAAAGAATTTACTCCATATTTTACCGAGGAGGATTTGGTCAATCTCACGAAGTTCGAAATTTATCTCCGGCTCATGATAAACGGCGTGGCCAGCAAGCCGTTTTCGGCAAGCTCGCTGCCTCCCTTGCGCGAGGATGAAAAGACGGGAAATAAGGACAAAGTCATTGCGGTGAGTCGTGAGCGCTTCAGCCGGCCGCGCGCGGAAGTGGAGGAAAAAATAATCCGCTGGACCGGCATTGAGGAAATGGGCGCCGACATTGCCGAGGACATGAACACGAGTGGCGTGCCGGAGGAAGAGGCGCGCTACCGTGAAGGGCATGCCTTGTTGCCCGAAAGCGCGGGGCGTACTGCCGTCGGCGAGCAGCAACCCGAGTTGAAGCGGAATGAGGACCAGCGCCACGTCAATGGTGCGCCGCGCGCGGCAACTGGATTGCCCGCCGCGGCTCTGCGCGTTGCCCCGCCTCGCATATCAGCGCCGCCCGTCAATGATCACGCGCGTCCCGCGCCTCGACCTTCCGCAGCCTCTGCGCAGGTTCTCCCGCCCTCTTCTCCTGCTCCGGAGAAAGCGCCGAAGGAAGCGACATGCGATTATTGCGGCAAAGGGACGCTCGTCGTGTTTATGCCTGACGAGAAGAGGAATGTGTTTTGCAAAAAATGTTTGAAACTTTTCAAGAAAGGATTGATTGACGTCACGAAACTCAAGAAGCGAAATGTGCAGGAGACGTATGAGCATATGCCTGTTTTGGTGGCGAAACCGCAGGAAGCGCAGATCGGCGCGGTACGCACGCAGGAGCAGGATGGTGCGCTTCTCTCCGCAGGAGGGCATGCGGCATCCCCCAATTTTATCGCGCGTCTTGCGGAGGAGTACGCATTGCCGGCGCCTCTTGTGGCGACCGCACTCCCTTCCGCCCCGCGTCCATCCCTCGCGTCCGCACCCTCAATGCCTTCCGCTGCGCGCGCCGCATCTGCCGCACCGTCTGCCGCGACGGCACAGGATACGACCCCTTCTCTTTCCCTGCACGATGCCATGCGGCAGACCCCCCAGCCCTTTCATGCCCCGCGCCGGCCGCAGGGAACTGCGCGGCCTGCCGCCAGTAGGTCTCCGTCCTCCGGCACACCCCGCACCACCGCAGCGCCGGCAATGCGCCCGGCGGCCCGTACCCACGCGCCGAGTGAGCCTGCCGCAGCGCCTCCGGTACGCCGCTCGTCTCCCGGAGACGAGGACAACAAGGCCGCCCTTTCTCCGCAGGAAGGGGCGGCAGCGCCGCCGCATACAGGATTCATACGCGGCATTCATCCGGGCCAGAGGGTGTCATTTCATCCACAAGGCAGCGATTGAGCAAACGTGGTATACTCATTGCGTATATTTTTCATTACCCTATGGAAGATCAACAGCATGCGGATTATCAAAATTTGCTTACCGAGCTGATTAAGAAGCAGATTGTCATTCTCGGGCCTGACATTGCGGTGCTGAAAGCGCGCAACGTGTCCGGCATGAAGGTTGCGGATGACGGCACGGTGATGGAAATGAACGAAAATCCGCAGGAGCTGCTCAACCAGCTGGTGGAGCAGTACGTCCAGCTTTCGGGGCTTATCGTAAAAAAGGCGATGGAGCCGCTCTTGTCCAAATATCCCTCGATTACCCTTCCTCACGCATAATCATATGTATCCGCGCATGGCATTCGTTTTCTCGGCCGCGGTTCTGCTCGGCTTCGGCATCAAGACGCAGCCGTCGGGCCTGTCGCTCGTGACGTTCGCATTTTGGCTAATTGCGGGCGTGATGACCTTTGCGGTCTGCATGGTGAACGCCCATAAGACCCGCGGCGGCCGTTTTTCAGCCGCATTCCGGCTACTCGGATGGGGCACGCTGTTTTTGGCGGCGTCGGCGATCGTGGTGACGTTTCTCTCGGAGCGTCTCGGTGCGGCGAATGCGCAATTCGCGCACGATGCCGGCTTCGTGATCGGGTTCATTCTTGTGCTCGGAGCCTCCAACAGATTTTTGAAGGCGATGACGGGTTGAAGGGAATAATGAATAATGAATAAGGAATTATGAATGTAAGGGCGTTCAGGTTTCGGAATTCCTAATTCCTAATTCCTAATTCCTAACTCGAACTACCGTGTCAACGTGGAGCATTATTGTTCTTCTTATTGCCGTCTTCTCGCTTGCAGGCGGCGTTATACTTTCTGTCCTCTGGCGGCGGGCGGAGGCTCATTTGCGTACGCGGGAAAGCGAGCGGGAAGCGCGCCTGTATGAAATTGCCATCTTAAAAGAGCTGGGCGAGCGCATCGGCTACTCGCTCAATATCAGAAAAATCGTTGAAGTCATTACGGGAAGCCTGGCGCAATTTATTGACTACACCGCGGTCTCCTCCCTGCTCATCGAACAGCGCGCGGCGTTTTTCCATTGTCATTTGGAGGCATCGGTGGGCGCGTCATTTGTGGATACCGTGAAGGCGCGCATGCGCGCGGCGCTTGAGGCCCTCACCAGCGAACCGCTGGGCCAGTATCGGTGGGAGGAAACGCTTACCGGCGCCATTCTGCTGGAATCCGTGGCGGCGCCGGTGCGGTCGTTTTTTAATATCCCGCTCGTGATCCGCGACCGCACGGTCGGAGTGCTCACGGTGGCGAGTACCAAGCCCGGGCTCTATAAGGAGGATGAAATGACCATCCTCTACAAATTGACGGCGCAGGCATCGCAAGCCGTTTCGAAATTGGAGGAAGTGCTCGCCATTGAAGAAGAAAAAGTAAACGCCATGGTGGAGAGCATGCCGGACGGGCTCGTCATGGTGGATCAGGAATACCGCATCGTGGTCGCGAACCCCGCCCTGCGCGCGGCATTGGGGATTCCCGGCGACAAAGAGGTCACGATTTTCTCTCTCATTGAAGGCGTGGGCGCGGCGTTGGACATTCGGGGCAAGCTGGAGGAGTCCTTGCAGCTCACGAGGTTGATTGTGGCCGATACTGTCGTGTTGAAGGGGAATACGTACCAGGTGCTGATTTCCCCGGTGCTGCGCCGGGGCGGACAGGGAATGGCGGCGGATAAATTCGGCGCCGTGGCGCTCTTTCACGACATCACGAAAGAGAAAGCTGCGGAACGGATGCGCGAAGATTTCACGTCCATGATGGTGCATGAGTTGCGTTCGCCTTTGGACGGCATCCGGAAGCTCACCGAGATCCTGCAGACCGCCAAGCGCCGCAACGCCAAAACGCAGGCGGAATTCATTCGCATGATCCACAATAGCTCGGCGGAAATGCTCGAGCTCGTGTCGTCGTTGCTGGATGTGGCGAAGATTGAAGCGGGGAAATTTCAGATTCTCCCTGTCCCGGGCGATATCGGCGCCGTGGTCGCGGACAAGGTATCGTATTTCACTCCTCAACTGCAGGAGCGATCGGTGGCGTTGTCCGCGCATCTGGATGCGGCATTGCCGCAGCTTTCGTTCGATCCGCACCGCATCGCGCAAGTACTCAACAACCTGCTCTCGAATGCGGCGAAATTCACTTCCAGCGGGGGTACGATTCGCGTGACGGCGTTCCGTCATGCCGCTGCCGGCGATCTCAACCGAGAAGGCGCCGCGGCTGATCCGCAATGGCACGCGGTGGATGCCGCGCGGATTCCCGCGCTCGAGCTGGCGGCCGTCGCGGTGTCCGATACGGGCGTCGGCATTCCGCGCGATGAATTGCCGCATCTTTTCACGAAATTCAGGCAGCTCTCTGCCGGCACCATGGCGCAGAAGGGCACGGGATTGGGACTGGTCATCAGCCGCGGGATCGTCGCGGCGCACGGAGGCCAGCTCCTCGTCGGTTCAGAGGAGGGGAAAGGAACCACGTTCGTGTTCCTGCTGCCGCTCACTCTCGCCAGAGCCGGAATCGGCTCATAACCTGGTAATGAGCCGATTATCAGCCGTTTTGATAAGGCTATTGCGTGAAGCATATCCTTACCTTATCACACTAAAAAATTATCAAGTAATCCTCTACGCATATGAAACATCTGGCGCAGGTTTCATCCGTGTCCGCCCTCCTCGGCGTGAACAAGAAGAGTTTCTCGCGGTTAGCGCTTTGGGCGCTCATTTTTGTTTTTTTAATCACCTCGATTGCACCCGGTATCGCATTTGCGCAATCACAAGTGTCCTCCCCCCTAGAAAGGGGGGAGACGCAAGAGGGGGGTGTGTCCACCAACACCCCTGCGGTTCATGCTCCCGCCGATCAGGAACAAGGAAAAGCTAATCCGCCTTCCGACCCCGGCCAGGGGAAGCCCGCCGATCCTACCCTTCCTCCGGACGACGGCGGACAGGTGGAGACGCTCTCCGCCGGCGCCGGCGAAGCATACACCTACGACCGCGATCCGGTGAAAGCCTCCCTCAATATTAATACCGATGCCACTACCGGCGCCTTTACTTACTCATTCCCCCTCACGATTCCTCCCGGGAGGAATGGGATGCAGCCGTCTCTCGCGCTCAATTATCACAGCCAGGACTTAAGGAACGATAATCTCGTGGGTTACGGCTGGTCCCTCTCCATCCCCTCCATAGAACGCATCGTCCGCAAAGGCGTGGACAAGCTCTACGACGTCACAGACGAATATTTCACGTCATCCCTTTCCGGCGAACTGGAGAAGATTTCTGCTGGCAATTACGGCCCCAAGGTAGAGAACGGCGATTTTCTCAAGTACCAGTTCTCGAGCAATATTTGGACGGTCACCAACAAGAAGGGCACGGTCTACGCCTTCGGCCCTGCCGCGTCCTCGCGCCAGGACGATAGTTCTGGCGCTAAGATATTCAAGTGGATGATCCAAAAGATACAGGATACGAATGGCAATTACGTCCGCTATGAATACTTCAAAGACGCGGGGCAAATCTATCCATCCAAGATTTACTACACCGGCAACGGCGCCTCTGACGGCATCTTTGAAATAGAATTTCTGCGCCAGACAAGAAATGATGACGCCACGATGTATGCTACCGGCTTTCCGGTCACCACGAGTTACCGGATTAACGAGATTCAAGCGAAGGTGTCAGGTATCTGGAAACGCAAATACGTCTTTGGCTACTCCACCGGCGACAACGGTGTCCGCTCACTTCTTATTTCAATTACCGAATCAGGCCAGGACGAGCAGTTAGTAACCACTACCCTACCCGCTACCACGTTTTCTTACTCCCAATCCACCAGGAGCTGGACCCTGGAGGAGGGTCTTGCCCTGCCAACCTACTTCATAGACACCAACCGGGTGAATACGGGCGCATGGCTTGAGGAGGTTAACGGAGACGCATTTGTAGACGTCGTGCAGTCAAGCGCACGAGGGTCCACTGATAAAAAGGTATTTCTTAACACCAGCACCGGCTGGACGCTTGCTTCCGGATTCGACATTCCCGAATATTTTCTCAGTAGCGATGGGGGGGACTACGGCGTGCGTCTTGCTGACGTGAATGGCGACGGGTTTGCCGACCTCCTCAAGGGCGATGATTTTTATGATATTGCCAAAGTCTACCTTAATAACAAGAACAATACCGGATGGACTCAGAACACCAGTTACTCCCTGCCAGATTATTTCGTTCCTGGCGACACCGGTGCGCGCATCGGCGACGTGAACGCGGACGGCCTCGTCGATATCCTCCGCGCTTACATCCAGATCAACGCCATCGATATCAACCGCACATACTTGAATGACGGCGACGGCACCGGCTGGTCGCAGCAGGCCGCAAATTATACCCCCTTGCCGGAGTATTTCTCTAACGGCCAGGGCCTGGGTAGTCTCCTTATGGACGTGAACGGTGACGGTCTTGTAGATTTTGTCCATGGGTCATCGGATGGCATCAACCAATTTCGCAGAGTGCACATCAATCAAGGCGCGGGTTGGGCTCAGGATGCGGCGTATAGTTTCCCCGAATCTATAGGACCTGGGGATAATGGAGTGCGGTTGGTAGATATCAATGGCGACGGCCTTGTCGACGTCATACGCGGGCATGTCTATTCCCCGGGTCCATGCCAGGATGGTGGCTGTAATAAAGTTTATATCAACAAAGGAGACGGGACGGGGTGGGTAGAAGATCCTGCATATCTTCCCTTACCTGAAGTATTTGTAGACGGGGGTGACCCAGGTACGCGTCTCGCGGACGCGAATGGCGACGGGCTCGTTGACTTCTTACGAGGTTACGATCATTTGGGCGCCAATATAAGGCGCGTCAAGCTTCACGACGGTGTCGTCCCTGACCTGCTCACCAACATTACCTCCCACACCAGCGCGACCACGGCGGTTACCTACCAGTCCTCCGCCTTGTACAAAAACGGCTCCACGCTCTTGAATCCTCAGCTTCCTTTCACTGTCCAGACCGCCAAACAAATCGTCACTAACGACGGCAGGGGAACCGTGGCGACTACGCAGTACTCCTACGAAGGCGGCTCGTATTACTACAACACCCCCTACGACCGCAAGTTTGCAGGCTTCGGCAAGGTTATAGAGACGGACAACGCAGGCAACGTCACCAAGACGTTCTATCACCAGGGGAATACCACGGATACGGCGAACGGCGAGTTCAATGATGTAATCTCCAAACGCGGCAAGCCCTATCGGGTGGAACGCTATGACAATTCAAATCCTCTCAAACTTTATTCCCTTACCATTAACAAATGGGACCATACCCACTTAACCGGCACCAGGGATTTCGTAAAGCTCGTCCGGACCATTGACCTCTCTTACGACAGCACCCCTGCTGACTACAAAGCCAAAGCCGCCACCTTCACCTACGACAATACCACCGGCAACCTCACCCAGAAGAAAGAATGGGGAGTGGGGACGATAGATACAAATAATGATTTCATTGATTCAGGCTCTGATGTTTTCACTGCCGACATTACTTATGCTTCGGACACCCAAGGGGTGGGAATCATTGGTTTACCCAAGCAGGAAATCCTCAAGGATCAATCAGGCCAG
>Ga0209211_10003714_pt1 | contig 24522 bp, 18 predicted proteins | sample RifGroA2_FD_183992 | JGI IMG/M metagenome (GOLD analysis project Ga0209211, IMG submission 183992) | Groundwater microbial communities from Rifle, Colorado, USA - Groundwater A2 (SPAdes) (version 2) | ecosystem: Environmental > Aquatic > Deep subsurface > Groundwater | place: Rifle, Colorado...
CTGCTGCCGCGGCGGCTGCGCGCGGCGCGCGCCGACTACGATTTCTGGTTCACGCGACTGATGTACGATTCCGGCGACTGGGATGTGGACCAGCGCATGCCGGCCAATCTGATCACCTCCCTGATCGATTACACCAGCCTGCGCGTGGACCCGAAGGAACACGTGCTGGCGCTGGCCGACCCGCGCATGCTGACGGCGCCGTTCTGTTACCTGGCCGGGCACAAGCTGCTGGAGTTCAATGCCGCCGAGCGGCGCAATTTCGAACGCTACGTGCGCAACGGCGGTTTCGTGCTGGTGGACGACTGCAATCACGACATCGACGGGCTGTTCAATACGTCCTTCGAAGCGGAGATGGCGGCGATCTTCGGCAAGGCGGCGCTGCGCAAGCTGCCGCCGAAGCACCCCGTGTATTCCAGTTTCTTCAAGTTCGACGGGCCGCCGGCGACGAGTTTCGAGCTCAATGGCTGGGGCGACGACCTGGTGCACGATTACCTGCGCGGCATCGAGATCGACGGCCGGCTCGGGCTGCTGTACAGCAACAAGGACTACGGCTGCGAGTGGGACTACGACTGGCGCAACAAGCGCTTCCTGGCCGAGGACAACACCAGGTTCGGGGTCAATATCGTCATGTACGCAATGACGAGTTAGCGCGCCGCCGCCGCCGTTCCACTAACCCCACCCACACCCACGCAACACTGCGGTAGTCGACAGGAACCAGCCCGATGGCCAATGAATTGAACGAGACCGCAGTCGCCGCGCAAGTCGCCCAGCTGGCCACGCTACGCGCGGCGATCGGCCAGGTGATCGTCGGCCAGGAAGCGGTGGTCGAACAGCTGCTGATCGGGCTGCTGGCCGGCGGTCATTGTTTGCTCGAAGGCGTGCCGGGCCTGGGCAAGACCTTGCTGGTGCGCTCGCTCGGACAGGCGCTGGCTTTGACCTTCCGCCGCATCCAGTTCACGCCCGACCTGATGCCGTCCGACATCCTGGGCACGGAGATCCTGGAAGAAGACCACGGCACCGGCAAGCGGCATTTCAAGTTCCAGCCCGGGCCGGTGTTCACCAACCTGTTGCTCGCCGACGAACTTAATCGCACGCCGCCGAAGACCCAGGCCGCGTTGCTGGAGGCGATGCAGGAACACACGGTCAGTTATGCCGGCGTCACCCACGCCCTGCCGGAACCGTTCTTCGTATTGGCTACGCAAAATCCGCTTGAGCAGGCGGGCACGTATCCGCTGCCGGAAGCGCAGCTGGACCGCTTCCTGCTGCATGTGCGCGTGGACTACCCCAGCGAAAGCGAGGAACGCGACATCGTGCTCAACACCACCGGCACGCGCTCGGCAACCGTGCCGCAGGTGATGACCGGCGCGGCGGTGTTGCAGCTGCAGTCGCTGGTGCGCGAAGTGCATGTCGGCGACGACCTGCTGACCTGGATCAACCGGCTGGTCCGTGCGAGCCGTCCGCAGGAAAGTCCGCTGCCAGAAATCAAGCAGTGGGTGAAATGGGGTGCCGGCCCGCGCGCCGGGCAGTCGCTGGTGTTGGCGTCGAAGGCGCGCGCCCTGCTGCATAACCGCTATGCCGCGACGCGCGAAGACGTGGCGGCGCTGGCGGCGCCGGTGCTGCGCCATCGCCTGCTGCTCTCGTTCACCGCGGAGGCTGAAAGCCGCAGCGCCGACGACGTCGTGGCGGCGCTGTTGCGCGGCATGCCCTTCGCCGCGGACTGACTGCCCGGCGCGCCATGGAAACGCCCGAGTTGATTCCACCTGCCTTGCGCGCCCGGCTCGGTGAGCTGCGTCTTTCCGCGCGCCGCGCGCTCGGCGGCCAGGGCTTCGGCCAGCACCATAGCCGCAGCCGCGGCGCCGGGCTGGAGTTTGCGCAATACCGCGCCTACGAGCCAGGCGATTCGTTGCGGCTGATCGATTGGAAACTGTACGCGCGCTCGGACAAGTTCTTCGTGCGCGAAGCCGAGCGCGACAGTCCGTTGACGGTATGGCTGCTGATCGATGCCACCGCCTCGATGGCGCAGGGCGATGCGGCGCGTCCGGGATTCGCCCGACTCGATGCGGCGCGCACGTTCGCGGCCTGCGTCATCGAACTGGCCCTGCGCCAGGGCGACCGCTTCGGCCTGATCGTCGTGGGCGACGAGCGCGTGCACCTGACCGCTGCCGGCCAGGGCCCGCGTCATCGCGATCGTTGCCTGCTGGAGCTGCGCCGATTGCACGCGCACGGCCAATGGCCGACGGAAACAAAACTGCGGCCGCTGTGGGAGCACGTGCGCGCCGGCGACCTGGCCGTGCTGCTCAGCGATGGCTTCGACGAAGCGGCAATCAGTCTGTGCGTGCGCCTGGCCACCGCGCGTCGCGAAGTGTGCAGCATCCAGATACTGACGGCGGAAGAGCGCGACTTCCCGTTCACCGGCGGTCACCGTTTCATCGATGCCGAGACCGGCGCCGAAGTCCTGACCGATGGCGCGGCGGTGCGCGCGGAATTCCTCGAGCGCTTCAAGGCGGCGCGTGCTGCGCTCGGCGCCCGTTTCGCCGCCAGCGGCATCAACCACGTCGAGTATTTTCTCGACCAGCCGCTGGATGCGCCGTTGCGCCGCTTGTTTCCGGCACGTGCCGCGCGCTTCATTCCGGAATCGGCATGAGCCTGGGACTGTTGCTGCCGATCGGACTGGCGGCGCTGGCGGCATTGCTGCTGCCGGTGCTGCTGCACCTGGAACGGCGCACGGAGCCGCGCGCGACGCCGTTCGCCGCGTTGCGCTGGTTGTCGATGCAGTCGCGTCCGCAGCGGCGCGTGCGGCTGGAGGAGCTCTGGCTGTTGTTGTTGCGCTTGCTGCTGGTGGCCGCGGTCGCGCTCGTGTTCGCACGACCGGTATTGTTCGGCAGCGAGGGCGGCCGGGCCTGGGCCCTGGTCGCGCCGGGCGTCGACGTGGCGCAGGCGCGCACGCAGTTTCGCGACCCGAATGCACGCTGGCACTGGCTGGCGCCGGAGTTTCCGGAGATCGATGGCGCGGGCTCCGCGCCATCGATCCCGTCGGCCGCCCAAGCGCAAGCGCAATCAAAATTGCAGGATCAGTCGTCACCGCCTCCGGAATCGCAACCGGTGCTGAGTTTGTTGCGCGAGATCGATGCGAGCTTGCCGGCGAAAACGGCGCTGACCGTTTTCGTGCCAGCGCAATTGGATGGACTCGACGGCGAGCGGCCGCGGCTTGGGCGTGACATCGAGTGGCGAATCGTCCCCGGCACCGCGGTGTCGGCGCGCGCGACACCGGCGGCCGTCGCGCCGGCGCTGGTTGTCCGTCACACCGCGGACCGCGCGGCGTCGGTGCGCTACTTGCGTGCGGCGGCCATTGCCTGGCACGCGAGCGAGGCGGCGCGCATGGCCGCGCCGATGACGGCGCCGCCGGCAAGAGCTTCGCGGCTGAAGCCGCTCCCACACGAGCGCGACGCGACCAGCGCGGGCGATCGTCAAGTGGACATCGCCAGCTCTGCGCAGCCCATTCCAGCCACCGCGCGCTGGCTCGTGTGGCTGGCGCCGGGCGAGTTGCCAGCGCCGGTCCGGCGTTGGGTCGAAGCCGGTGGCACAGCCGTGCTCGACGAACGCAGCGTGCTTGCCGACTCCATGCCGCTCGTCGCCGCCTGGCGCGATGCCGACGGCCGGGTGCTCGCCAACTACGCCACGCTGGGTGGCGGCCGCGTCATCCGGCTGACGCGGCCGCTATTGCCGGCAGCAAATGCCGACGTGCTCGACGCGCAGTTCCCGGCGCGGCTGCGCGCGCTTTTCGACGGACCGTCGCCGCCGCCGCAGCGCGCGCTGGCCGCCGCAATACGACCTTTGGCTGGCGGCCGCACGTACGCGCAGGCGCCCCAGCCGCTGGATCCCTGGCTGGCCATGTTCGCCGCGGGATTGTTCGTGCTTGAACGCTGGTTCGCCAGCTCGGCGCGGCGTCGGCGCGCGGCATGACCACGAGCGACGCCTTGCGGCGGATACAGGCAGGCGAGCGGCGCCGGCGCGTGCTGACCGTGCTCGCCTTCGTGTTGCCCTGGGCGCTGGCGGTCGCGATCGGCGCCGGCTGGGGACGGACAAATGCGGGCTGGTTGTCGACGCCGATCGCGCAACTGATGCTGGTGGCCCTGGCGACCATCGGCCTGCGCCTGGCCTGGCGCAGCGCCCGGGCGGTCGACGATGCGTGGTTGTCGCGGCAAATGGATGCGCAGCGGCGCGATCTGGAAGATAGCGCCGCCTTGCTGTTCCCCACCCAAGGCGAGCGCTCCGCGCTGGAGCGTTTGCAGCAAGCCAGATTGCAGGAGCGGTTGCGCCTTGCGCCGCTGCCCGATGTGCGAACGCCGTGGCCGCTGCGACCGCTCGCGGCGAGCGGCCTGCTCGCGTTGGCGGTGGCCACGGTAGCGACGGTGTGGAGCGCGATGCCGCGTGAGGCCGTCATCGAACCAGGCGCGCGGGGCATCGACGCTGCCGACGCCGGACAGACGCGCATTTCGGATCGGATGCTGGAAGTGCAACCTCCGGCCTATACCGGCTTGCCCACGCAACGCTTGCACGCGTTGCAGGCCAAAGTGCCGGAAGGTTCGACCCTGCGCTGGCGTTTGCGTTTCGCGCCGCAACCGCAATCGGCCGAGTTGGTGTTTCACGATGGCACGCGCCTGCCGTTGCAGCGCCGTGGTGCGGAGTGGATCGCCAGCCGGCAAGTGAGCAAGTCGACGTTCTATCGTTTGCGCCTGAGTTCTGCCTTGCCGCTGCCGGCGGCGCGGCCGCAGCGCATCGATGTCATCGCCGACCGGCCGCCGCAAATCCGTGTGATCCAGCCCGACCGCACGCTGGTCGTGCTTGAGCGCAAACAGGCGCACTGGCCCTTGGCCTTCGAGGCGACCGACGATTTCGGCCTGGGCGCCGCGCAATTGCGCATCACGCTGGCGCAAGGCACTGGCGAGAACATCGCGGTCAGCGCGCGCACGCTGACCCTGCCAGGCAAGGGCGATGCGCGTCGGCGCACGTTTCGGCATCAGCTGGATCTTGGCGCCCTGGGCTTCGCCGTCGGCGATGACCTGGTCGTGCGCCTGAGCATCAGCGACCAGCGCACGCCCACCGCGCAAACGACGCGCAGCTCCAGCTTCATCCTGCGTTGGCCGCCGGATGCCGGCGCCGAGGCGACCGGTGTCGAAATCATGGTCAAGCGCGCGCTGCCGGCCTATTTCCGCAGTCAACGCCAGATCATCATCGACAGCGAAGCCCTGCTGGCGCGACGGCGCAAACTGGATGCGGAGAAGTATTTGCAGACCGCCGACGAGATCGGCGTCGACCAACGCCTGCTGCGCTTGAAGTATGGACAGTTCCTCGGCCAGGAAACCTCCGAAGCGCCGCGGTCGCCGGCACCAGAAACGACGGAATCGGAAGCCGGTGCGGAAACCACCGATGAGCACGGCGGTGCCGAGCACGCGGATGCAACGCCATCGGTGGTCGGCAATCCCGCCGAGGCGATGGCGGCGTTCGGTCACACCCACGACCAACCGGAAGCGGCCACCTTGCTCGATCCGGACACGCGCGCCCTGTTGAAGTCGGCGCTGGATGAAATGTGGCAGGCCGAATTGCATTTGCGCCAGGGCAATGTCGACACCGCCTTGCCCTACGAATACCGCGCCCTGCGTTTCATCAAGCAGGTGCAGCAGGCGAGCCGGATTTATCTGGCGCGCGTGGGTTCGGAACTGCCGCCGATCGATGCAGGCCGACGACTGAGCGGTGACCGCAAAGGCCTGCAGTCGCAGCGCGATGCACTGCGTGCGGCGCAACTCGAGGCATCGCCGGCGCTGGCCTTGTGGGAAGCGCTAGAGGCGGGGCAGGCGCCGTCGGCCAGCGCCGAGCTCGATGCTTTCGAACGCTGGTTGCGCGCGCGCGAGTCGACCCTGCCCGGCGCACTGGACTTGTTCGCGGCCCTGGATGCCCTGCGTCTGGACCCGAACTGCACCGCCTGCGTGACAAGGTTGCGCAACCGGTTGTGGCCGCTGCTGCCCGCGCGCGCGCCCGCGGTCGAGAATCGGCGTGCGCCGGATCGCCGCGGTCGCGTTTATCTGGACGCATTGCAAGACGGATCGGGCTCATGAGCATGCACGCGATGGTCGCCCTGCTGCTGGGTCTTGGCGTCTTGCTGGCGCTGTTGCGTTTGGTCCGGCTCCTGCGTCGATCCGGCACCGCCACCCGTAACTGGACCCTCGTGCTGTTGTTGCAACCGGCGGTTGCCGTGCTGCTGTTTTTTTCGCTGTTTCCACCGCCCATCGCTCGCCGCGTCGACCGACTGGTGTTGGCGACCGCCGGCACCACGCCGGCCCAGGTGAGCGCGCATGCCGATGACGGCACGGTGTTCGCTCTGCCGGAGGCGCCGGCGCTGGCCGGCATCGCTCGTGTCCCCGACTTGGGTACGGCCTTGCGTCGTCATCCGCAGGCAACGCAGTTGATCGTGCTCGGACAAGGGCTGGCAACGCGCGATCGGGACGCGGCGCGCGGACTTCCCTTGCAGTTCGTGCCGGCAGCGCTTCCGCGCGGACTGATTGAACTGCAATCGCCGCCGCGGGCGACGCTGGGGGCTCGCTGGCAGGTCTCGGGATCCGTGAACGCGCTGCCGGGTGGTGCCGTCGAGCTGCTGGACCCCGCCGGTCGGCGCGCTGGGCGGGCCGCCTTGGCCAAGGACGGACGGTTTGTCGTGCCCGGCCAGGCCCGCGCGCCCGGCCGTGCACGCTTCGAATTGCGCGTACGCGACGCGCGCGGGAAAACCATCGAGCAGGTGCCGCTGCCGATCCAGATCGAAGACGGTTCGCCCGCGCGGGTGCTGGTGCTGGCCGGCGGCCCGGGGCCGGAACTGAAATACCTGCGCCGCTGGGCCGTCGACGCCGGCTTGTCGTTGCACACGCAGATCAGCGTCGGCGCCGGATTGCGCATCGGCGATCCGCCGGTGGCGATCGACGCCGCCAGCTTGCGCAACTTCGATCTGGTGATACTGGATGAACGTGCCTGGCGCGACTTGGGCGGCGCACGCAAGGCGGCGCTGCGCGAAGCATTGCGCGATGGGCTCGGCGTGTTGTTGCGGATCACCGGACCGCTGTCGCCGGGTGAGCGTCGCGAGCTGCAGACGCTGGGTTTCACCGTCGAGCCAGGCCAGGATCCACCGACGACGCGCCTGCCGCCAAGCCTGTTCGATGCGTCGCCGAGTGTTGCGATGGCGGGCCAGGCGCAGTTGGATGCTGGCGCGGCGAGCACGCTGTCCGACGATGCCCTGGTGTTGAAAGCCGAGGACAGCACGACACCGACCTTCCCGCGCCAGCCCCTGCGCGTGCTCGCGCGCGACGGCAGCACGCTACTGCGCGACCACGCAGGACGGCCGCTGGCCGCATGGCGCAATGAAGGGCAGGGCCGCATGGCGCTGTGGTGGCTGGGCGACACCTACCAGCTGGTCTTGTCCGGTCAGGCGCCCGCGCATGGCAGGCTCTGGAGCCAGGCATTCATGACGGTTGCGCGCGCGCGCGGTGCTGATCGACCCTGGCTGCAGACTCAGGATCGGCGTCCGCATCAGCGGCTCGTTGCCTGCGGTCTGGTCGACGGTGCGACGGTGCACTCCCCCGATGGCCAACGCACCCGCTTGCTGATCGAGAAAAAGGGCGACGCCGCCTGCGCTGCGTATTGGCCGACCCAGGCCGGTTGGCATGTACTGCGTAACCAGGATGCGCAGCTTGGCTTTGCCGTGCGCGCTCCCGGCGAAGCGCCAAGCCTGCGCGCGCAGGCTGATCGCGAGGCGACGCAGCAATTGGTTTTGGCAGCGACATCGACGCCCACGAGCGCGCGTTCAGCACAACCGGGTCCGCGCTTGCCGTGGTTTCTTGCCTGGCTACTGGCAAGCGCCGCGCTATGGTGGCTGGAGCGACGCTGGTTGCGTTGAACGACACCGACTGTTGCAGCTGCCGTGTTATCGAACCTTCGTGAAGCGCCACACCAGGCACCGATTATTCGCCGGCATCTCCACGTCGGCCACGCGTTGCAGCCCGGCAGCGCGCGCCAACGCATCCACGGCTTCAAGATCACGGATCCCGCGATGCGCCGCACCCGCGCGCAGCTGCGCGTCGAAGGCGGCATTGCTCGGCGACGTGAAGCGTCCGTCGACATTGAACGGACCATAGATCGCTACGGTGGCGTCGTCGGCGAGCACGGCCGGCAGCTTGGCGAACAGGGCCTGCACCTCGGGCCAGCCCATGATGTGCAGGGTGTTGGCGCTGAACACGGCGTCGTATTTTTCAGTCGGCCAGTCGCCCGGGCGATTGACGTCCAACACCAGGGGTGGCAACACATTGGGCAAGGCCGAGGCGCCGATCCAGGCGCGGATGCCCGGGTGATTCTCGCGCAAGTCGCTGGTTTGCCACTGCAACCACGGCATCGCCGCGGCAAAGTGCACGGCGTGCTGGCCGGTGCCGCTGCCGATTTCGAGCACGCGCGTGCGTCCAGCAAAGTAGTCGCGCAAGACCGCCAGGATCGGCTCGCGATTGCGCATCGTCGCGGCGGCGTCGGGAAGCTCACGCATCGCGGAAAGAGCTAGTTCCAGGTGTCCGGCGGAAAGACGATCGTTTCCTGGCCGGTGTTGGCTCCGGCCTTGGAATCGGGCGCATCGCTGCTGGCGCAGCTTTCCCGCTGGATGCGGCCCATGCCGGCGGCCAGTTCGAGGGCCCCTTTCTCTGCGTCCTGCTCCTTGTTGCCAGTGTCCTTGTCAACGGAAACATGAATCGTCCCGCAGGTTCCGAAGTTATGGACTTCGATCGCCGGCACCAGGGCTTGCACGGCCCGGTCGATCGCCGCGTTGAATACGTCCTCGCCCATTTCGTCGGCCGGTACTGTGGCGCGAACCTTGAACAGGAACAGGTTGCGGTAGAACACGTAGGCCAGGGAGCGTCGGGCCTTGTCGTGCGACACGAACGAGATAGCGAGCCTGCGACCGGTCGTGGTGGTCGGCGGCATCAAGGCCCGCACCACCTCCGGCAGCTCATCGCCGTCGGTTTGCGCGTCACTTGCGGGAACGTCGACCGGCGCCGTCGAATCCAGCGAGATCGAGACCGGGTTTCGCCCGTCGACAACGGTGAACCTTGGCGCGCGCACGGGGAAATCCACCGAGCTGCTAAACTTCACGGCGGCATAGGTCTGTTGTTGCTCGTAATAGCGAATCCCAGCCTCCACATCGGCCATTGCATCCAGCACGGCCTTGGCTTCTTCGGATCGGCCCAAGGGATAGACATACAGGGAAAATACCAAGCTGGGCGCCGCGCCGGAGATTCGATAGTTCAGGCTGAGTCCTTCGGCCCACTTCGCCGGATCGTATCTGGGCTCGATCAGACGGTGGTCGCCAAGCGTCTGCGGATAGTAGATGACGCTCTTGTCGATGAATTGAACAGCCGAGTTCGATTCAGCCTTGCTCTTGGCGAGGACGGGACTGGAGACGAGAAGCAGGATCAGCAAGCCGACGGTACGCATAGGTGGTCCCGGGATCGAAAGGCACGAGCGAGCGCCGGTTGTGGGATGCTCGCACACGCTCAGAATACAAGGCGACACCCGTGAAACGTACAAGACACCGTCGTCGCGTTTCCCCCCTGCGCGGGCGCTGTGTCCTCCGCTTAGCCATCCGGCAGGGTCCGGATGGCGTTTCGCGACGCCAGGCGCCGCGATGGGGCGCTTCATCCGCCATTGGGTCTCGACCCGTCAGGCAATGCTAGTGTCGAGCCCATGCACAAGGCCTTCGAAACGCGCGAGCCCGAAGAAGCGGCGTTGATCGCCGAGATGACCGCGATCCTGCGCCGCAAGATGGCGCGCGACTACGCCCGCGGCGACACCGGGCGCGACGCGCATCCCAAGACCGTGGGCCTGGTGCGCGGCAAGTTCCGTATCGAACCCGACCTGCCTGATGCGCTCGGCGTCGGCGTGTTCGCGAAACCGCGCAGTTTCGACTGCTGGGTCCGATTCTCGAATTCCAGCGGTTCGATCCAGTCGGATGCGATCCCGGACGCGCGCGGCGTGGCGATCAAGCTCCTGCTGCCGCGTGCCAAGGGCGAGAAACCCGCGGCCAGCCAGGACTTCGTGCTGTTGAGCTCGCCGGTCATGCCGCTCGGCACGGTCGCGCTGTTTCGCGACGCCGTGTTCTACTCCGTGGAGCTCTCGCCCTTGTTGCTCGCGGCGAAATTGGCGCTGACCGGCAGTGCCGGCGTGCTGCTCGACCTGCTGGCCCTGCGTATCGCGCCCAGCTCGCCGCTCGACATCCGCTACTGGAGCACGACGCCGTATCTGTTCGGCCGCGACCGCGCCGTGAAATATTCGCTGTCGCCGACGTCGAGGCGGCGCAGCAGGAAACCGGCCGCGCCGGGCGACTCCTACCTCACCGACGCGATGCAGGCACACCTTGACCGGCAGCCGGCCACCTTCGATTTCAGCGTGCAACTGCGCAAGGACGGCATGCCGATCGAAGATGCCGCCGAACGTTGGGACGAACGCAAATCGCGGTTCCTGAAAGTGGCCACGCTGGAAATTCCCGGACAGCCGTTCCGCACCCGCAAACGCGAGGCCCTGGCCGAAACCTTGTCGTTCTCGCCCGGCCACGCCCTGCCCGAGCATGCGCCGCTGGGCGGCCTGAATCGCGCGCGCATCAAGATCTACCGGGCCCTGTCGAAGTTTCGCCATCAACGCGACACGCGGGCCGATCTCGCCTGACCGCCGCCGGGCCGCTGACTACATCGCAGGCGCGTGCCACACTAGCCGCACCTTGACGGTCCGGAATCATGGCGATGAGCGAAGCACTCTGGTACTACCTGGATGCCAATCGGCAAAGCATCGGACCGGTGCCGGCGGATGCGGTCAAGTCCGCCCTGCGCGAAGGCGCAATCAACCACGCCACGCTGGTCTGGCGCGAGGGCCTGCCCGAGTGGGTGCCGCTGGCGACCCGGCTCACGGAACTCGGCGGCGGCAACGCGTCCCCGACGGAACCGGCCACCAATGCGCCGCCGATACCAGCGCCGGCGGACAGCTCGGTGTACCGGCCGCCGACGGCCGAACTGATCGATTACTCGGGCGCCGACGGTGACGTGGTGTACGCCGGCTTCGTACGCCGGTTTGCGGCCTTGTTCCTGGATAGCCTGATCCTTTCGATTCCGCTGATGACGGTGGCCTTCGTCATCGCGATTCCGTTCGGCATCGCCAAGTCCGACAGCGCCGCCACCGGCGCCGTCTGGCAGGGTGCGTACTACCTGCTGTGGATCGTGGCGGCGCCCCTGTATTACGCGGGCATGGAAAGCTCGCGCTTCCAGGCCACGCTCGGCAAACAGGCGCTCGGCATCAAGGTCACCGACGACAACGGCGTGCGCCTGAGCTTCGGGCACGCGCTGGGCCGCTGGTTCGCCGCGGCCTTGTCGTACCTGACCTTGTACATCGGCTTCCTGATGGCGGCGTTCACCGAACGCAAGCGCGCGTTGCACGACATCGTCGCCGGCACGCTGGTCGTCGACCGCTGGGCGTACACCGACCATCCGGAACGGCAGAAGCGCGGGCTCTCCGGTTGTCTGGTGGCGTTCCTGGTCGCGATGTTGTTGATACCGGTCTTGGCCATCATCCTGGCGGCGATCGCCATTCCCCAGTACCAGGACTACTTGCGCCGCGCCCAGTCCGCGGGAGCATCGTCCGGGTCGGCGCATGAATCGAACATGGCGCCGACCGCCGTCGCACGCAGGCACTAAGCCCCACCAGCGCGCGCCTTGCGTATGCGGGCTGCCTCGCCAATATCGCCTGCGCGGCTGCTGGCACTGACCGCGTTGGCCATGCTGGCGTTCGCCGGCAATTCTTTATTGTGTCGCGCCGCGCTCAGTCACACCGGCATCGATGCGGCCAGTTTCACCAGCCTCCGTCTGAGTTCCGGTGCGCTGATGCTCTGGTTGCTGGCGCGCGCGCGCCGCGGCGTGCAAACGGGCGCCGGCAACTGGCCGTCGGCATTGGCCTTGTTCGTGTATGCCGCGGGCTTCTCGTTTGCCTACGTCAAACTGCCGACTGCGACCGGTGCGTTGCTGTTGTTTGGCGCCGTGCAGGCGACGATGATCGGCCGCGGCCTCTGGCTCGGAGATCGCCTGCGCCGAGCGCAGCTGCTCGGTCTCGCGCTCGCCCTGGCGGGCCTGGTCGTGCTCTTGCTGCCGGGTCTGTCGGCGCCGTCCTGGCAGGGGTCGCTGTTGATGTTGAGTGCGGGCGTGGCCTGGGGTGTGTATTCGCTGCGTGGGCAGGGCGCCGGCGATTCGCTGCGCGTCACGGCGGGCAATTTCTTGCGCGCGGTGCCGCTGACCCTGGGTTTCAGTCTGTTGCTGCTCGAGCGCGTCTCCCTGGACCCGGCCGGCGTGGGTTATGCGTTGGCCTCCGGTGCGCTGGCCTCCGCTCTGGGCTACGTGCTCTGGTACACGGCGCTACCGGCATTGAAAGCCGCCAGCGCCGCCACCGTGCAACTCGCCGTGCCGGTGCTCGCGGCGCTGGGCGGCATTGTGCTGCTCGGCGAACCATTGACTCTGCGTTTCGCCATCGCCGCCGCCGCCGTGCTCGGCGGTATCGCGTTGGTGATTGCCGTGCGGACTTCGGACCAGCGCAGGTAGTGGTGCGCCCTCCGCCCCGAGCGGACGCTGCGACCCGCCGCTAATCCGGCTCGTGCGCCGGCGTGGCGGCGAGTTGCACGCGGTTGCCGCCAAGTTTCTTGGCCACATACATGGCTTCGTCGGCGTGTTGCAGCAGTTGCCGGGTCTCCTCGCCATGTTGCGGGTACAGCGCAATGCCGATGCTTGGCAAGATGCGTACGCTGCTGTCGGCCAGCAGCAGCGGCTGATTGAGCGCATGGCGGATCTTGCCGGCGACCATGCAGGCATGCTCCGGCAAGCGAATCCCCTCCAGCAACACCACGAACTCGTCGCCGCCGATGCGCGCCACCGTGTCCGACTCGCGCACGCTGCGTATCAGGCGACTGGCGACCGCCTGCAGCAGCAAATCGCCGGCGGCATGGCCGAGGGTGTCGTTGACCTGCTTGAAGTTGTCCAGGTCCAGGTAGAGCAGTCCGAGTTGCTCGCCATCGCGTCGGGCCCGGGTGATGGCGGTGCCGAGACGATCCTTCAGCAGCTCGCGGTTCGGCAAATCGGTGAGCGCGTCGTACTGCGCGTTGTGTTGCAGCAGCGCGTGCAACTGCTTGCGCTCGATGGCAGCGGCCACCTGGGCGGAGACGAACTGCAGCAGCTCCTGGTCCTGCTCGCTGTAGCGGGTAGCCCGCGAGTAACTGTGCACCACCAGCACGCCGATGGTGCCTTCGCCGGAGCCCAGTGGCACGCCCAGCCAGTACAGCGGATCCTTGCCGGCGGTGCTGGTTGCGCGCGCCGGGAAGCGGTGCTCGGACTCGGGCGTGATCAGCAATGTCCGGCCGGTCCGGAACACTTCGGCGCAGCGCGTGTCGGAGTCGAGTCGGCCGGGTTGCGGCTCCTGACCCTGTTCGTCCGCGTGGTAGGGAACATCCAGCTCGCCGGTCTTGACGTCGCGCAGGGCAACGAAGAAGTTCGCGGCGGGCAACAACGCGCCAATGATCTCGTGGATGCGCCCGAACAGCGCGGGCAGGTTCTCGGCGGAATGGGCGGCCTCGGAAATGGCGTACAGCGCCGCCTGCACCGACTCGGCGCGCTTGCGCTGGCTGATGTCGTGGGCGACGGCGATGCGCAGGCGATGATCCTGGGACCAGCGCGCCGACCACATGATGTCGACGATGCGACCGTCCTTGCGCACGTAGCGGTTCTCGAAGTGCGTCTTGGGCTGTCCGGACATGATTTCGCTGGCCGCCAGAAGCGTCCGCTCGCGATCTTCCGGCGCCACCATGTCGATCATCGCCCGGCCGATCATTTCCTCGGGCGTGTAACCGAAGATGCGCTCGCTGGCGGCGCTGACGAAGACAAACCGGCCTGCGCTGTCGACGACGCAGACCGCGTCGAGCAGCAAGTCCATGACTCTGGCCAATGGCGGCGTGTTGCTGTTATCCAAGAAGCGTGTCCGGCGATGCCTGATTGCAAGGCACCTTACCCCATGCCGGACGCTGCGCTGCGTTGCTAGGCAAACAGCCGCTGCAAAAGCTGGGAAAGCTCGGCGACATCGACCGGTTTGGTCAGGTGGGCGTGAAAGCCGGCCTGGAATGCCGTGGCCCGATCCGAGTCCTGTCCGTAGCCGGTGACGGCGATCAGCGGTGGCGGGTTGGCCATCCCGCGCCGGACACGCTCGGCAATCTCGAGGCCGCTCAGGCCAGGCAGGCCGATATCCAGAAGCACCGCGTCCGGCCGTTCGCTGCCGATCGCGGCCAGCGCCGCATTGCCATCGTATTCGACGCCGGTGCGGTAACCCATCGCGTCGAGCACGGCGCGCATGGTATCGGCCGAATCCTGGTTGTCGTCGACGACCAGGATCTTCCTGCGCGCGCCCGATTCGGCCGGCGTAGCGGCGGCGGCATCCGCTGGCGATTCCCTGCGTGGCAGGCGAACCACGAACTCGCTGCCCCGGCCCATCAGCGCCGGACTGTAGACATTCACGTCGCCGCGGTGGCGCAACACGATTTCCCGCACCAGGCTCAGGCCCAGGCCCAGGCCGCCTTGCGACCGGGCCGCATCCTGGTCGCCCTGGACGAACGGATTGAAAATATCCACGAGCAGTTCGTGCGGTATGCCGATGCCGGTATCCCTGACGGATATTTCCGCATGGGTGTCCGTGCAGCGCAACGCGACGACGATGAGGCCGCCATCCGGCGTGAACTTGACGGCGTTGGTGAGCAGGTTGCCGACCACCTGCACGATGCGCGCCTTGTCGCCCTGCAGCCAGGGATCGCAATTTCCCGTTTCCAGTTTCAGCGAATGCGCCTTGCCGCGTACCAACGGCTCCGCCGCCTCAATGGCCTCGCCGATGGCCTCGCGCAAATTCACCGGCTTGGATTCCAGGTGGATCTTGCCGCTGGTGATGCGACCGACATCCATCAGGTCGTCGACCAGCCGCGTCATCTGTTTCAATTGCCGCGAGATGACCGCCCTTGCCGCGCGCACCGGTTCCGAATCGACGTCGGCCATCTCGATGATGGAGACGGCGTTGGAAATAGGCGCCAGCGGATTGCGCAGCTCGTGGCCGAGCATCGCCAGGAAATCAGTGAGCCGCCGGCCCTTATCCTCGAGGTTGGAAATCCGCCGTTTGTCGGTCAGGTCGCGGGTGACTTTGGCAAAGCCGCGATGGCGACCGCGGGCATCGTACAGCGGTGTGATGACGACATTTGCCCAGAACCGGCTGCCATCCTTGCGGATGCGCCAACCCTCATCTTCGAAACGATTGCGTTCCAGCGCCTGGCGCAGCTCTTCGGCCGGCCAACCGGCGGCATTCAATTCCTCCGGATAGAAGATCGAAAAATGCTTGCCGAGGATCTCCGGGGCTTCGTAGCCCTTGGTCCGTTCCGCGGCGGCATTCCAGCTCACCACGTGGCCGCTGGGATCGAGCATGAAGATGGCGTAGTCCTGCACGCCCTCTACCAGGAGGCGGAAGCGCTCTTCGCTGTGGCGCAGCTGTTCTTCCTGTTGCCGCCGCTCGCTGACGTCGCGGGTAATCTTGGAATAGCCGTGGAACTGGCCTTGCGCGTCGAGCAGCCGGGTGATGACGACGCTGGCCCAGAACCGGGTGCCGTCCCTGCGGATGCGCCAGCCCTCGCTTTCGAAGCGGCCGCAGTCGCGGGCGACGGCGAGCTCGTGTTCCGGCCACTTCTTGGCGACCAGTTCTTCCGGGTAGAACATCGACACGTGACGGCCGATCACCTCTTCCGGCTCGTAGCCCTTGATCTGCTTCGCGCCCGCATTCCAGGTCCGGATGAAGCCACCGGCATCGAGCAGAAAGATCGCGTAATCGGTGACCGAGTCGACCAGCAGCCGAAACTCCACGTCGCCGACGAGAGCGGGGCTGGCGGGGCGGTGTTGCACAGTGTCTTTCATGCGTCTGAGCGCACCGTCAGCGAAGCGCACTCGCGGCCGAGCATGCCGTCGGCTTTGTCGACCGGACAGGCACCGAATGCCACGAACTCGATGTCGAAGGATTCAATGCGGGTCTTGTTTTCGGTGGTCTGCGCCAACTCGAACGCGGTGGGTCCGGCGGCCGTGGTCAGCAGCAGCGCGATCCGCACTTCGCCGGCCCAGATGCATTGCACATCGGCGGGACAACGGCTGTCGCTGACGATGCGCTCGAAGCGAAGCTTGGTCGATGGTGCGACATCCACCTCTTCGCCCGCGGCGAGCACGCGCACTTGGTCCGCCGGCTGAGGTTCGAGCTCGGGCGGCGTCAGAGTTCCGGGTGGGACCACGGCCGGGTCCACGGTCGGTTCGACGGCCGGCGCTGCCGCGGCATTGCGGTCGCAGGCCCCGAGCACGCCGATAAGCAGTAGCGCGGCCATGGCTGCCCGGGCCGTTTGCGGCCAGGCTGGGATGGCGGAGCGGGACCAGCTGTTCATGCGCGTATTTCCGGGACCGGGTACCGGAAATGGTACGCGGCCACGCGCCGGGGACCGGGCCCCGCGCTTTCTCGGGTCAGCTCGTGTTAAGATGAGAACGATTCCCATTCGTAGGTATCCGCCAATGCGCGCTTTCCCGGTATTGCTTCCGATCCTGCTGCTCTGCGCGGCCTGCAGCCGCTCTGACGCCGACACCATCAGTGAAATTGCCAGTCTCAAGGCCGAAATCGAGCAATTGAAGGCGGCTCGAACGGCGAGCGCGGCGGCGGCGGCGCCCGAACTGGGCGAGCAGATGCTCACGCTGCAGATTCGCCACGGCCGCTTGTGGGCGGCTGGCCACGCTCAGAACTGGATGCTCACGCAGTTTCAGCTGGCCGAGTTGCGCGAGTCCCTGGCCGGCGTCGTCGAACTCAACGGCGACCACGCCGCGATGCAACCAAAGCGCCTCGCCGACGTGTTGCCGGCGATGGTCGACCCGGCGCTCAGGCAAATGCAGGACGCGGTGGACGCGCAGGACCAAGCGAAATTCGAGCTGGCCTACGACGCGCTCACCCAAGCCTGCAATGAATGCCACAAAGCCGCCGAGCATGGCTTCCTGGTCATGCAGCGACCGCAGACGCCGGTGCTCGACAACCTGCGACCGTAACGCCTCCTGCACCGGCGGCCGCCACGTAGCCGCCGGTCAATCGGGCCGGGAACCCTGCATCGCCTGCGCTAATCAACTATCGTAGGCCAGCCAGACATGGGCAGCGGAGGCTTTCGGTCGCACATGGATCTCGTCGAAAAGCAGTTTGCCGTCGATCAGCTGAAGCTGGGTATGTACGTCAATCGGCTTGACCGCGATTGGCTGGAGACTCCGTTTCCGCTCCAGGGATTCTTCATCAGCTCGCCGGAAGACATCGAAATCCTGAGCGAGTATTGCCAGTATGTGTTCGTCGACGTCGAACGCCGCCTGGTAGTCCCTGAGCAGCACCTGGTCAGGCAGGCGCCGAACCGGCTGGAAAACCTGCGCGGCAAGGTGCGGTATGCCGACACCGCCGCCTTCGCCGAGGAAGTGCCGCGCGCGCGCGCGGCAAACCAGAACGCCACCGGCATCGCCAATGAAATCATCGAGCACGTGCGCGCCGGCAACAAATTATCGTCCGAGCGCGTCCAGGATGCGGTCGGGCCGATCATCGAAAGCGTGCTGCGCAATGCCGACGCCTTCTTCTGGGTTTCCAGCCTGCTAAAACGCGATGCCTACCTGTACAGCCATGCGGTGAATTGCAGTGCGATGGCCGCCGCTTTGGGCCGGCACATGGGCTTTCCGGAAGAGGTGCTGGTCAACCTGGCCACCGGCGGCCTGTTGCTGGACGTGGGCAAGGCCGAACTTTCCGATCAGGTACTCAATTCGCCCGACCCGTTGAGCAAGGAAGTGTTTTGGGGGGTGAAAAAGCACGTGGACAGCAGCCTGCGGATCATGATGGAAGCCGGCATCCACAACGTGGATGTGCACGACATGATCCGCTGCCACCACGAGCGCTTCGATGGTTCCGGCTATCCCGAGGGACTGGCCGGCACCAAGATTCCGCTGTTCGGGCGCATGGCCGCAGTCATCGATTCCTTCGACGCGATGACCAGCCAGCGTGCCTATCGGTCGCCGACCTCGCGCCACCAGGCGTTGCAGGAAATCTATCGCGGCCACGGCGCGCTGTATCAGCGCGACATCGTCGAGCAGCTGCTGCAATGCATGAGCGTGTATCCGACCGGCTCGCTGGTGGAGCTGAGCACCGGCGAGGTGGGCATCGTCGTCGCCCAGAACCAGGCGCGCCGGCTGCGGCCTCGGGTGATGTTGTTGCTCGATCGGGACAAGAAGCCGTACACAGATTATCCGCACGTCGATTTGCTCAGTTACAACGACAGCCAGCCATCGATGCCGATGGAGATCGTGGCCAGCCCGGAACCGGGCGCTTACGGCCTGGATCCGGCCGAGCTGTACCTGGGCTAGGTCGCACATGCACCCGCGCGCCGTCGAGTTGCAGGCATGCTGAAGCGCGAAGCCAGTTTCCAGGCGGTCAATCGCTACGTCGAACAGTGTCGCGAAACCGGCGGCACCCTGGGCGTGATGCTGTTGCGGCTGCGTCGCTTTCGCGAGTTCAACATCCATTTTGGCTACGAAAACGGTGACCGCCTGGTGGCCGCGGCGTTCGGCCTGATTCGCCAGGCCTTGCGCCCGGTCGACGAGATATTCCAGGTCGGCGCCTGCGACTTCGCGATCCTGCTGCCCGACTTGCATAACCCGGATCACGCCATGCTGGCGGCAAGCCGGATGATCCGCCTGTTCCAGGAGCCGATCGCGATCGGCGATCGTTCGATCCTCGCCGATGTCGCGATCGGCGTGGCGCTGTGCCCCGAACACGGCGACAACCCCGACCGATTGTTCCGCTGCGCCGAGCGCGCCTACACGGCGGCCCTGCATTCGATCGACCGCTACGCCGTGTATGCCCCCGCCGCTGGCGAATTGTCCATTTCCCACGAGGACCTGCACGAGGCGATCGTCAACAATCGCCTGGAGCTGTACTTGCAGCCGATCTGGGACCTGCGCTACGGCCGCATCGCCGGCGTCGAATCGCTGGCGCGCTGGAACAGCCCGCGCTGGGGCATGGTCGAGCCGTCGTTGTTCATTCCGCTGGCCGAACAGACCGGGTTGATCACGCCGCTGACACGCTGGAGCCTCAACAACAGCCTGCATCATTGCGCGCAGGCGCGGCGGATGGGCCTGGACTTTCCCTTCTCCATCAACCTTTCGCCGCGGGTGTTTTCCGAGCGCGGCATCGTCGAACAGATTCTCGGCGCCCTGCGCATCTGGGACGTCTCGCCGGAGGCGCTCATCCTGGAAGTGACCGAGACCGCGGTCATGGACGACCCTGAGCAGAGTTCGCGGCTGCTGCACCGATTGCGCGACGAGGGGCTGCGTATCGCCATCGACGATTTCGGCATCGGCCATTCCACCTTCGCCTACCTGCAGAACACGCCGGCCACCGAGCTGAAGATCGACAAGAGCTTCGTGTGCAACATGCTCGATGACCAGCGCGCGTGGCAGCTGGTGCACTCGATGGTCGAGCTGGGCAAGAACCTGGATCTCGAAGTCGCGGCCGAGGGCGTGGAGAACGCCGAGATCATGCAGGCGCTGACCGAGCTGGGCTGCGATTACGTGCAGGGCTATTTCCTGGGTCGGCCGCAGCCGGCGGCGGAGTTTCTCGCGGCGCAGAAGAAGATCGGCAAGCACGTTTCGTGAAACTGGCGACCTTCAACGTCAACGGCATTCGCTCGCGTCTGGGCAACCTGCTTGATTGGCTGGCCAGGGAATCGCCGGACTTGGTGTGCCTGCAGGAACTGAAAGCGCCGGATGAATTGTTTCCGATCGCGGCCATACGCGACGCCGGCTATGGCGCGCTGTGGCACGGACAAAAGGCGTGGAATGGCGTGGCTATCCTGGCCAAGGGCGCGGAACCAGTTGAAAGCCGGCGCGGCATGCCCGGCGATGACGCCGACACGCATAGCCGCTATCTGGAAGCCGCTGTGCATGGGGTGATCGTTGCCTGCCTGTATTTGCCCAACGGCAACCCGCAGCCGGGGCCGAAATTCGATTACAAGCTGGCCTGGTTCGAGCGCCTGATCAAGCATGCGGCAGGTTTGTACGCCTGCGGCCACCCCGTGGTGCTCGCCGGCGACTTCAACGTGGTGCCGACCGATTTCGACATCTACAACCCGCGCTCCTGGCTCAAGGACGCCCTGCTGCAACCGGAGAGTCGCGAGTGCTATCGCCGGCTACTGGCGCAGGGCTGGACCGATGCGCTGCGCAGCCGGTTTCCCGACCAGCGCGTGTATACGTTCTGGGATTATTTCCGGCAGCACTGGCAGACCAATTCGGGACTGCGCATCGATCACCTGTTGTTGAATGCCGACCTGACGCCGCGCCTGCGCGACGCCGGCGTCGACACCTGGGTACGCGGCGAACCGGGCGCCAGCGATCACGCACCGGCGTGGGTGCAGTTGGACCTGGGCGCGCCGGCGGTGGCGAAGAAAGCCGCGGCCAAGCGCAAGCGTGAGGTCAGGCCGCGTTCTCCAGGTGCAGCGGATTGCGCCACTGCGCCAGCAACTCGGCTTCCTTCGCTTTCGCGGTCAGCAGGTGCGCTTCCTTGACGTGCCCGTAGCCGCGGATGTGTTCCGGAATGCGCGCGATCTCCACCGCCAGCGCGTGATTGCCCAGGGTCAGGCCGGCGAGCAGTTCGTCGATGGTCTGGCGGTAGTCGGCGATCAGCTGGCGCTCCATGCGCCGCTCGGCGGTCTTGCCGAACACATCGAACGCGGTGCCGCGCAGGAACTTCAGGCGCTTGAGCAGCTTGAACGCGGTGAAGATCCACGGGCCGTATTCGCGCTTGACCAGGTGGCCCTGGTGATCGCGTTTGCTGAACATTGGCGGCGCGAGATTGAGGTTCAACTTGAAGTCGCCCTCGAAGGTTTCGCGCACGCGCTTTTCGAAATCGCCGGTGCTGTACAGGCGCGCCACTTCGTACTCGTCCTTGTACGCCATCAGCTTGAACGCATAGCGGGCGACGGCTTCCGACAGGCCGGTCAGGCCGGGCGTGCGCTGGGCTTCGATGGCGCGAACGGTGTTGACGAAGCCGGTGTAACGCGCGGCGTAGGCGGCGTCCTGGTATTCGCTGAGGAACTTGCTGCGCAGGGCGATGGTTTGGTCGAGGGAGTGGGAGAGTTTGCCTTCGCCGAGGAAGGCGGATGAGGTGGCGGAGGGCATCGCGGCTGAAGCCGCTCCCACGGAAGCGATCGCGGCTGAAGCCGCTCCCACAAAGTCGAGGGCGACGGGGGCGGCGGTGATGCCGGCGGCGTTCTGCACGACGGAGAGGTCGTGGGCGGCCATGCGGCCCCAGGCGAAGGCCTTGCGGTTCATTTCGACGGCGGCGCCGTTGAGTTCGATCGCGCGCATCAAGGCGTCGAACGACACCGGCACCAGGCCCTGCTGCCAGGCGTAGCCGAGCATGAACAGGTTGGTGGCGATGGCGTCGCCCATCAGGGCCAGCGACAGCTCGGAGGCATCGACCACCGACGGATCCTTGCCGGCGAGCGCGGTCTTCACCGCGGCAATGATGTCGCGGGCCGGGAACTGCAGGTCGGTGTTGCGCGTAAACGTGCCCGGCATCGCTTCATAGCTGTTGAGCACGACGTGGCTGCGTTCGGCGCGGATCTTCGACAGTGCCCAGTAATCGTTGACCACGACCATGTCGCAACCGAGCACCAGGTCGGCTTCACCAGCGGCGATGCGCACCGCATTGATGTCGGCCGGTGACTTGGCGATGCGCACGTGGGTGGTGACCGCGCCGCCTTTCTGCGCCAGACCGGTCTGGTCGAGCACGCTGCCGCCCTTGTGCTCCAGGTGCGCGGCCATGCCGAGCAGGGCGCCGATGGTCACAACGCCAGTGCCGCCGATGCCCGTGATCAGGATGTTCCAGGGCTCGCTCAGGTCGCTCTTGAAGGTCGGCATCGGCAAGGCGTCGAAATCGACTGCGCTGCCGCTGCCCTTCTTCTTGCGCAGGCTGCCGCCGTGCACGGTGACGAAGCTCGGGCAGAAGCCGGTGACGCAGGAGAAATCCTTGTTGCAGTTGCTCTGGTCGATCTCGCGCTTGCGGCCGAACTCGGTGTCCATCGGCAGCACCGACACGCAGTTGGACTTCACGCCGCAATCGCCGCAGCCTTCGCAGACCGCCGGATTGATGACCGTGCGCTTGGCCGGGTCGACCATCTTGCCGCGCTTGCGGCGGCGGCGCTTTTCCGCCGCGCAGGTCTGGTCGAAGATCAACACCGTGGTGCCGGGCACCTCGCGCAGGCGTCGCGACACCGCGTCGAGCTCGGTGCGATCGAAGAACTCCACGCCGCTCGGGAAAATTTCCGGCCGGTTCCATTTGCCGATGTCATCGGACAGCACAACGATGGTCTGCACGCCTTCGCTGCGCACCTGGTGGGCAATGTCGGGCACGGTCAGCGTGCCGTCGACCGGCTGGCCGCCGGTCATCGCCACCGCGTCGTTGTACAGGACCTTGTAGGTGATGTTGACCTTGGCGGCGACCGCCTGGCGGATCGCCAGCGAGCCGGAATGGAAATACGTGCCATCGCCCAAATTCTGGAACACATGTTTTTCGTTGGTGAACGGCGCCTGCCCGCACCAGGTCGCGCCTTCGCCACCCATCTGGGTGAAGGTGTCGGTGTTGCGGTCCATCCAGGTGACCATGTAATGGCAACCGATGCCGGCCAGCGCGCGCGAGCCTTCCGGCACCACGGTCGAGGTGTTGTGCGGACAGCCCGAGCAGTAATGCGCGGCGCGCGGGAAGTTCGCGCGCGGCAGCGCCAGCTCGCGTTCCTTCGCGGCCAGGAAGTCCAGCCGGTCGCTGATGTGTTCGGAGGTGAAGAAGCGCGACAGCCGCTTGGCGATGACGCGGGCGATGCGCGCCGGGGTCAGTTCGTTGGTCGAGGGCAGGATCCAGTCGCCGCTTTCGTCGTACTTGCCGACCACGCTGGGACGCGTCGAACTATCCCAGTTGTACATCTGCTCCTTCATCTGCGATTCGATGAAGCTGCGCTTCTCCTCGACCACGATGATGTCTTCCAGGCCGCGGGCGAACTCGCGGATGCCGACCGGTTCCAGCGGCCAGGTCATGCCGACCTTGTACACGCGGATACCGATGTCCTCGGCGGCCTGGTGGTCGATGCCCAGGTATTCCAACGCCTGCAGCACGTCCAGGTAGCTCTTGCCGGTGGTGACGATGCCGAGCCGGGCGCGCGGCGAATCGTAGATGATCTTGTCGAGACGGTTGGCGCGCGCGAAGGCGATGGCCGCCTTGACCGCGTACTGATGCAGGCGCATCTCCTGATCGAGCGGCGGATCCGGCCAGCGGATATTCAGGCCGCCGACCGGCATGTCGAAATCCTCCGGCAGGATGATGTCGAGCTGGTGCGGATTGACGTTGACCGAGGCCGAGGATTCGACCGTCTCGGCGATGGTCTTAAAGCCGACCCAGCGTCCGGTGAAGCGCGACATCGCCCAGCCGAGCAAGCCCATGTCCAGGATGTCCTGCACGCCGGCCGGATTGAGCACCGGCATCATCGCCGAGACGAATTCCAGCTCCGAGCCATGCGGCAACGTCGACGAACGGCAGGCGTGATCGTCGGCGGCCAGCGCCAGCACGCCGCCGAACGCAGAGGTGCCCGCGGCATTGCCGTGCTTGAACACATCGCCGCAACGATCCACACCGGGACCTTTGCCGTACCACATGGAAAACACACCATCGAATTTCGCGCCGGCAAACAGATTCGTTTGCTGCGTGCCCCAGACCATGGTCGCGCCGAGGTCTTCATTCAGGCCGGGCGTGAACTCGATGCTGGACGCGGCCAGATGTTTCTTCGCTTTCCACAATTCCAGGTCGAAACCACCGAGCGGCGAGCCGCGATAACCGGAGATGAAACCGGCGGTGTTCAGCCCCGCGGCGCGATCGCGCATCTGCTGCATCAGCGGCAGCCGCACCAGCGCCTGCACGCCGGACAGATAGATACGGCCCTCGCTGCGCGTGTACTTATGCTCAAGCGTGTAATCGGCATCGAGCAGCGGCGAGGGAAGGACAGGACTGGACACGGACATGGCGAAACCTACAGGGGGCGGAACAAGACCCTCCATTATACCCAAGCCCCCCCAGCCCCCTTGTAGGAGCGGCTTCAGCCGCGATGCTCTGGGCTTCTGGCTCTTCGAATAGCCGCCCAGAACCAGCGCCCGGCCGCCGGCCCCAGGGAGTGATTGCTTTTCGGGCATGGGAAACATCCTGTTTCCATGCCCGCGCCGGCCATCCCTCGGCAACTGCTCCTGCGTTGCTCTACCTCCTGCATCCATGCAGTCGTGGCCGGCTTGTCGCAATCAC
>Ga0209211_10003716_pt1 | contig 24508 bp, 23 predicted proteins | sample RifGroA2_FD_183992 | JGI IMG/M metagenome (GOLD analysis project Ga0209211, IMG submission 183992) | Groundwater microbial communities from Rifle, Colorado, USA - Groundwater A2 (SPAdes) (version 2) | ecosystem: Environmental > Aquatic > Deep subsurface > Groundwater | place: Rifle, Colorado...
CGAATTTTGTGTTCAACTTCTAGAAGTGCACGTGCTGGCAGACCAACAACATCCGTAACGAGTTTACGATTACCAAAATAATAGATTGCCCCCTGCAACGTACCTTCTATACCATGACCGGGAATTGCACGGAAATTGGTAATGTCATCAAGTTTAATTTTTTCCTCCTGCGCATACATTACGATTGCTTCAGCAAGTGGGTGTTCTGAAAGTCTTTCCAAACTTGCCGCAATGGACACAATTTTTTCTTCATCGGAAAGTCCGGCTGTAACTACATCAGTGAGCTCCGGCTTGCCTTTGGTCAAGGTGCCGGTTTTATCAAATACCACGGCTTTAATCTTACAAGCCGCTTCCAGTGGCTCGCCGCCTTTAATAAGAATACCGTGTTCCGCGCCTTTGCCCGTGCCAACCATAATGGCTGTTGGTGTTGCCAAACCGAGCGCACACGGGCAGGCAATAACAATCACTGCCGTAAAAGCCATAAGCGCAAACGCCAAACTGGCGCCCAGTGCAAAATACCACACAAGAAAAGTCAGAATAGCAAGACCAATAACCGTGGGCACAAAATAAGCTGAAATGTTGTCAGCCAATGCTTGTATGGGTGCCTTGGAACCCTGGGCTTCCTCCACAACACGGATAATCTGCGCGAGCATTGTTTCACGTCCTACCTTTGTTGCAGTAAATTCAAAACTGCCCTGTTTATTGATGGTCGCACCAATCACCGTGTCGCCAACATTTTTTTCAACCGGGATACTTTCACCGGTTACCATTGACTCATCCACTGCCGATTGTCCTTTTGCAACGGTACCATCAACCGGAATTTTTTCACCCGGACGCACCACAATGGTATCGCCAACAACGACCTGCTCAATGGGTACATCCAACGCCGTACCATTTTTAACCACGCGCGCTGTTTTAGGTTGTAATCCCATGAGCTTTTTGATTGCGTCCGATGTGCGACCTTTGGTTTTTGCTTCAAGCCACTTGCCCAGAATAACAAACGTGATAAGAAAAGCGGCTGTCTCAAAATACAATTCCGGAATTTTTTCCCCATCCAAACCAATAACTCTACCGGTTTTGACAAGGTAATTGATAAACTGCGCTAAACTGTAAAAGAAAGCAGTACTCGTGCCAATGGCAATCAAACTGTCCATGTTGAACGTCTTCATGCGCAAACTTGACCACATGCCCTTGTAAAAATCGGCGCCGATAATAAACTGAACTGGCAATGTAAGTACAAGTGAGATAATTCCAATATACGGCAGGATGAATGCACGCCCCGGCAAAAACAAGAAAAAGTCAAACAACATGAAGTAGAGCAGTGGAATACTCAATACAAGTCCCCAGATAAATTTTCTAAAATAACTTTTCGTGGTTTCCTCATGATGATGTTCTGTTCGCGCATCATGAGTACCCGCCACGTGTGCATGGTAACCTGATTTTTTTACCGCATCAATAATTTGTTCTGTTGATGTCAATGCTGCATCAAACGCTACGTGCGCTTTTTCTGCCGCAAAATTAACATTCACAGTTTTAACACCCGGCACTTTTTTAAGTCCGCGCTCAATGAGCCCGGCGCATGATGCACAATGCATGCCTTCAATGTTCAATTGTATGTTTTCCATCATAACGTGAAATTTAATTTGTTACACCACGGGCAGATGTGGAATCAGTGACAATAAATTTTCCGCGGTACATACCCATAGAACATGAAAATGGTATGACACCTGTTTCTGTTGGGGTGAACGTAATGATATTCTCTCCTGCACGGAGCTGCTGGCTTATGCCATATCGCGGCATTACAATAGATGACGCACAGGTAAAAGCCGATGTTGATTTAATGATCCATTTAACCGGACGGCCTTTTTCAATCCTAAAACTACTGGGCATATATCCGCTACCACTTTGAATCATAAACACCTCCTGCACAGGACCTGATGGCGCTGCAATAGCCGCATCTTGCGGTTTGCCTCCAAGTAATCGGCTCCCATTGGAAATATTGAACCAACCTAACATGATAACTACAAGCCCTGCGGTCATGAAGAATAGCCGTGCTTTTCTTCCTTTAAACACGGATGTAAGACCGCCAATACCCAACAGCCCCGGTGCAGTTCCTACGGCAAAAAGGCCCATAATTGCCATACCCTGCCAAAAATTGCCCGTACTGACGGCGTAAAGCTGCATTGCTTGCGTAAAGCCGCAGGGCAAAAAGAACGTCAACGCCCCCATGACCGTAGCGCTTTTATGGCTATATTCTTTCATCTCCTTGTGCAAACCAAAAAATCGGGCGATACCGGCAGGCAGTGTGATATTTTTATCCCGCAAAACCGGAAAGATCTCTATGAGTTTTAAACCAAAAAATATCATCACGCCGCCGATTACCATAGTCAGAAAACCCAACAAATTGGCAGATGGCTTAAAGGCCTGGCCCAAAACGCCAATAAAACCCCCCAATATCGCAAACCCAATTATACGGCCGATATTGAAGTAAATGTGCGGACGAAATTTCTGCTGCGCCGATGCTTCCGGGTGGCGTTCAGCATGGCGCGCTGAAAGACCAAGCACAAGCCCCCCAACCAATGCCATACACGTGGAGACACCGGCCACCAAACCAACAAGGAGCGCCACCGCGATTCCGGAACTCGACGCATTGACACTAAGATTAAACAAACCAAACCGTTGCGCCAACAGATATAATACCAAGATAATAAATGCTGCATACACCAAATCTTTATAATCAGCGGCACGGCGTGAAATCCACGGCGCTTTTTCTTTTTGACCAACTTCGTATCCCGCCTCTTGCACCGCTTTTATAATCTGATCCTGTTCCGGTTCTTTTCCCTGATACGTAATTTCAGCCATTCCTCGTTTTTGAAAAACCTTCACGGTCGCTACACCGGGAATTTTTTTTAATTGCTCCTCAACCAACAGTTCACACGATGCGCAATGCATGCCGCGAATAGGAATGGTACTATGACTCATATTCAGTTATCTTTTTTTGAAAGTTTGTACACTTTCATAACTTCTTGCGTTGCCTTGGCGTGCTGGCCGGATTTAATTTGTTCAACAACATGAGTTGACAGATGATTCCCCAACACAGCATCTTCAAAACTTGAAATAGCTTTTTTAACGGCGTTGGCCTGAGTGATAATATCAACACAATAAGCACCGTTTTCAAGCATCCCCTGCAAACCGCGGACCTGCCCTTCAATAATTTTAAGACGTTTTAACAGCTGATTTTTAAGTTCTTTCTTCATGCGTTCTATTATACCCCAGGGGGGTATAAAAAGCAAGCAGGTTATACACACCCGTCAGACCGTACACAAATGGTAAAAGAAGTATGCGCGTCTAATCAATGTGCTTTAAAAAATTAAGAATTCGGGTTTGAAAATCATTATCAGACCAAGAACGAGCATAAGTAGACCTCCCACAAGGGTGGCCCATTTACTATATTTGTGCGTAAGCCCCATCTTATCAAAACCCCACAATGCCAGTCCAAATACAATTAAATCATCAACCATGTACATAAAAATATAGAGAAACATGTACCACTGGCGTCCCAACCACGCAAGATTGTTCAACTCAAGAACTTTGGTAAACGTTTGCGGAATGCCAATGGAACAGGCAAATTCAAAAACATTAACTGAAAACGCAAGCCCCAAAATGCCGGCGATAACTCCAAGCGTGAGTGGCTTGCCCACCAAATTTTTTACGCGCATGCGAATGGTCTTTTGACCGTCCGGTCCCACAATGGCGCACTCATTCTTAAACGTAACAAATTTATAGACAAAATATGCGCCACTGCCGAGCGCCAACAAACCAATAAGCGGTGTGACAATACGATTCAGACCAATAAAATCCCATGCCGTAAACCACACATTCAAAATGAGATAGTACATTACCGCTTCAGCCAAAATAAATAAACCGGCAAACTGAAACATGCGTTTGCGATTGCCCGCTTGTGATAAAATAAGCAAAAACATCAAGAGAACCCACAATGCACATGGGTTAAAACCGTCCACAAACCCCAACACGAGTGACAACGTACCCAAAGAAAAACCACCCACGGAAATTTTAGTGCCGATCAGTGGTACTTTAACCGTAAACGCTTCATCAATACCGCACTGCGTTGTTTCATCACAGACACTTGAAGCCCCGCTATACACCTGTGCGCTGCCGTCAAGCACATCCTCAAAACGTGCACTGGTGCCGTTCCACTTTGCAACAAGATCTCTCATAACAACCCCGGTGGTTTCGGCATCTTCAAAACCCTGCAAGAGGGTGTTGCCAAACATGGTTATGGGGGTACCACGTGAGAATCCATACGTTGACGCAATTTGTTTAAACAACTCGGCGTTCTCGGTTTCTGCTATATTATAATAGCGTACATTAATCGCAAACGCTCCTTGAACCTTCAATTCTTGTTCCAATTGCACCAAAAATTCTTTTTCATCTTTGCAGTGCCCACAATCATCACGCACAAATACGGAAACAGGAACCGGAATTATAGTGGGAGCTTGTTCCTGCGCTCGGCTTTCTTGAACACTAAAAAAAGGAGCCGCGAGTATTAAAACCGCGGCTACCAAAAAACGAATTGTTGTTTTAACTTTTAAGCGCATTTTCTACAATTACTTTAAAGGCCTCATAACCGGCCGGATTTTCAATACGTTGTCCATTTAAGAAAAACGTTGGTGTTCCACTAATGCGGGCCGCTACACCACTTGCATAATCCGCTCCAACACGCTCTTTGACGGCATCACTTTTGCTGTCTGCCTTAAAACGCTCAACGTCTAATCCCAGATCCTTTGCATAAAATTCAAAAGTTTCTTGTGGATTATTGAGCGCTGACCATGTGGATTGTCCATCAAATAAAGCGTCATGCATTTCCCAAAACTTTCCTTGCACTCCTGCCGCTTCCGCAGCGCGGGCTGCCGCCTCTGCATTGCGGTGAATGCTGCGCAAAGGAAAATGACGATAGGCCACCGCTATCTTGTCACCAAATTCTTCCGCTAGTTGGCTCACCATCGGTTGATAGGCGCGACACGCCGGGCATTGAAAATCACTGTATTCAATAAGCGTCACGGACGCGTCCGGTGTTCCTTTGATCCATTCATCGGCTGAAACTTCTTGCACGGTACTGACGGCAGTGCCATTTTTTGGCGTAATGCCACGATGTTCTGCCACGGCCCATCCAATCAGTACAACAACTACAACCGCAATAATAATTGCTAGAGAAGATATTTTCACAGAATTTATTTTTTCCTGTAATTTTTTATCTGTTTTTTGACTTCTTTGACCACCAAATTCTTTGCCGCACCTGCAAGCTGTTTTGTTTCTCCATATTCTTTCATAACATCATTAAGCACACGCTCAACTTTGGCAGCGTCAACCCAGTCATTTTCCGGAATGCGTTTTAGCACCTCTTTTGAAACATGGTGCGCATGCTCAAGCATCTTTGCGCGCAGTTCCTGACCGCGCTTGGTATGTTTGAGCCACATGAGCCCTACGCCCACCAAACCGCCAAATAGAGCACCCTTGAAAAATTTTTTTCCCATACTATTTTAGTTAAGATAGGACTTTAGTGTTTGACACGGGTGCAAAGCGGCAGCGAGCACCGAAACAACAAAAAATCCTTAGGACGCAAGCATTTGTTGCAACACCGGATCAATTGTTTCAAACGGCTGTGCACCCGGAATTTCTGAAACCGTGCCATCCGGCGCAATCAAAAAGTTTCCTGGCGTACCGCGCACACCAGCCGCTGCCCCACCGGCTTCCATATCCGCAACCGTTTGTTTATATTTGCCTCCCGAAACACAACTCTTAAAACTATTTACGTTCAAACCAATTTCTTTGGCATATTGTTCCAGCTTATCGGCAGAAGGAGGCACACCTGCCACGGCAAAAATTTTGTCCGCAAACGCCCAAAATTTATCGTTACCTCCAAGCGCAGCTACACATTCTGATGCTTCAGCCGCGGGACGGGCGGTTGTGTGCAACTGATCAAGAGGGAAATGACGATACACCCAGCGCACATCATTGGGGTATTTTGCCAAAATTTGTTGCATGGTCCCATGAAAACGCTGACAGTATGGACATTCAAAGTCAGAATATTCAACAATGGTCACTTTGGCGTTGTTTGCCCCGCGAATGTGATCTTCATCGCTTACTGAAGGCACGTTGGCAAGCGGCGCTGCTTCCGGTACAATACCCGCCGGAGTCGGTGCAGCAATCTGCGCATTGCCGGCGGCCAGCGAAAAACTCTTGCCGTTAAAACCAAAAACCAAAAGTACAATGAAACCTATAGTGCCCAAACCAAGCACTGCTGCTGCAATACCAAGCCCGAACGCTGTTTTTGAAGACAAACCATCAAAAAACCCCTTTGACTCACTTTGTTCCATAGTCGGATATATAGATTACTATGATTAGCTTTTATTTTTTCTTCTTTTTAGTTTTTAGCGGCGCTTCTTTATCTGCATCTGCACTGAAAAAATGATTGCTGACAAAACTGGCTGCTTGCGCCACCAAGCCCAATTTTTCTCTGATAAAATCAACAGCATCAAACAACAAGGACAATTTTTTACGCACCTCTTCCACGGTACTGTTGATATTACGCGTCAATTGAGCCAAATAAAACAGCCACCAGCTCAAAAAAATGGTAAACCACAGCACGCAAAACGAAAGCACAATGTAAAAGAGGTCTTTTGATGTTTCTAACATAAAATTACCAAGGAACGTTAAGGAGCATACTGCTCTTTCCTAGAGCATACCATTTTCCCCATACTGCCGTCAACTGCCCGACAATACGGCCTTAAACTTTTTCTCCATATGCTTGACGAGTTTATTAAAAACAGCATCAACGTCCTCCATCTGGAGCGTGCGCTCGGGGTTTGAAAACGTTAAATGATATGCCATGCTCTTTTTACCGGCTTTGTGGTACACATCAAAAAGCTCTATATACTTAATACTACAATCAACCCCCTTCATTTCTTTCATTACCTCTGCAAACGATGTTTTTTCATCAAATATGAGTGAAATATCACGCCGCACCGGTGGATACTTTGGCAACGGTTCATAATGTATGCGTTCATCCGCACGTTCTGCGAGTTCATCAAGATGTATATTCCACACTGCAACGCGGCTATCAATACCAAAACGTTTAAGTATGTGCGGATGGACTTCACCAAACACACCTATAATGTTACCACCAACCTTTAGATGCGCGCACCGTCCCGGATGACCCCAGCGCGGAGTGTTGTCCTGCACCACCTCTGCCGTAACGCCCAACTGTTGCATGGTGTAATCAATAAGTTCTTTGACTGTACGGGCCGGATGTTCATCGCCCTGGCGATACACCACGCCGCTTGCGCGCTTGGGTTGTGCCGGTAACAATTCATCTTTGCCTTCCTGTAATTTTGGTCCGCCCAAATCTTCCAAAAACACCTGTTCAACTTCAAACAATTTTATGTCTGAAAATTCATGCATGTTTTTTTCAACGTTTGACAAAAGCAGCGGGAGAAAACTGCGGCGCAAATGCGTCCACTCACGAGAAATGGAATTGGCAATCTCAATATATTTTGCCGGATCATCCCCTATTTTTTTAATCAGATCCTCATTGACAAATGAATAGTTGTGCACTTCTGTCCATCCCAAATCGTGCGCCCACAGACGTTTGCAGAGATGTTCCAACTCCCGCGATGCATTGTGCTGCGGCCGCGTCAGATGAATACTGGGCAATACAGGAGTGATATTATCAAAGCCGTAGATGCGTGAAATTTCTTCCACTAAATCTTCCGGAATATTAATATCACCGGTTGCACGCCAACTGGGCACACTCACAGCGAGCACATCCTTTTTTGCGCGCACGGAAAAACCAAGACGCTTTAAAATGTCAGTGGCTTGTTCGCGCGTTATGACAATGCCCATATTCATGGCAAGAAATGGGATAGACAATTCAATATCAGGCTCTTGGTAATCTGCGTGATCCTTATCAATTACCGCTCCAAGCGGACGAGCACCGGGAATACACTCTTTTGCCAGTTCCACAAAACGCGCTAAGGCCACTTCCGGCAAATGCGGGTCAAGCGCTTTTTCAAAACGCATTGACGCATCAGAACGCAGCGCCAACTGCGCCGAAGATCTCCGCACATTCACAGCATCAAAGTTAGCTGCTTCCAAAAATATAGTTGTAGTATCTTGTGTTACGCCGCTCTCTTCACCGCCCATGATACCGGCCAAAGCAACTGCACGATCTTTGTCTGCGATGACCAACATAGAATCGTTCAAAGTTCTCATAACACCATCAAGTGTTTCTATGGTCTCGCCTTTGTTGGCGCGGCGCACAATAATAGCACCCCCGTGTATATTTGAAACATCAAATGCGTGCATGGGTTGGCCGAGCTCAAGCATCACATAATTAGTAAGGTCAACCACATTATTAATGGAGCGCACATCAACCGCTTCCAAACGTTCGCGGAGCCATGCCGGGGACGGCGCTACCTGTACGTGCTCAAGCGCAACACCCATGTAACGCGGGCACAATTTTTTTTCTTCCACGTGCACGATAATAGGTCCTTTACCCGTGCTTTTAACGGCCTTAAGCGGATAGGATTTAAGTTCATGATTTAAAATAGCCGCCACTTCACGTGCAAGCCCGTATACACCCCACAAATCAGGACGATGTGTGAGGGACTTGTTATCTATTTCATACACCGTGTCATTCAAACCGCGTGCTTCTGCGATGGGCGTGCCATTTTTAACGCTTTTGTCAAAAAAATGAATGACAACGCCGTCTTCTTTTAACCCAAGCTCTTGTTCAAGACACAACATACCTTCTGAAACTTCACCGCGCATTTTTGTTTTATCAATTTTTTTCCCGCCCGGCAATGTGGTTGGCGCCAGTGCAACCGGAATCTTGGCGCCTACGTGCATTTTAACCATTTGGCCAAATACAATCTGGCGCGGCTGTGCCTCGCCCACATCCACCTGTGCAACGCTCAATTTATCCGCATCAGGATGTTTGTGAAATTCCAAAATCTGACCCACCACAACGCCTTTGAGTTCTTCTGCTTGGTCATGCCATCCTTCAACCTCAACCGTGTGCATGGTCAACAAATCGCCAAATTCTTTGGCGCTTATTGAGTCAGGAATGTTTACAAATTCTTTTAACCAGTTACGCGATAAAAACATAGTACAAACTCTTTATTATCTCTTTTTGCCTTCTCTAAGTTCTTCTGGCAAACTTTCAAAAAACCTCTCCAACCGATGCTCACGCCTCTCTGCTTCTGTTTGAAGGACTTCACTAATGTCTTTCCCTTCTTTACGTGCTCTTTGTAAAAGCTCAAACGCTCTAAAAATAGAATACACTACATCAGTTTTTTCTGAGAAACTGCGGGCTAATGCTTCATTTCCCAAGTCCACTGCAGAATCTGCTGACTCACTGTGGATCTCCATCTCAGCGTAAAGCACTTCTAAGACATGAGCGATGACTTCATCTGAAAGTGCTCTATCCTTTGGAAGTATTGTTTCAAGTTTTTTCGTTACTGCATCATGTGATGCATCCTCTGGTATGAGCCCTTTTTTCTCCATTTCTTCAATAATGTCCTGTATGCTTAAGTCAGCCATAAAAAAATGTTAAAATTGTGTCAAAAATTTCATATCGCCACTGTTGAGGTGGCGGATGTCTTCAATATTGTAGCGCATCATAACCAAACGATCCCAACCTAATCCGAACGCAAAACCACTGTATTCACGCGGGTCAACGCCACCAAATTCAAGAACGCGCGGGTGCATCATACCGCACGGCAAAACTTCAAGCCATCCTTTATGTTTGCATGCACTGCATCCAGCGCCACCACACAACAAACATTTCATGTCCAATTCAAAACCCGGCTCCACAAACGGAAAATGACCGGGACGCAAACGGACTTCAACAGTACGTTTAAAAACACCCTGAAGCAATTCTTTCATCACCGCAATAAGATTGGCGATGGAAATGCCTTTATCTATCATTATTCCTTCAAGCTGATAAAAGGTATGTTCGTGGCTGGCATCAGTTGCTTCATTGCGGAAAACTCGGCCGGGCACAATAGCGCGAATGGGCGCGCCATACTTTTGCACTGCGCGCACCTGCAGAGGCGAGGTGTGTGTACGCAATAACCAACCCGGTTGATTTTTTATAAAAAAAGTGTCCATGCTCTCACGCGCCGGATGGTTGCTGGGAAAGTTGAGTGCTTCAAAGTTATAAAAATCACTTTCAAGTTCAGGACCTTCCAAAACCATAAAACCAAGTGACTTGAACACCGCTTCAAGTTCTTCACCCACAATGGTACGCGGGTGCAAATGACCGCGCGCCTTGACCGGTAGCGCTGGTTCACTTAAATCATTCCACTCATCTTGGGCAAGTGACGCCCATTGCTTTTCATCAAGTTCTTGTTTTTTGTTTTCAAACACCCGCAACACATCTTCTTTGATGCGATTGGCAAAAACACCCATTGCTTTGCGCGACTGTTTAGGCGTGTCTTTCAGGCCTTTCAAGATCTCCGTCAACTTTCCTTTGCGGCCAAGCAACGCTGTTTCCAACTCAAAAAGCTCACTCTGCACGGTGATTTTTTTAAGTGTTCGTTCTGCTTCTTTTTTCAGCGCGTTCAATGCTTGTTTCATATCAACATAGAACTCATAGCGATTTTCCCGGGAAACTCGCTACAGGTTCAAAGGTGTATATTATATCATACTCTTGAGCTTCTCAACAATCTGTTTAAAAAACTCGGAATAATTACCCAGGTCGTTTACCGTCACCACCACCACAAGTGCAATAAGCGCAAAAAAACCAACTGAGTGCGCTATGCGCTCAATTTCCCGACGCGTTTTTTTACCACGCCTGATTTTCTCAATAACAACAAAGAGCAAACGGCCGCCATCCAACGCCGGGATGGGCAAAATATTTAACACTGCCAAGTTTAACGATAACACAGCTATAAACTGTAACAGATATGACGCCCCAAGCCGCGCAGCTTCACCGGTAATAATTGCTATGCCAATTGGACCTGCGACAGTGCCCTCAACACCTGCACCGCGCACAAGATTAACAATCATTCCGCCAAACGCGCGGAAAATTTCTATGATAAACAGCCCGGTCGCCTGTATGCCTTTAAGCGGCGCAACATACCATGGATACTTCACCAGAGCGGTCTCCGCAAGCGCCACGCCAATGGCACTGCGTTGTGCTTCTTCAAAGTACGCTGGTGTTACGGTTGTCTCAATGCGCTGCCCGTTACGCATGACCTCTATTTTTATATTTTGATTTTCGCGGGCCCTGAAATAATCACGCGCACTATTAAAATGCACGTCAGCCATATCATCAAGCGCAATTATTTGATCGCCGGACTTTAAGCCGGCCGTTGCGGCAGCGCTTTTTTCAAACACATGAACAATTTCAAGTTTTCTGTTTTCTATGCGCGCAAAGCCACCCGGTTCTTGTTCATCAAGCACGGTCGGCATGCCAATGCCAAAACCAATGCTTAACAGCACAGCGGCCACAATAAGGTTCATGAGCACACCAGCACACAAAATCCACGCGCGTGTGGCTGCCGATTTATGGGCAAAACTGTTTGGGTCCTGCACGCCTTCCCCGTCTTCACCCTTAATTTTTACAAATCCTCCAAGTGGTATCAGATTAAAAGAGTACAACGTTGACGTGGCGCGCTCTGCCCCCCGCGACCCCCACACCACATGAAACTTTTTGCTGTGCGGATCACGCCACACCCCAAATAAACGCGGAGGAAATGAAAAACCAAACTCTTCCACGGCAACACCGGCACGCTTGGCCGCAAAAAAATGTCCGCACTCGTGCGCTAATACTAAAATAAATAATACGGCAATGAAAATGAGTATGGTTAACATATATTATTTGATTTCAAACGACTGATGTGGATCTCCTTGTTTTCTCCACTCAACAATCAATTCTTTGACTTTTGCAAAAAGAGGACCTTTGCGGCACCACTTAACCAAAGTATGGAGTGCATCTTCTTCGCCTTGTGCCACACACTCAACCGTGCCATCCTGTTTATTCTCACACCACCCTGTAACGTTAAGCGCACGGGCTTTTTGCGCAAGCGAATAGCGAAAGCCAACGCCCTGCACTCTGCCTTGTATGTTAAAGTGAACCTCTTTGTGAAGCATGTGGTTTGGTTATGGATGGCGCACCGCTGTAGAGCGCTTGGGCAAAACGTTCCGTTGTTTTTTCAAACACCTCTCGTACCGCTGTACTATTATTCCACATATCGGAAGAAATTGCCACGGCATTGACGCCACCGGCAAAGGCAAACGCGTTGGCAACACAAACGGCCCGCCGCGTTGCGCTAAAACGCCCCGCACCCACCACAGGACACCACCCCTCAACATGCTCTGGCGCGTGCTGTGCCATAAAATCATCAACTGCCCGTACCACATCTTCACCGTGATCTTCATAATCAAAAACAGTACCATCGGTATGAATGGCTTTAATGAGTGTGCGGTCACTGTGCGTTGTATTCAAACAGATAATCATACGTCTTGCTTGACCAACTCCAAATTAGGTCCCTCAAAAACATGATACAAAAATTTATCCATAAACTGACGGCGTTCATTAAACTCGCGCGTGGACATAATGGTGTACCGTATACTTTCATTGCGCTCTTTTTCAAAACGACTTAAAATGCGGCGCAAGCGCCCCTCGCTGACTGAACCTACAAGTAACATGTCAGTGGGTGCGGACGGATTATTCATTAAACAGCCGGTAAGTATAAAATGAGTGAGCACGCCGGTTTTGGTTTTAATTTCTTCAAGATAATTATTTTCTTCAATCAACTGTGATTTTGCAAGCAACGCTTTAATTTCCGGATAGAGCAAAGAATCTTTGTTAACGCCATAAAACTTTTGCCGACCACCACGCATGACCTGTGCCGACTTGGCATCAACAATACGTATGATGTATGCTTGGGATAAACGGTCAAGCTCGCGCCGTACGGCATTTATTTGCGAACCGGCCAAACGGGTTAATTCACGCACATAAAAGGCCTCATCCGGCGAGCGGAAAAAAAGACGTAAAAGCTTAAGACGGGTTTTTGAACCAAAAAGGTATTCAACCATAGAAAGACGGGTTTGCCAAACTGTACAGTTCTAGTATAATGAAGTAGGACTATTTGGTCAATTTCATGGCCCAAAAAAAAAGTGCTCTCAATGAGTTCTACATAGATGGCAATGATGCGGATGTTTCTCATGTTTTGCTGCATATTGCCGAACCCGTTAGCGCTGAAGAAAAACGCAAGGGTATTTTTTTTGCCGTTGTTGAATTGCGTCAAGTAAGCCAGGCAGGCATACGCGCGGTTGAAAATCTTATACAACATATTGAAACAGTGTACTATGGGGACTCTACCCTTGAGAATGATGTGGCGTGGGAAAATTCACTGCGTATTGGCAATGATGCGGCAGACAAATTGAATACAAAAGGTGAAATACACGCTTGTCTTGCAACATTGTCAGAAGGAACCTTGCGACTTACCTATCACGGAGAACCCCTTACCTGGATTTTGTATCCTCATCAAGCTCAATTTAAAGTATACAATATCATCAAAGGTCATGAACCGGCAGAAGAGCGATTTTTTAGTGATATTATTGAAGGAGAACTCAAATTGGGACACCGCGCTCTCGTAGCCGCTCCATCGCTCTTGAAAATCATCAACCAGGAACGTTTTATCAAAATTAATGTTGAAAGAACTGCTAACTCCGCCGCCTACTATTTGCAACGCTTTTTGGAAGGAATCAAAAATGGACTTTCTTATGGTGGTTTAATCTTTGAATGGCGCAAAGACCCGCAACGCCCTGATTCGCTGACCGTGCAGCACTTTCAGTCGCCCGGTGATTCACTCAAAGGCCTGGCTAACCAGGAAAAACAGACCGAACAAATGCTTGCGTCATCTTTGGGTATACTTTTGAGAACGTGGAAGGAACGGATTACACATTATATACATGCCCTTGCCAATCATAACGCCACGCCGTCTGAAATTGCCCCGCCGCAACGCGCAGTCATGACTTCTTACCAACGGTTGAGCGCGCTTACACGGCGTTCAAGCAAAAAAGTAATTGATGTTTCAAAAAACGCGGTTGAAGCACTCTCCGATTCAAAACGCCGAGGTGACTTGTTTTCTGTTCTGGGAACAGCATCCCGCCAAGGTTCACGCACACTTTTTGAACAGCTCACCATGATCCCCTTAAAGACACGGCTGTTGTTATTTGGTGTTGTTGTTCTTACCTTGGTGATAATCGTCAGCATTACGGTTATCAAAGTGCGTGGCACGCTTGTTGCAAAACGCATGGCGTGGGAAGCGGAAGTAACCACGGTCGTACAAAAGAAAAATCAAATTGAAGCAAGTATGATTTATGAAGATGAAGAAAAGGCGCGCGGGCTGCTTGTTGAAGTGCGTGCCATGATTGAAGCGTTGCCGGCTCAAAATCGTTCACAGAAAAAAGAACGCTCAAAGCTTGCCGCCTCACTTGAAACGCTCGCACAAGAATTACAGAAAAGGACCCCTGTTGACCCCACCATGGTATTTAATATTCCTTCAGAGTTGCGCGCTGATCGCCTTGCTGTTGCCGGAAATACTATACTGGCGGCTTCAACACAGCAACCGGTCATTGTGTTGACCAATAATTTTGGAGCAGAAACTATGCAGCGTGAAGCACCGGGCGGCATTGAGGGTTTCCGCAATGTTGGCGTGAATGAAGAAGGACAGACGTACGCAATAAGCACGCAAGGACGTGTGGTGCGCGCAGAGCGAGACGGCACTCTTACGGAACTTGTTACCCCGCCTGAAGCACGTGTGCGCACCATTGTGGATGGCATTATATACAACAATCGGCTGTATACACTTGATCCTTTTGAAAAAAATATTTTACGATTTTCACTTACGGACACAACGTTTGGCGCGGCGCAAGTGTGGCTCAAAAATAAGGATGCCATGCCCAGCGATGCACGCAATCTGGCAACTGACGGCTCTTTATACGTCCTGAAACAAAATGGCGAAGTGTATCAATTCAACAAAGGTGAACGCACGGATTTTGCCCTCTCTGCCATTGATCCTGTTTTTGAAAAACCAATTCTGCTCCAAACACACGTTAACGCCGACTCATTGTTCATTGCGGACAACGGATCACTCAAACGCATTGCGCAATTTGATAAAAAAGGACGATTAGTGCGTCAATTCACTTCAAACGGCTGGAATGACCTGCGCGCTTTTGCAGTTGATGCAGATGAAAAACGTATCTACGTGCTCAATGGCGACCGTGTTGAAAGTTTTGGATATTAAGAAACAAAAAAAACGGTTAGCTCGGCAGATGATTTTTGTTTGCGCCACAGGCGCTACACAAAAATATCTGCCTCCGCTCCCGCTTTTTTGTTTCTTTCTAATGAATATTTATTTCAGAGTTACCGCTCCACCCGCTTCTTCAATCTTTTTCTTCATCACCTCTGCATCCGCCTTCTTCACGCCTTCTTTGATGGTTTTGGGCGCACCATCCACAAGCGCTTTGGCATCTGCCAAACCAAGACCCGTAACTTCTTTGACTGCCTTAATAACGGCAATCTTGTTGCCACCGGCACTGGTTAATTCAACGGCAAATTCGGTTTTTTCTTCTGCAGGAGCAGCACCGACTGCCGGAGCAGCGGCCATCATCATGGCAGGAGCAGCAGCTGAAACACCAAACTTGTCTTCAAGGATTTTAACGAGTTCTGAAAGGTCAAGCACGCTCATTTTTTCAATCTGTTCAACGAGCACTTTGAACTTTTCAGGAACGACTACATCCTTTTTCTGTTCATCGGTCATAAAATTATAGTTATATTTATGTCGCTTATGATTTCTGTTTTGCGATAGCGTCAAGCACTGTCACGAATCCACGCTGTGGACCCGCGAGTATGGTCACCAACCCACGAAGCGGGTTGGCAATGGTGCCAACAAACTTGGCGAGCAGCTCTTCCTTGCTTGGTATTGCCGCGAGCCACTTCACATCATCTGTTGTGATGAAAGCTCCTTCAAACACGCCGCCAAAAATGGATACCACGGTATGCTGTTTGGCAAACGTGGCGACCACTTTTGCCGGACCCACTTCATCCTGTTCTGACCAAAAAACACCAATGCCGCCCTCAAACGTTTTGGGGTCAACCGTAAAACCGCGTTCTTGAAATGCACGGCGCAACAATGTTTTTTTGGCCATGGTGCTTTTCACACCCTGTGCTTTACCTTGCTTTTTCAATGTCTGCGTATCATTCACGGTGAGACCTTGTATGTTTGCAAACACAACCGCCTTGCTGTTGTGCAACGCACTCCCAAGTTGTTTGACACTATCTTCTTTGAATTGTCGTAACTTTGCCATAGATTTTCACGAGACAAAAAAGTGGCTTTTTAAAGCCACAGACCGAGTGTACACCAAATCGACCCTTTTTGACCTCAAAAGACACTTTTTTGGTATACCTATGCAGCGTTTACTTTGGATTTTCCCTTATTTTGGGCCCCAAAAAGCTGCAGTCTGTGGTACTATTCTTAGTATAAAACAGGTCGATTTTTTTGTCAAATTATGTATTAAAAAACCCCGCTATAACTTCTTTACACGCGGGGCTCTGACCTCCCTCTCACCCAACGGCTAACATTCCCGCATTGGCCTCCAGACGGACCATTCCGGCACACACTGTTTCACCTGTTCAAGCGTCTCGAGCTCTTCACTGTGAAACGTAAAACATAAACCAAGAGCAGTTATGCGGTAATTTGCCCGCACCACTTGGGTGTCGCTGCTCTTTTTACGCGTCAAACGCTGCCAGTAGGCCATGCGCTCCAAGACAGCATTCTTGCCGTAACATGCGTGTTTCAGTGTGGACCCTATATCTCGAGAGATTTTATCGCTTAGACCAAAACGCTCTTGCACGGTACGGATAAGCGTCTCGCCTGCCACCCACCAACTCACAGGGTCTCTTAATTCGTAAGCAATACATCCTAGACGATACAGGTTGTATCTGTTCACAAACAATCCACCAAGGCGCCCGTCACGTGCACGGTGTGACTCCGGGTGCACATACGGTATGTGCACTATATCATGAGCTCTCGGCAGCCATGTAACTTTAATATCGCCGTATTTCGGCTTCAACGAAAAACACACACCTTGAAGCCGATACAGCCACGCTCTCATTGAACTCCCATTGGTAAATCCGGCGATATGTTGCGCAAAGGGATCGTCCAGCCAAAAAGAATGGCCGCTGAGTCCATTATACGCGATACGCGCGCGGTCAAGCATATTTACTTTGCGCACCAAAGCCAGACGGGGCGCTTCACGTTTTATTTTCAGATGTTGGTAGAACGCCGTTCTGGCCTCTTGTCCTTTTGTACTAAGCATGAAGCGGCGGGGTTTTGTCGCGTTGACGCACGCGAGCAACCCAGAATCCATCTCATACTTAAGCCAGCCTGCCAATCCTTCCGAGCGGGCGCGGTAATGCTCAAAAAGTGAACCGCGCGTTTCATCGCTCCACAGCAAATCATGCACGGTAAAAATGCAATCCACCGGCAGACGCAGGAAGAGCTCTTCCCGTAGCCGACCATACAGCCCTTCTGCAGGATGATAGAGCATCTTCCTCACCTTTGTGTTGATTGTGGAAAGGAACTATATATATGAAAGACGAAAAGAGCCGAATTGTCAAGCCACGGGATTCTCTGTTACGCTGATTATTTTACCCAAACCGTTTTATATTGACAAATTCCGAAAATATACTTGACTCCTTCATTTTCAAGTGTGTTAACCAACAGGTCTGATGCTTTCATGTTTTTATTTTACATAATGTTCTTTAAGATATGCAATAATGTCATCTGATTCGTACATACTCACGTTGCGTTCCGGGTCAACCAAAAACGGCACTTGCTCTTTACCGCCCAGCTCAAGTAATTTTTCCCGCTGCACCCGGCAGCTTTTGGGACATGAACGAGAAATCCAATCAATACAATGGTCAGAAAGAAACTGGCGCACTTTAGCACAATAGGGGCACTCCTCTTTTTGGTAGAGTTCAATCATATTGGTTACTGAAAAATTAAATGGTGTACATATATAAAATCATCACCGGTAGGGCCTTCTAAAATTTCTTGCCGCTCCTCTTTGAAACGCGGGTCATTTTTAAATATGGTGCGCACCTGACCGAGCGCTGTAACAATGTTGTGCTCATTTTCATTCTGCGGCTCTGCCACCATCTGTATAGTATAAACATCTGTTATACCATAGTCAATAAAAATAACCGGCTCAACATTTTGCGCTTTCAGATACTCCGCAAAATTTTTAATAAGGAACACCGGCAACAGATGGTGTGTGGCGTAGCGTGTGCTAATCCAAAAACGCGGCACCCAGTCAATACGTTGGTCCATAATCACCAGTGTGGTATTCAAGCGTGTAGCACCACCTCTCCTAAAGCCGGCCGGCACTTGTTCATGTTGCATTTGCCATGTGTTCACTTGTGCGCCCTTCCACAGCGGGACCTCCAAATCCGGCACTGCTCCTTTAAACAACGCATCAACCCGGCGATAGAGAGCATTATATCCTCCCGCAGCAGAGGACATGTACAAACTCTGGCTTGTTGCATAAAAGATAATAGCGATAACCACAATCGTTGCCATTGCTAACCGTGGCTGACGTATATAACTCCATCCACGATACAAAATGCTGCCGCCGGCTAGCGCCAACAACGGTGTCCAGATGGTTAAAAAATGTTTGTCAGTACTTAAAAAAGGTGCTGTGAATTCCAGTAATACTACATAGACAACAACAATTAAATCAACCAGCTGGCTGCGTTTTTTGCATGCCAGCCCGATACTGGTCACTATACCAACAATACCCACGGTAGTCATGAACCAGCCAAACGATTCAGTAAGTTTAACCCAAACTAGATACAGATGCCGGAATGCAACACTGCCTGCGCGTCCGGCAATTAAAGCGAAATCAGCCGGCTGCATGCCAACCATGCTTGAAAGCGCGGCGTCAAAATGACCGCGCGTTTTAAACATCATGATGTTATATATGACAACCGGCGTCGTTATGAATACGGCGGTGCCGATACCATACCACAACCACTTGTTTTTAAAGGCGTTACGATACTTCCATACCACCAGTATTGCGAAGAGCGGCACTATAAAAAATATGGTATATTTTGTTATTACCCCCAAGCCCAGTGTTATTCCCCACCACAACCAAGCGCGATTATTACCTTGGGACGCACGCACAAAAAAATATAAACTGGCGATAATAAAAAAAATAACAAGACCGTCAAACAACGCCAAACGAAAAATCCAAACAGCACCGGGGTATAGAGCCATAAAAAACGCTGCACAAAGTCCCGCGCGTTCATCATTAAACAAACTACGCATCAGTAAAAAAATACCTACAATGCTTAAAAGTCCCACTGCTACAAATGGTAATCGTAAACCCATGACACTATCGCCAAAGACACGCACACTCACCCACTCAAATGCAAAACCAAACGGCGGATGATCATGAAATGACAGTGACTGCCACCACTGGCGCGTCTCAAACCACTGCACCGGCGTTGTCTGCCTGTCATCGCCCAAAAAATCAAACCAAACTTCCGCGCGTGCGGCGTTAAGTGCTTCATCGTTGGTGAGATCAGGGCGGTCAAGAAATGCAAAACGCATTAAAAATGCTACAACGAGTATAGCGCATAATATCCATAAGGTACTTTTTTGCTCGGATAATAACTTCATACTACTTAAGCGATGATCTTGCGCGGAGTGTTTTATGATAACGTTGTGCAAACCGATGCGCTTCATCGCGCACCTGAATAAGGAGTGGCTTGTGTTTACTCACCCATTCTGCAAACTCCGTAGTTGTTGGTTTGTAGCTAAAATCATTATGCTTGCGCTCTGGGCCTTTTGCAATACCCACTATAGGGATGATTATGCTGCTCTCTTGTAATACGCTGTGCACTGCATTTAGTTGCGCCGAGCCGCCATCAATTAAAAAAATATCTGGATACGGCCATTCAGGATGTGTGAGGCGGCGTTCCAACACTTCTTTAAGCGATGCTGTATCATTTGAGCCAACAACGGTCTTGATCCTGAATTTTCGATAGTGCGATTTAACCGGCCCTTCTGCATTAAATACGACCATACTTCCTACCATGCTGGTACCGGAAATATGCGCAATATCATAACCCTCAATACGCAACGGCCTTTCCGTAACTGTGTCTTCTGTGAATTCTTTGTTGATAAGCGCAATATCTTGAATATGCTGGAGCGCCTTTAATTGATCCCGCACGCGCGCGGCTTCTTCATAATCATGAGCAAGCGACGCGGCGCGCATATCTTGTTGCAAACGCTTAAGCAATATCTTTTTCTTGCCGCCCAAAAATATAGCAAGCGGCGTAATGACGCGCTTCCTGTAATCACGGCTTGAAATTTCACCCGTGCACACACCCAAGCATTGCCCCATTTGGCGATAGAGGCAAGGACGTGATGCTCCCGGCATGCACGTTGAATAAGAAAATAACTTACGCAAAATCTTTAATGCTTTTTTTAAACTAGTGCCCGAGGTGTACGGCCCAAACACATACGCGAATTGTCTTTGGCGCGACGGTATGAGCTCATGCCCGCGCACGGTTTGTATACGTGGATAAGCATCTTTGGTAACACACACATAATTCCAACTTTTGTCATCTTTTCCTTCCACGTTGTATTGCGGTTGCAATTCATGAATGAGATTGGACTCCAAAATGAGCGCCTCAAGCGCTGAATCAGTTGGTCTATGTTCAACACGCGCAACTTCATGCATCATCTGCTCAATGGGGCGGCTTGTTCTTTGCCCACGAAAATAACTACGCACGCGCGAGCGCAGATTAGTTGCTTTGCCGACGTAAATAACCTTTCCGTGTTTGTTGTAGAAAAGATAAACGCCCGGTGTTTCTGAAATGGTGTTAAATATGATTTTCATTTTTTGAGCACTTTCTTCAAATAATACCCCGTATACGATCCGACATACCGCGCCACATCTTCCGGCGTTCCGGCGCACACAAGCTCCCCACCTTTGTCACCACCTTCAGGTCCCAAATCAATGAGCCAATCAGCTTGTTTAATAACATCCAAGTTGTGCTCAATAACCACCACAGTATTTCCACGGTTTACCAATTCATTAAGCACATGTAATAACTTGGCGATGTCATCATAATGCAAGCCAGTTGTTGGCTCATCGAGCAAGTATAGCGTCTTTGAGGTTGAGCGCTTGGCAAGTTCTTTAGAAAGTTTAATACGCTGCGCCTCGCCGCCGCTCAAAGTGGTTGCGGGTTGGCCAAGCGTTAAATATTCCAAACCAATCTCATTTAATATCTTGAGTTTGTCATAAATTGGTGGAATATCGCGAAAAAATTGTTCGGCCTCTTCTGTGGTCATGTTCAAAACATCAGAAATATTTTTGCCTTTGTAATGCACTTCCAATGTTTCACGGTCAAAACGTTTTCCTTTGCACACGTCACACATCACATGTACCGACGGCAAAAAATGCATTTCAATTTCAAGTTCGCCTTTACCTTCACAATTTTCACAACGCCCACCAGGACGGTTAAAACTAAAACGACCTTTTTTGTAGCCACGCACGCGCGCTTCTGTAGTGGCAGCAAACAAATCGCGGATTTCATCAAATGTTTTGGTATACGTTGCCGGATTGGAGCGCGATGTCCTGCCGATAGGTGACTGGTCAATTAATAAAATCTTATCAATGTGGTCCAGCCCTTTAATTTCTTTGTGTTCACCAACCGTGTAGGTGGTACGGTGCAATTTGTTTGCAACAGCTTTGTACAGAACATCGTACATAAGCGTTGATTTGCCCGAACCGGATACACCCGTGATCCCCACAAACCTGCGCAACGGAATATCAATGTTAATATTTTTTAAATTATGTTCTTTAGCGCCCTTGATCTGAATCTTTTGGCCGTCTTTGTCCACGTTGCGACGTTTTGTGGGGACCGGAATTTTTTTCTCACCCCGCAAATACTGCGCGGTCAATGATTTTTTATTTTTCAAAAATTTTTCCAGCGGCTCTGACGCTACTATTTCGCCACCATGCACACCTGCACGCGGACCAATATCCACAACCCAATCGCTTGCCATAATGGTCTCCTCGTCATGCTCAACCACAATAATGGTGTTGCCCATATCACGTAATTTTGTTAGCGTGTTCACGAGTAACGCGTTATCGCGTTGGTGCAAGCCAATGGTTGGCTCGTCTAACACATACAGCGCGCCAACCAAATTAGTCCCCACTTGGCTTGCCAAGCGAATACGTTGGGCTTCCCCGCCTGAAAGCGTGCCGGCCTTGCGGTTTAATGTGATGTAATCCAAACCAACGTTTGACATGAACTTAATACGATTGTTGACCTCGCGTAGCACAGCTTCTGAAATCTCAAGTTGTTTTGGTTTTAATTTTTTGCTTTCTGACAGCTCGGTAATAAAAAGAAACGCTTCAGCCACAGACATTTGCGTTATCTCAAAAATATTTTTCTTATCAATGCGCACGGACAAAGCATTTTTATTTAAACGCTTGCCGTCACACTCTGGACAAACTTCTTCACTAAATAATTCTTTAGTTCCTAAACCATTACAGTATGTGCAATAACCATACGGACTGTTAAAACTGAACAATCGCGGCTCAATTTCCGGAAAACTAAAACCGCACTTGGGGCACGAGTATTTGGTGCTCATGACCTGATCTTCTTTACCCGGCTCCACAATAATACACAAACCATTACTCAAATCTACCGCGGTCTCAACGGCTTCAGATAGTCGTTGGCGCTCATCCGTCTTGGTACCCACCACCACGCTGTCAATAACTACGTCAATACTATGTTTTTTATATTTGGTTAAAATAATTCTGTCCTTGAGCGATTTCATTTTGCCATCCACGCGCACTTCCATAAAGCCGTCATGATAAAAATCATACAGCATCTGGTAATATTCTCCTTTGCGGCCCATGACAACCGGGGACAAAATTTTAATTTCTTTACCATTCTCCCGGGTAATAATTTGGTCCACCATTTCTTCAACGGTCATGCGGTTAATTTTTGTTCCGCAATCCGGGCAATATGGCGTGCCCACTCGTGCAAATAACACGCGTAAATAATCATAAATTTCTGTTATGGTTGCGACGGTTGAACGCGGGTTAGCGCCGTGTGCTTTTTGATCAATGGAAATGGCTGGCGATAAGCCCTCTATTTCATCCACATCCGGCTTTTGCATTTGGCCCAAAAATTGCCGCGCGTATGCGGATAACGACTCAACATAGCGACGCTGGCCTTCCGCAAAAATGGTATCAAACGCAAGAGAGGACTTGCCCGAACCGGATAAACCCGTAAACACAATCATTTTATTGCGCGGAATCTCAAGGTTTATATTTTTGAGATTGTGCTCCCGCGCGCCTTTAATAATGATTTTGTCTTGCATAGTTACGTACCAACTCACCCAACTGTTTGCACGTAGCATTCCCTACATGCAATTTTTTTATATCCCCAACTCTCCGGATAGTATGTCATCACTGTCTTGCCACACATTGTGCAGACAATTTCACGCGGATCAACAGCAAGCAAATACTTGAAACGCAGACGGTTACGGTGATCAGGGTAAAGACGTGGCAATGGAGTGTTATGTTTTTTATAAAATTCCATTTCTTGTGGAATCATTTTAAAAGGACGATTGGTTTCACAGCACAATAAAACCTGCTTAACACTATCAACGGGGGCGTCAATCAATTTATCAGGAAGCAATGCTGTAGATTTTCCATCCGGATGACCATGCGCTTCATCTTCCCACATATAACCTGCACGCTGCGCATCTTCACGTGACAATTGCCAATAAAACGTTGCCAGTGACACATTATAACCCGTGTATGTCATAGCACGTGGTAAACGTCCGTATTCTCCGCTCTGTTTCATGCGTTCAATAATTTCTCCTTTCAAACGCTCATACTCTTCTTTGGAATATTCCGTATTCAAAATACAATATTGTTTTTTTCGTAAACCAACACAACCAAAACAATTTTCACATTGATAACATTGGTCAAGATATTCGCAGTCGCTACAATCGGCAGAATAAAACGCGTTGTGCACATTATAACAATTGAGACCCAAAATTGTATTAGTACAAAGTTCTCCGTTACCAACACCTGAAGCGTACATACAATCTTTCATAGCCAGACCACGCGTTGCATCAAAACAATTTTCCGATTCAGAAAGACCAAAACCCATAGTACATGCATGGCATTTCTCCAAATAATTACCCACACAATCTTCAGTTTCAGCGTTCCAATCCACCGGATGTGTAACATCATTCATGACGTGTGCTTCAAATTCTTTCTGCAATTTTTGAATAGTGGCATACGAGGACAAATCTATCGAGTTTACTTTTGCTTCATACTCTTCTTTTGAGTATTGTTTATTAAGAAAGCAATA
>Ga0209211_10003717_pt1 | contig 24506 bp, 24 predicted proteins | sample RifGroA2_FD_183992 | JGI IMG/M metagenome (GOLD analysis project Ga0209211, IMG submission 183992) | Groundwater microbial communities from Rifle, Colorado, USA - Groundwater A2 (SPAdes) (version 2) | ecosystem: Environmental > Aquatic > Deep subsurface > Groundwater | place: Rifle, Colorado...
AGATGGCGAGAGCAGCACTTGGCAATTTAATCCAAATGCTTTAGCAGGTGCTATGGGATTCTCATTATACCAGGTAGATGGAGAAGTATCTTTCAGGAGTGATAAGAGTTCGTATCATTGTGAAGTTGGAGGCAATGAATGTTTTGTATTCCTTAATGTAACTAATGATAATGCTACTTTAAAAGATTTATTATATAATATCAGTATAGGTGTGGCATTTGATATCAATGTTAGCGCAGGAGCTGCAAATACTGCAGGAATCTCATCATGGAATGGTACTAGTTTTGTATATAATGGTACTGCTACTCAAAGTGCAGTTAATTTACCTGATGTGCTTGTAAGGCTTAATAATACTAATTTATCCAGCACGCCATTAAGACTAAGATTGAATTTAACTGCTATACCTCTAACATTTGTTAAAGCAGGCAGAGTAAGCATTCAATTTAACGCTTCGTCATATAATGTTTCTGATGCACTTATGCGTCAAAATATCTCACTTAATTTCAAGCCATTTATAGATGTAATCAATTTAACTTCGCCAGCCAATTCTGCAACAATAACCTCAGAAAGAACATCTTTTATCTATACTTTATTCAGTGAATTTAACGGCATATTAACTTATAATCAGACATGCCTATTAAGAGTAAATGGCACTATTGTAAACAGCTCGTTATCTGTAAATGCTAGCACAGTTACTTTAAGCAATAATGTAACTATAAAAGATGGGTCTAATGCTTGGAATATAAGCTGTCAAAATAATGAAACATCAACAGATTTACCTGGATTTTCAGTTACTAGGACATTTACTGGTGCTGTAGTTCCGGAAATATCAATATCATCGCCTACATCGACAACAACAACAAATGATAACACAACTACTATAACCTTTACACTTAATGATAGCGGTGGGGTAAGTAATATGAGTACGGTGGTCTTTTTCAACACAACTACTTCAAATAGCAGTTATAATGCAAGCATTCAAGGTACTTGTGCTGGTAGCTCGACCTCAGTATCATGTAGCTTAACTGTGAATAATACCAATCCTCTTTCAGCAGGCATTTGGACAGTAAATGTTACATCAAAAGATAATTCAGGTAATGTAGCATCAAATAATGTTACATTTACGGTTGACTTGTTTAACCCTATATTAAATAATCTTAATTTAACTGATAATTATGTGACTAATTCTACAAGTACGCTTGTTATGGTTAATGCTACAGATAATCAGACTAATGTATTTAATGCAACTGTGGAGTTTGGAACCAGTCGTGGTACGATGGGTGGATTATCGGGCGGTATATTTTGGAATGCTACTGTTACTTTAACTGGCGATGAGGGTTCTAATACTTTAACTGTTAGGGTATTTGATAATGCGACAAATACACAGACAATCACAGCAACTTATTGGATAGATACAATCTCTCCTGTAATCAACATTACAAATCCATCTTCCAACGGGACAACAGTACATAATCCAGATGGTAATGTGACATTTAATTGGACAGTTACTGATGTAAATGCATCTAGCACTAATGTAACTATCTATGATTTGCAAGGTAATGTTATAACAAGTTCAACAGTTAGTAATCAAAACGGTTCAGTTGGAGCAATATTAACAGGTTTGAAGCCAGGTCCATATACTGCAAGCTTTGGTGCAAGTGATGGTGCTGGCAATGGTAAGCAACTTGGAACAAATGCACTTTCGTTTACACTAAATTCACAACAAAATTCAACTCTGATTGAAGTTGAGCTTAATAATTCATTTGGACCAAATGGTGGAATACAGATATTAAATTCAACAGGTCAGAGACCTTCAGGAAATGTATACTTTAACCAGACCTTAATTAAATCAGTATTTGTTAATAGTACAAGGGCTGGAGTAAATGTAACTGTTAATATAACTGCTTTAGGCATAAACTTTAATGAGAATAAAACAACTGCACTTGGATTGACTGTATTAACTTCTGCTTCTGATTCATTGGTTGCAGCACAGTCTTCAGGTGTCAATACTTTAGATACTGTTGTATTGTTTAAGAATATGAGCCAATATATAGGAGATAATAATTATACTGATTCAGATGGTACTAAACAATGGGTAGTCTTGAATATTTTAAAAGCATTAGGTAAATTAAAACCTGTATTCATAAATGATGATTCTGGAAGAGATCTTTATAAATTAAGTCAATGCGCAAGTAATACTGTGCCAACTACGGCTGTAAATAGGACAAATGCATGTTACACCAATGGTTCATCATTTGTCAATTTGTATGTTCCTCACTTGTCAGGTGGTGCATTGGCAGATCCGCAAAATGGTATCCCAACAATTAATTTAACAACACCAAATGAAGATTTGGCTTTACCTGGTGTTTCAGATGCTAATCTTGTATTTACAGGTGTAGTAAAAAGTGTTGACTTGAATACAAGCACCTGTGTCTATAACCTTACAAATGCAGCAGGAACTTCAGTAATATCCTCTACCAGCTTTACACCTTCTCAAGCAGAAGCAGGATCAACTAATTATACCTTTACTATAGATGCTGATACTACCTTAACTAATTCCAGTATTTATAATTTGACTGTTAGGTGTGATTCAAATTCTGCTAATGTAAGTGCAAAGACAAAAGGATTTGTAGTTAATGATACAACAAGACCTGCAGTAAAAACATTAACTAGTTCGTCTTCTGGCACAACAACTGTTACGTTGACATGGACATTGACAACAAATGAGAATGCAACATGTAGATATACTACAAATGTAAATGCTAACTTTACTCATATGAATAACTTTGGCACAACAGGTGCTAAAACACACACTAGCGGTATAAGCTACACTTCAGATACATCTGGCACATATTACTTTGCATGCAATGATACAACTGGTAATGGCAATGGATTGAATTATACTAATTCAAGTGCATTTAGTGTTGATGTAACACCAGCAGCAGCAGCAGCAGTTTCAAGCGGCGGCGGCGGTTCAACAACTACAACAGCCACAACAGCAGAAGGCGCAAGCTCAACTAAGAAATGGATTACAGCATTGAATCCAGGTGCAACTGCTACAATGAACATATTGGATGCAAAGATACCTGTAACAAGTTTGTCATTGGAAATAGCTAATAGGGTAGAAAAGGTTGAAATAAAAGTTACAAAATTAAATAGTGCTCCAGCAACAGCTGTTCCTGAAGGCACAGGTAAAGTACACAGTTACTTAAAAGTTGATACTCAAAACTTAAAAGATACAGATATCAAATCTGCTAAGTTTAAGTTCAAAGTTGAGAAATCATGGCTAACTGCTAATAATTACCAGATAAGTGATGTATTGTTAACTAGATTTGATGGTGTAAAATGGACAGACTTGCCAACAAAATCATTAGGTGCAACAGATGGTGTTGAGACATTCGAGGCAGTAAGTCCAGGATTCAGCACATTTGCTATTGTAGGCAGAACTAAAGTTGAAGCAGTTAAAGCTGTTGAAGAAGCTAAGAAAGCAGAAGATGCAGCTAAAACTCCTGAAGTGAAGGAAGAGCCTAAAGCAGAAGAGAAGAAAGAAGAAAAGAAAGCTGAAACACCTGTAATCCCTACACAGCCTAAGAAGCCATATACAGGATGGATAGTGGCATTGATAATTGTTGTAGTAGCTGTAGCAGGATACTTTGTCTGGCAGAAAAAGAAGAATGATTAAATAACTTTTATTTTTTGTTTTTATGTTTCTAATCTCTAATTTTTAATAACTTTTTTATAGTTCTTTGTTATCTTTGATTTTTATATGGAAGAAACAATCAAGGTAAATATTGAAAGAATCAAGACAGAGTTAATTAAGATAAGTTTTTCTAAGGATATTGTTATTGTAGCTGCATCTAAAACACGCACTGTAGATGAGATAAAGCAGGCAATTTTAGGCGGAATCAAGGGTGTAGGGGAAAACTATGTCCAGGAAGCTGAAAGTAAATATAATGAGTTAAAAGAGTTCTTGCAAGCAAATAATTTGAGTGATGTCAAGCTTCATCTCATTGGGCATCTGCAGAGCAATAAAGCAAAGAAAGCAGTTGAAATATTTGATGTAATACAGACAATCGATTCTGTTAAGATTGCGCAGATTGTCAATGATAGAGCAGCTGCTATTTCTAAAGTAGTTGAAGTGATGATTGAAGTCAATATTGCAAATGAGGAGAATAAGCATGGGTGCAAAATTGAAGAGCTTGAGGGGATAGCTTTTGAGATTTTGAAGATGAAGAATCTTACTCTAATTGGCTTGATGACAATGGGGCCTTTATTTGAGAGGGAGGATGAAATGAAAATAAGCGAGAGAAATGAAAAGTTAAAGCCTTATTTCAGGCAGATGAAGCAGAAGTTTGATGAATTGAATAATAAATGGGCTGAGTCAGGATTTAAGTTGAAGTATCTATCAATGGGGATGAGTGATAGCTATCAGATTGCGATTGAGGAAGGCAGTAATATGGTGAGGATTGGGACAGGGATATTTGAAGAGAGGAAAAAGTGAGACTGATAAAAAATACTTATTTTGTAATTAACTCTCCTCTTTTAATTTAATAGTGCATACAGTCGTCAAAGTCTTTATGATGTCTTTATTCTTTCTGAGATTTATAACATAGTCATTGAACTCAGATATGTCTTTGAATTTGTATTTCAAAAGAAGGTCATATTCTCCAGTAACTCCAAATGCCTCTTTCAATCTTAGGTCAGCGAAAAATGAGGATGAAAGATCTTTTGAGGTGTTGATAAACATAAATACAATAAAATTCTCGCCGACAGCTTTGTCATTCAGCTGCAATGTAAACTTTTCTATTATATTATTCTTAATTAATTTTTGGATTCTCAGATGGATTGTGCTTGGGCGAATCTTTGTCTGTTTGGCAACTTCTCTGATTGATGCTCTTGCATCATTTCGCAATGCTTCTATTATCTTGTGGTCATATATATCTAGTTCAATCGAATTTGCAGGATCTGGTTTCATTATGGCAATAAATAGTGTTCACTAATATTTAAATTTTATGGAAATTTTCTATTAATTAGTCTTTCTTCTGTACAAAATATATAAAAATAGACGTAAAATATATAAATAAATTCATACTTATTAGCATTCTAATTAGATTAATCATGGCAGGTGGTAACTATGGCAATACAAATTCAGAAACAAGTACAAAAGAACGATTATAAGGTTGCAGACATAAAATTGGCAGAATTAGGCAGAAGAAAGATAGAGCTTTCAGAAAAAGAGATGCCTGGGCTGATGGAACTTAGAAAAAGATTTGGTAAGAGCAAGCCATTGAAAGATGCAAGAATCGCAGGCTGCATACATATGACAATAGAGACAGCAATATTGATCGAAACTCTTATCGAATTAGGCGCGCAAGTTAGATGGAGCTCTTGCAACATTTTCTCGACACAGGATGATGCAGCAGCAGCTATTGCTGTTAAAAGCATACCTGTATTTGCCTGGAAAGGAGAGACTGAAGAAGAATATAATTGGTGCATTGAGCAGACATTAAAGTTTCCAGACGGCAAAGGCTCAGTTTTTGGTCCAAATATGCTTTTGGATGATGGCGGAGACTTGACATTGATGGTACATGAGAAATACCCTCAGCTGCTTAAAGCAATTCTTGGCGTGACAGAAGAGACTTCAACAGGCGTCCATAGATTATATCAGATGCACCAAGAAGGAAAACTAAAAATGCCTGCAATCAATGTAAATGACTCAGTTACAAAATCAAAGTTTGACAATAAATATGGGTGCAGAGAGTCTCTTGCAGATGGATTAAAGAGAGCGACTGATGTTATGGTAGCAGGCAAAGTTGTTGTAGTTGCAGGATTTGGAGATGTAGGAAAAGGATGTGCGCAATCAATGAGAGGATTAGGTGCTCGTGTTATAATAACAGAAATTGACCCAATAAATGCTCTTCAGGCAGCAATGGAAGGGTATCAAGTTACTACTATGGATGAAGCAGCAAAGATAGGGGATATATTTGTCACAGCAACAGGCTGCGACGGTGTGATTTCAGACAGACATCTAAAAGCTATGAAGGATCAGGCAATAGTCTGCAATATAGGCCATTTTGACACAGAGATAGATGTTGCTTGGATTGAATCTGAAAGAGATGCAGGCAGAATAAAAGAAGTCAATATAAAACCTCAAGTTGATAAGTTTGTATTTTTACAAGACAAAAATAAAAAAGAAATAATCCTATTGGCTCGAGGCAGACTTGTAAATTTAGGATGTGCAACAGGTCATCCTAGTTTTGTGATGAGCAATTCATTTACAAACCAAGTGCTTGCGCAGATAGAGCTTTTTACTAAGACAAAGCAATACCCTATCGGTGTCTATATGTTGCCAAAAAAATTGGATGAAGAGGTTGCTAGATTACATCTAGATAAATTAGGCGTTAAATTAGATAAGCTGACTCCTAAACAAGCTAAATATCTTGGTGTAGAAGTTGATGGACCATATAAGCCAGAACATTACAGGTATTAAAATTATAATAAGCATTGTGTAATAGGTGTTGTATAACTCCTAATTTACTATGAAAAATAATAAATCTCTAATCAATTTTGAAAAAGAATTCGACATCTATGGCATAGGTTCTGCTTTAATTGATGTTCTGGTTGAAGTAGATGATTTTGTATTGGAAAATCTTGGTTTGAGAAAAGGAGAGATGAAACTAGTTAATAGAGTAGAGTGTGATATTGTTGAGCAGGAATTAAAAAAATATCCAACAAAAAAAGTTCCAGGAGGCTCAACAGGAAATGCGATTGTGCTTGCAGCCAAGCTTGGGGCTAAATGTGTTTTCTGTGGAGTAGTTGGAGATGATATCAAAGGCAGGATCTATGAAGAAACCATGCAACAAGATAAGGTTGCATTGAATCTAGGAAAATCTAGTGCTCTTACTGGTCATGCAATAACTTTCATAACTCCAGATAAACAGCGTACATTTGCAGTGCATCTTGGAGCAGCTCTTGAGCTGGATAGAGAGCATATCAGTATAGATGATCTAAAAAAATGCAAGATACTTCATACTGAAGGTTATCTGCTTGCTGAGGATGGTAGCTTAAAAGATGCATGCATAGCAGCAATGGATCTTGCTAAGAAGAATGAGGTTGTTGTTTCTCTTGACCTATCTGCACCAAATATAGTGAGAAATAACCGAGCAGAGTTTAGGGAGATACTTGAAAGATATGTTGATGTTGTATTTGCCAATGAGGAAGAGGCTAATGCATTTATCTGTAAAAATGATGATGGCTGTGCACAGCATCAAGATTATGGAGCAGCATTAAATGAGCTTTCAAAAATCTGCAAGATTGCTGTCGTAAAATTAGGTAAGCATGGGTCAATAATCAAAGCTGATGGAAAAATTACAAAGATAGAGCCATTTAAAGCAAATGCTATCGATACAACAGGCGCAGGAGATGCGTATGCAGCAGGCTTTTTGTATGCATTATGCAAAGGAAATGAAGTTGAGAAATGCGGTAAATTAGGAAGCTATCTTGCATCTAAAGTAGTTGAAAAGATAGGAGCAAGATTGGAAAAAATCGAGTCAAATGAAGTTAAGAAAATATTAACTAAATAATTTCTGGTTTGTATGGCTTATTTTGTCGTATTTATAAAATATATAAAAAAATAATAGAAAAATTGAAATAAATTACCTCTTACTTATTCATCTTCACCGAATGGCTTTTCACCATCGTCATCATCGTCGTCATCACTGTCATCATCGTCATCTTTATCAAAATCATCCTTATCATCATCTTCAAATTCTTTATCTTCTTTCTTAGCTTCTGAATCTAGTTCAGAATCCTCTTCCTCAACAGTCTTCTTTAGGCGCGGCATGTTATCCCTCCTCTTTATACTTATTTAGTCCTATTTTTATTGCTTTTTAATAAAGCCAGTTTTGCAATCGGTAGTATTTAAATATTTTCATTTTTTGTATTTGCAGCAGCAAAAATCCTGGAAAATTCTCTGCTAAACTTTTCAGCGATGCCTTTGTCATGGATTATCAGCACATTCTCATCATTTTTTGTATCTGCGCTTTTTGTTGGGTTAAAGCTGCCAGTCACTACACTACTTTTATCTATTATGAACACTTTATGGTGCATATTATACTTGTTGATGTCAGGGTGTATATTTACTGGAGTTTTTGTAATATATTTATACTCTTTCCAGATATTTGAATTTGTCTGTGATTTTTCATATACACCTTTAACTTCTAATCCATCATTATGTTTCATTATTATTGTGTTTGCCAGTAAGTCATTTGTAAAGCTGAATGCCATGAAGTAGATGCTGGTGTTTGCAGAGTTAAGGACATTGTTTACATGATTTGCGCATGAATCTTCAGGGCAGAAATAGTTCTCTATCTTTATGCTGTTTAGGATTATTACTGGATAAGCCACTTTATCTCCTTTTCTAAATATTCCATTCCAAAGCTCGTTGAATTCATCTTCATAATTAGATGCAATGTATCTTGATTGCAAGATTATAATGTTGTTGTCATTGACATATGCGTTTTTGGTTGGGTTAAAACTGCCTGTTAATACAATATTCTTATTATCATTTTCTTCATTACTAACATCATCATTATTCTTATTATTATCATCATCGTCCTCATTACTCTCATCATCAGTATCACTATCTGCTGCAAAATCGAATACGCAAAACTTATTGTGGGAAAGCTGACTGCTTGTATCTTGCCTTGCAAATTCTAAGTCTTTTACTTTCTTGTAGTTTTCGTTGTCAACAATCAGCTTAACATCTTTTCCTTTTTTATGGCTTTCATTAAATGCATCTATTATCGGTTTTAAGCTCAAGTCGTATAACGCGCAGTATATCTTGTCTGCAGAATCAATATGCTCCAATAGTTTTAGAGTACAGTTGTCTATTGCACAGAAATATGCTTCAATATCTTGAGAAGAATTTTCGTACACTATATTTGTTGTATCTCTGATATTATTAAAGCTAATCTTATCTTCTTCATCTATTATTTTTATATCCTGTGTGTTATTGAAGTAATCAGCAGCAATTAATATTATTATCAAAACAGATAATGCCAGAAATATCTTTTTCCTTATTATTTTCATTTTTTGTTCAATGCGACAGCCAGATCATCTATGCTTTTTAACAGGGAAAACCTGCTTTCAGGATATTTTTTGTCCATGGTATCTAAAATATTTGTGTAGGTATCTTTCTTCCTTCTCTGAAAACTAAATCCTCTGGCAGCAGCAAAGATCTCAAGTTCCTGTTCTTGTAATGGCCTGAATAATTTGATGTATTTCTGCCTTATAGTATTTCCTAAAATGTTAAAATCTGCATCTTTACCAAGCATCTGCTGTAAGAACAGACAGCATTCATGCTCTGCTGTCCATGGAAGAATGATCTTATCATATTCATCCTCCTCTTTCTTTAATCTTTCAATAAAACCTTTTGGATCATCGTTAAATTCCTTATCTTCTTTTATGCTAATCTTGAGTGGAAGGCCCTTTACTATGCCTTTTATGACATTATTTGCAAATTCGCCTATAACAAGTACCCTATTATCTTTCTTTAAGTAATTTGCCGCTCTTATGAACTTGCGTATCCTTTTTTCCACCAGATCAACTAAGCAAGATTTGCAGAACGGATTTGAAGCTACAGATATCTCTGAGTCTTTATTGCAGTTTGTGCATTTCATGGTATTATAGAATTAATTGGGGGTGTTTATATGTTTTGTTGTAAGTTTATTCTAGTTACAAACTTATCTTCTGTCTTGTTCTTTTATATTTTTGTCCTAACTTTTGTCAATGTCTGTCTTATCTTGTCGTCTTTTTATCACCTACCTGTTACTACTTAAAAATGCTCTTTTTTCGCAAAATTTATATATTAAGAAAATTCTCTAACTCCTGAAGATATTTTGCTGAAAGGCAAATTATCTATCACCTCTTTTTCCCGCGGAGGCGCAAGCTTCCAAGGGTTTTATATTCCTAAATTTAAGAAATAATATATCTATTAATTACCTATTATTTTTTGTTTTTTTCTTATTCTTCATATTGGCAGCAGAATTTTTGAATGTAATCAATGCAATAATTATACCTATTAATATCCCAATCATAACACCTGCACCAAAATATCCATACTTTAAGTAATAGACTTTTTTATCTTCATCTAATCCAAAGTTAAAACTATTTGCATTATTATTATTTCTTTGCTCTATTACTGCTGGAAAATAAATTCCTAAATCGCTTAACTCAAGAGCATACTGCAGATATATCAATGCAGAATACTTGTCTTGCTTCCTTAAAGTATTTGCATACTCGAAGTATGAATAACCAAGTATAGGAAATGCGCCTTTGTTTGCAGATTTTACTATCTGGTTTCTTGCTACAGTTACTCTATTGTCAAGCAAGCCATCAAAATGCTGCTGCGAAACTCCAATCACACTTAATACAGAATCTGCCTGGGCTTTTGCCAAGCTTGCTTTTTGTAAGCACTGCTCAAAGTTTTTTCTTCCAAGCTCCTGTTTTGCAGATTCCAAATCAGCATAAGATTCGCCAATCAGCTGTGGGAAAATCAATACAATATAATTAATCCTTTCTTCAGCTTCATTGATCTTTTGCTCACAGGCTTTTTTAATCCTATCATTATCTATGTTAACTGCTTTTCCAGGCTTGTTAAGGAAATGGCTCCATGAAACTGCGCTATAGACACGTTCTGTGCTAAAGCTTAATAAGTCACCAAAATCTGTTTTATTGTTTTTAATGGATTCTTTTACTTTTTCTAACAATTCTTGAGCTTCTGAAAGGCGTTCTTTTACTATGATCGATGCCTGCAGGTCTGTTATTGTTTGTTTTTTTGCATTATCTACTCGTTTCCTGAGTTCTTCTATTGAACTTTTGATTACTTTAACCTGCTCAAGAGCAGAATCCTTTGTAATATTCCTTAATCTGTTTAATATTGTATTCAACTGTACATTTGCACCAAAGCATAATGATGCTGCAGAGTAATAGCTCTTATTCTCAAATGCAGCCAATGCCTGCAAGGAAAGGTTTTTTGCAAACTCGAACTTTCCATTGCTGATGTTTGTTACATTTTTATATTCAGATACTTTATCGTAAAGCTCTCTTGTTCTGGTGCAAATACCATCTGCTATTTCTTTCATCGTATCTAGGTATGATTCATCTATGACTATATTTCCATAATCCTCGAAGAAGCGCTTTCCTGTAAACTCAAACAATGCATCATCCAATGTGGCAACTTCTACAAGCTCAACAGACAATTCTTTGGAAAATCCTTTTAAGTCTAATGTTTTATTATTTACTTGATTGTTTGTCTGATTATTATTAATAATTTTGTGAGTTATATTTGCAGATGTATCGTTGTTTTTTGAATTATTATTATTATCTGTATAATTATTATTACTGGTGTTGCTATCAACATTCTCATCATTAATGGTATCAGTAGTATCATCTTCTTCATCAATCTCCTGTGCAAGACTTTTCTCTTCAATATCATCATATAATGTAGCCCCTTTTGCAATCAGGACTTTCTTTATCTTATTTTTTGCAGCAGCTTCTATCTTTTGCTTAACTGCGCCTACTGGACCGATAATCCCGCCTGAATTTATGGTGCCAGTCATAGCTATGTCTTCCCTTAATTCTAGGTCTTGCAATGCAGCAATCGTTAATACTGCAATCGCTGCTCCAGCACTTGGGCCACCTATAATAGAGCTTTCTGCGCGTATTGTGTAAATAAAATCATACTTGCTGCAGTCAGCATCAATATAATTGCATGCAATCTGGTTAGCAAATCTTGTCGAGATTTGTGTATCTATCTTTGTCAATGGCACAGTATCCATGAAAACCCTGCCAGAGCCAGGATTCAGCTCAAGAAATAAATCTGCCATCTTTCCTATGAAATTTCCTTGCTGCTCTGCAACTGCAAGGAGCTTTATCTTGTAGGTTTCTGCATAAGTAACCGATGCAACTAAAAATGCAAAGATGGTCATTAATACTATTACGTTGAATATTTTCTGCAATCTTATTACTTTTCTTATACATTTTACCATAATCTCTTCTTTATCCTTGCGTGTTTTTAATGTTTTTGCATGACAAAATAAATTAATGCATAAATTTCAAAAAACCATATACATTTAAATACTCAAATATTTTACATCTGTATTCAAATCATCTGTCAATGCTTTTTATCAGATACATTAATTGGGGGTAAGAATGAGATTCAAGGAGCTTGAGAAGAACAGGTACTTTATCATGCTGGAAAAGGGCGAGGAAATAATTGAGCAGTTGACTAAATTTATTGAAACTAATAAGATAACAGCAGGCTTTTTTACAGCAATAGGGGCAATTGAGAAAGCTGAGCTAGGCTATTTTTTCCAGAAAAAGAAGCAGTATCACGGCAAAGCCTTTGAAAAGGAGATGGAAGTCGTGTCTTTAAATGGCAATATTAGTTCAATGGATAACAAGCCTTATGTTCATGCTCATGCTGTATTAAGCGATGAGAACATGCAGACTTATGGTGGGCATCTTAAATTTGGGATTGTAAGCCCTACACTTGAGATTGTTTTAGTTGCATTTAATGGGGATGTAAATAGGAAGTTTAACGATAAAGCAGGGTTGAATCTGCTTGATATATGATAACATAGTTGATACTTAAAAATTATTAGATGAAAAAAACTAACTAAAATTTAATGTGCTAAAATGAGGCAATTAATTGTTGGTGTGGATCCTGGAACGACTTTAGGGTATGCGGTGTTGGACATAGACGGCAGGATAATCAAGTTAGGCTCATCAAAACTTCTTAATCTCAGCAGCTTAATAACTGAAATAATAAAATTAGGAAAGCCATTGATAGTCGGCTGTGACAAGCATCTTGTTCCTGATTTTGTCGGCAAGTTCTCTACCAAAATTGGCGCACGAGTTATTAACCCAGAAGAGGATCTGCATGTGGTTGAAAAAAAGGAAGTGATCCATTATTATCTGGCAGATACCAAGCAAAGCATGTTGCCAGAAAATCTGCATGAAGCAGATGCTCTTGCAGCAGCGATATTTGCATTCAAGAGGATACGCACTATACTTGATAAGATAACTAAATTTGTTGTTGAAAATAAAAAACAATGGCATAAGGAGAGAATTACTGAGATTGTGTTGCTAAATGAGACTCTCAATATAAAAGAAGCATCTGAGATGATATTGCGGGCAGAGAAGAACAACCTAAAAAGAGAAGAAGACATGCTTGCAATGAAATATGCAGACAAAAAGAAACACTTTAATGAGCAGGATTATCTAAAGTTGTATTCCAAGTTAAAATCAGCTGAAAAAGAGATCGGTCTTCTCAGGAACCAGAATGCAAATCTTCAGAACCTGCTGAAAAATTTTTCCCAGATCAAGGTAAAGAAGATAAAAGTATTAGACAAGGATTCTCAAGATAAGTTGCAGTTCAAGGAAAATCGGATACAACAATTTCAACAGTTGCTTCACTTAAAATCTCAGCAGGTAGATATACTTAAGAAGGAAATTTCATTGCTCAATATGTTTCTCACATCTTTAAAAGAAAATCTCTTGATGAAAAAGCTCAATACCTTGAGCTACAACGAATATTCTGTCAAAAATGCATTGCTGAATATAAGCCCGGGAGATGTTCTTCTTGTGAATGACTTGAGCATATTCAGCGCACAGACATTAAAGGAATTAGAGGATAAGGTAAGCGTTATCGTATATCGAAAGAACATTACAAACAAGATTAAGCAGGCAATGCCTTTTATCTTATTGCCTGCAGAAAAGCTCAATCTGCAGGAATCAAAAGATTTTGCAATCTGCAGCAAAGAGCAGTTTATGACTGCAAAAAATAATTTAAATATCTTGACTGAGATAGTTGAGCAATATAAGAAAGATAGATACGGCTAATAAAAATTAAAATGAGAAAAGTTAAAACAATAATTAAATCCGCTAAATCTAATACTAAATCTAATCTTAAAATTGGTCTGGCATTGGGCGGCGGCACAGTACGTGGATTGGCTTTTATCGGCATTCTTAAGGTTCTTGAAGAACAGGGAATCAAAATAGATTATCTTGCAGGAACTTCAGCAGGTGCTGTGATTGCTGCGGCATATGCTTCTGGTAATTCTGTACATGATCTGGAAAGGCTTGCTCATAGCACAAAATGGCATAATCTGCTTGATTTTACTAAGCCCAAAAAAGGTTTTATCGAGGGCAAGAAGATAGAAAAATATCTGAATCAGGTATTTAAGGGGAAAACATTTGAGCAGCTGGATATCCCATTGACTATTCTTGCAACTGAAGTTGATTATGGCACTAAAGCAATGTTTTACTCTGGCAGTGTCACTAAAGCTGTTCGCGCAAGCATCTCTTTGCCTGCTATATTTAAGCCATATAGGATTGGCAATAAAGAATACATGGATGGCAGCTTGATCGATCCTGTTCCAGTTGATATATTAAAAGAGATGGGAGCTGATATCATAATTGCTGTCAATCTGACTGTAAATATTGCAGAAAGCTATGTTGGCAACTATAAATCAAGCAATTTTGTTGAGAAACTTAAGCAGAGGTTTATCGATCATCAGATCAAATTTATACATGATTATGTTGAGAAAACAACAGATTCTTATTTAGTGAAGAGCTTGATTCGAGGATTTAACTTAAAAAATGCATTTTTGACTGGTATCGGCAAGAAACTCCCTAGGATTATGGAAATTTATCTTCAGGCAACTGAAGTTCTTATGAATGAGCTTACTAAGGAAAAGCTCAGGAATCCGGTAATTGATATCCTAATAACACCAAAGTTTGAAGGCGTCAACTGGGTTGAGCTGGATAAGATTAGCCATATAATCTCTGCAGGAGAACATGCAGCAAGAAAGGAAGTTGGAAAGATAAAGAAGCTGTTGAAAAAATAAAGAGATTGCTTAACTAAGCATCAATTTCACTCTTCTTCCTCTTTATTTTCTTCTATTTTGTCTATATTTTCTGTTTCATCCACAATTCTTTTTTCAATCAACTCTTTAGTCTTGAAAAATACAGTAACTCTGTGCAAATCTCTGCTTCTTTGCCTATCTCTTGAAAACAATCTGGTTGTGACTTTAATCTCTCCATCAAATTTAGTCTTTAGCTTTTTGCCGAGTTTCTGAAGATAGCGCTGTGAAGTAAGGTAGTAATCAAATCCATTGGTCTCTTCTACTTTTTTTGTGACGAAAACGCTCTCTTTCTTTTTTGCAGCTTTTAGGTCATCATTTACGAACTTTATCACTTCTGGCTCAGTTGTTCGCAGTTGTAATGTCCCTTCAAAGTATTTTGTGCCTTGCTTAGAACATTTGTCGCAGATAGTGTATAAGATATCAATAGGCACTTCATACTCGTTTCCGTGCGAAGTTATGTTAGCAGTTGCCTGAAACTCTATGCCTGGATTGACTTTGTGTTGAGGGATAGTGATCTTAAGCTGAACTTCTTCTTTTTTTAATGAATCATTGATGATCTCTTTAAGTGCATCCTCTAATTTATGGTAAGGGAGCATCTGATGATGAAGAGAATATTTATGGCAACTGGTGCAGATATCTGTTGACAGGTCTTTTACCTTTATCTCGTGCAGCAAGTCAGAGCAATCTCTACATAAAGCATCTTTCAGCTCATTGGTCTTTTCACCGCATTTGACGCAAAATTTCATGTTATCATTACCTAAAAGCAAAAGCTTTATATTACTTTCGAGGATTTTATAGAGTTGCAGTAACATGAATAATGAACAATTAAAGAAGCTTTGGAAGAAAACCTGGTATTTTATCTGGGATGATGACAGCATTTACAGCTGGCTTGTCAATGTAGTTCTTGCTTTTGTGCTTATAAAATTCATAGTCTATCCAGTGCTTGGATTATTATTGCAGACAAACTATCCTATCGTTGCAGTTGTTTCCAGCAGCATGGAACATGATGAAGATTTTGACGGATGGTGGCAGAGCAGAGCTTTATGCGGTGAGCAGCTTTGTTCACAGTCAGAGTTTTATGCTTTGTTTGGAATAACCAAGGAAAAATTCTTTGAATATAGGTATAAGAACGGGTTTAACAGAGGAGATATCATGATACTTTATGGCAGCAAGCCAGATGATCTAGAGCAGGGCGATGTTCTGGTGTTTAAGGCAGCAAGACCAGATCCTATCATCCATAGGATTGTGCAGAAAACATACACGAATGAAGGGTATGTGGTTCAGACAAAAGGAGATCATAATGCAAAATCTATCAATACTCCTGATTTGAATGAAATTACTATAACAGAAAAGCAATTGATCGGGAAAGCTATTGTCAGGATACCTTATCTTGGCTATGTAAAGATATGGTTTGTAGAATTAGCAAACTTTTTATTAGGCAGACCAGGTTTACAGTAATTATTGTTAAAATATCCTAAAATTAATAACTAATTAAACTAAGAAACCAAATAACTTATATTATATAATCAGGTGAAACAAATGTTATTTTGTCCAAAATGCAGCTCAATACTTAAGCCAAAGAAAACAGGCAGCAAGACAGTCATGGCATGCAGCTGCGGCTATACTAACAGCGACACAAGCTCAGCAAAAATGACTGAAACTGTAAAAAATAAATCTGCAACAGTTGATGTTGTTGAGAAGGATTTTCAGGCAATGCCTTTAGTGCCAAATAAATGCTCAAAATGCAAGCATGGAAAAGCATATTACTGGGAGATTCAGACAAGGGCAAGCGATGAACCTGCAACAAGATTCTATAAATGCGAGAAATGCCAGCATGTCTGGAGAGAGTATAAGTAGCAGATTAAAATAATTGTTCATAAATTAATCCTAAAAATAGTTAACCTCAGATTATATGGCTACAAATAATCCATTTAATAATGCAGCTTATCTTCTCAAATTTGTTAAAAATAATACTTTCAATGTTTTAGTAAAACCAAATTCATCCAAAAACGAGATTGTTGGCTATGATGAAAGTAGATGTGCAGTCAAAATTAACATCAAAGCAGAGCCTGAGAAAGGAAAAGCTAATCTGGAGCTGGTAAAGTTTCTACGCAAATTACTGAAGAAAGAAGTAAGGATAGTTAGTGGGCTTACTGGGCATTTGAAGGTTGTTAGGATATTCTAATTTTTTCGACTATCAGATCTGATTTAGTTGAGCTTGTTCAATACGTTTAGTACATTTTCTTCCAGATTTTTTAATGTGCCTGTATTTAGTATGTGGAAATCTGCCAATTTCATCGCTTCAGATAACTGCTGGACATTTTTGCCAGATGTTTTTTCTAATTCTTCTTTCTTCTTAAAATCATCAAAATCAGCTCCTGTCTTTGGATCACCAGGACGTGCGCGTTTTATGGCTCTTTGGAACCTTAGCTCTAATGGCGTATCAATTGATAATAAAATAAATTTCTTAATGCTCTGTTTGTTTTGTTCATACTTATTCTGTTCTATTTTTTTTAGCTCTTTTATCTCTAATGGATGTCTTATGCTATCAACCACAATCTTATCATGCTCTTCGTGCTTTAACTTTTCTGCAAGCTTTCTGCCCCAGACGCCTTCACCAAACTTAATCCTGAATTCATTTCCTATTCGGATAAGATTATCTCTATTAGGCTCTTCTTCTCTGGAAGCTGCTTCCTCTCTGATTATGTCAGACAAAGAATAATACTTGTAACCTAATCTCTTCAGAATGTTTGCAGTCTCTCCTTTTCCAGCTGCGTTTGTGCCTGTTATGCCGATTATCATGCAACTTAGTAACCTTATCTACTTTAAAAAAGTTTATATATCTTGAGGCATTTAGGCATTAAAACAAAAACTAGCATAAGAAAATGAAAACACCCAAAAACTCACTGTTCGTTGTTCTGGATGGGATAGATGGCTCAGGAAAAAGCGAGATGCTTAGTAGATTACACAATTACATCTTCTCTCTGAATAAAAAATATAGAATTTTGACAACAAGAGAGCCGACTTATGGAAAATATGGTGCAAAAGCAAGGGAAATCCTGCAGAAGGATAAGAATCCTCAAAAGAATGCTGGCAAATGCCTTGAACTGTTTGTCAAAGATAGGAAAGAGCATCTCTCAAGCTTGGTTGTTCCGTTCCTGATAAAGAAAAATGGCAAGAACATAAATGTTGTATTGTGTGATAGGTATTATTATTCAACAATCGCATTCCAAAGCACTCAAGGATTGAATCTGAGAAAGGTGATTGAGAGGAATAAAAAGTTTTTAAGACCAACTATCTCTTTTATTCTTGATCTTCCTGTTGGTGCAGCGCTTGAAAGGCTTGGTAATAGAGGAGATGCTAAGGAGAAGTTTGAGCACAGAGAATTTATGACGCAGCTAAGAAGAAACTTTCTTGATTTGCCTAAATACTTGAGCGATAATATTGTCATTGTAGATGCTTCTAGAAGCAAGGAAGAGGTGTTTGAGGATATCAGGAAAGAGGTTATAAGGTATTTGAGGAAGTGAAATTATATCTGCTTATTTTTTTAAAACCCATCTAAAATTGAAATTATTTGTGGTTCTTCTTGACTTCCTTCGCTACCATTTTTGTTATAATGGATATTTCCTCTCTGATCAAATACTTTTGCTATATAGTCACCATAACTTGCCATAACTCCATTAACTCTAAATTTAGGATGTGTCTCTTGAAATTCTAATCTTGTATCTTCAGAAAAAACAACTTGAAGACCTTTAACTGGAAGAGGACTAGGATTTTGGCAATTCATATTTTTCCATAATTCTTTTCCATCTTGATATATTGCATCTACAGAACTCATTCCTATCGTTGCATCATATCCTGATGGCGGATTAGTTCCTGGACGTACAAATCTTAATTGAAGTGATTGTCCAATCTTAAATTCAAGCCCACTAAGTATCACTCGTGGGGTAACTACTTTTCCATTATTTTCAGTCATTTTATTTAACCTCATTATTACTATTTAATACTTATTCAATACATAAACACAGCAAATATCAGTATGATAACTATCAAGAATCCAGCGCTTCTAACAATTCCTAATATGCTTTCCTTCTTTACTCTCCTGTTCAGATGTTTGAAGAACTTAAACAGGATTTCTATAGTCAGGAATGCTACTCCTGCCATCAATAAGTAATCAATAGTCTTTGGCACGTATTCGCTGACAGAATTTCTGACTATAAATAAGAGTATCAAAAATCCAAGGCTTTTTAATTTTACTTCTTGACCTGTTCCTTCACTAAGCATAGGAACTTCCCTGTCATGCTCAAAGATTCCTAATAGGGCTTCATGCGGGTCTTGTACAGTCATTCTCTTTCCGATGCCGAATAGTTTTGCCATAACCTTTTACTGCGTAAAAGCTTAACCAAACCATCGTAATATCTCGCTTCGCTCGATATTACAACATTTACGATTAAACTTTACAATCCTCCTTGTATTATTATCTCTACTATTAAACGCTTAATCTATTTAATTTTTTTGTATTAAATGTAGCTTATCTTCTATATTCTTGTAACTATCTGGTGGTAACATTAGTATATAAACCTTTTGGTTTTATATGGGTTTAAAATACTCTATGGTTACTTTATGGCTTTCTTATGCACTTAGGTTATGGCTTATCCCTTAACTAGAATTACTCTTCTTTGTCTTGCAAATCTGTAACTTTAGCATCATCTGCCAGAATGTCATTTTTTGCAGGTTGAAAAAATCCATTCAGATTCTTGCTTGAAATGCTGGCCTTGTAGCTCATCTTATTCACTGGAATCTTTGTATTTGATTTTTTTTGCTTTAACATTTATTCCCTCGGATAGATTTTAAGAACTCTTTTTAGTTTAAATACTTTTGTAACTTGATGTGAGTGGGGAAAAAATGTGGAAAAATTAGTTAGAAAAATAAATATAACCATTTAACAAATAATGTTTAGTTTCATTAGTGAGTTCCAGTGCTTCCGAATCCGCCATGACCTCTAGTTGTTTCATCTAATGACTCAGAATCTATTATTTCTGCATGCATTACTGGCATGATAAGCATCTGCGCAATCCGCATATGTTTTGTAATCTGCAAATCTTCTTTGCTTGTATTCCTTAATACAACACCAACTTCTCCCCTATAACCGGAGTCCACAACACCAGCCATCACAGTAATGCCATTTTTTACAGCTAATCCAGACCTGTCTCTTACTAAGCCAACATAACCATGCGGAATTGCCATCTTGATTCCTGTCCTGATCACTGCACGCTCACCTGCTTTTAATGTCGATTCTTCAAGCGAGTATAAGTCCATGCCTGCATCACCATGATGCGCATAACTAGGAAGTTTTGCATCATCCATACGTTGTGCTTTTAATTGCAGTTTCTCCATCTTAATTACTCCTTTTTCTTTTTGATCTTGCTTAACGCTTCCATAACGTTATTTTGCGCCATATTCAACAGTGAAGTAAGCTTGTGCTCAACTACTTTTCCAGTAACGGCATCTATTTTAATATTTAACGTATTAAATGCAAGAGTGACATAAGTTATGTTCCAGATATTATTGAAATTCTCTAAGTCTTGCAGGATGCAGAGTATCTTTCCGACCATCTCGTGAGTGTAATTTGATCTCTGAAAATCTCGTGCAATATCCAATGCCTGCTTGTAATCAATCTTAATCTTGTTTAATTCTAGCTCTCTCACTTTTGTGTCTGGCTTTTTGAAAATCTCTTCATGGTCTTGCACAGTGACATTATCGTCTTTGCCTAATATAAATGTAGCAAGCTTGTCTTCATTTGGCTCATAATAGCCAACCTGCCAGTCGCTCCATTTATTTTCATTTGCAGCATCTTCGTAAGTACGAAATAAGTATGAGAGATAGGCAGAAGTATTCTTCTTTTTCCAGTCACTGAATGCATTGTTCTGTTCTAAGCCAGAAATTAGTTCTTTGATTTCCATTAAACTTTTTAGAAAAGTTTAATCAAAATTGGTCGGTTTCACTTCGTTCAACCGCCCTAATTCTATAAACAATTCTATCCTCCATTTAATAAATTAATAAGTTATTGTTTATATAGTTTTTCATTAGGTGTATCTATACTAAACATTATCTCAAGAATATCAAATATACTGCAGTGTTGAGAATTGTCAATGGCAATCCAACCTTAGCAAACTCCCAGAATGTGATTGTCTCAGCGCTTCTTTTCTCTGCATTCTGAATTATTATGATGTTGCTCGCAGCGCCTAAAATCAATAAATTGCCTGCAATTGTGCTTCCTGCAGCCAGTGCAGCAAGTGCTTTTATTGAAGCTCCTGCATGCGTTAGCATTGGTAGATACAAAGCAACCAATGGCACATTTGAGATGAGCTGGCTTAGTAAGATGCTTACAGCAAATATCGCAGGAATTGAGATTATGTTTATACTTAAATTTTGTATTATTGCCTGAAAAAATCCAGTTTCCCAGACGCTTTCCATCATTATAAACATTGCGCAAAAGAAGATCAATGTGTGCCAGTCTATCTCTTTTAGTATTTTTACTCTCTTTCTGCTAAAAAGCAAAATTGGGAGGGAAGCTCCTAATGCTATGTACGTAAGCTTAAAGTCAAAATTAGATATAAATCCGAGATTAAAGTTACTATCAAAATTGACAAAAATTATCTTTAAGAAAATAAGAATAATAATTATTCCAAGAGATAACTTTGATAATTGTGTCAGAGCATGGTCCTTTATGGGCTCTTGTGAATGAGCTAATATATTGTTATGGAATCTCTCATTATAAAATAACTTGAGCACGAAAAAACACACTATAAGGTTTATCATTGTTGGGATAAAAAGATACTTCAGAAAATCCAGAAATGGTTGCTTCATTCCGGCAGAAGCATCTATAGCTATAAGCAGGTTCTGCGGATTTCCGATTGGGCTTATGACACTGCCTATAGTAACTGAAAAAGCCAATGCAAGCAATAATATCTTTGCATGGATCTTATGCTGTTTTGCAAGCAGCAATACAACTGGAGTTCCTATTATTGCAAGCGTATCATTCATCAGAAATGCAGATGAGATGCCAAATATAAACAGGATTAAAATCAGAAGATGATTAAGTGTTTTTGCGCGCTTGAAAAATGTGTATGAGAGATGCGCAAGATATCCGCTCTCTTCTAATGCTTGTCCAACAACAAACATACCAAATAAGAAAAGTATTACATCAAGGTTTATTGATTTTAATGCAGCAGCTGGAGTTATCTGACCAGTTATCAATACAGCAATTGCTCCTGCAAGCATTATCTGCCAGATTTTGAGCTTGATGCTGCCAAGCTGCCTAACTGCAATCAAAAGAAATACTATTGCCAGGATTATGATTGGGATGAGCATTTTTACTTGTATTGGAGTAAATTATTTAAATATATAGCAGATAATTGGTTTCTAATATTTGTTTTGCAGCTTATTATGGGGTAATTTATGGCACAGCAAATCCAGAAAACTGCATTAGAAAATAATGTTGCACAAAACTCAATGCCGCAGCAGACTCGGCAGCTGATCTCAGAAGAGCAGCTAAGATATTACGAGAAGGAAGGCTACAGAAGAGTTGGCAATCACAGCGCAGTCAAGGTATGTGAGTGGACAAAGAAATCTATAAGAGGGCAAGATGTCTGTTATAAATGCCAGTTCTATGGTATCCATAGTTGGCAGTGTGTCCAGATGTCACCTACATTCTTCTGCGACCATAGATGCGTTTTCTGTTGGAGAGATATAAAATATGTATTTCCTAAATGGCAGGGCCCAATAGATGAGCCTAAAGATATAATTGATGGTGCAATCAAAGCTCAGATAGATTATCTGCAAGGCTTTTGGGGAAATGAAAAAGCAGTTAAGGAAAAACTAGAGCAGGCAGAAACTCCAATGCATTTTGCAATCTCTTTGACAGGAGAGCCGACAATGTACCCAAGATTGCATGAGATGATTGATGAGCTTCGTAAAAGAAACATAAGCAGTTTTCTTGTGACAAATGGAACTTTGCCTGAGATGGTTGAGAAATTGACTGAGCACCAGCCTACACAGATTTATTTCAGTGTCTATGGCCCTGATAAAGAGACTTATATCAAGACAGCAAATCCTTTGCCTCAAGACGCGTGGGAAAGATTGCATAAATCACTTTCATTTGCAAAGAAGTTCAAAAGAAGCGTGATTAGGTTAACATTAACTAAAGGCTATAATTTCACTGATCCTGCTGGCTATGCTAGAATAATAAGTTTTGCGCAGCCGACTTTTGTTGAGCTCAAAGGATATATGTGGGTAGGTCATTCAAGAGAAAGATTAGAGCCAAATAACATGCCTTACTGGAATGAGTTGGAAAGTTTTGCCGATGCAATTTGCATGCATACTGGGTATAAGATTGTTGATAAGAAAGAGATTAGTAAAGTAATTTTGCTTGCAAAAGAAGAGTTTGATGGAAGGATTATGAATTTTGATGTTTGAGAAGGTATTCTTTTAATGTTAAAAAAATAATTATTGGTTATCTAAAATTTTCGGTGATGTTCTTAACTATAGTTAAATGCATTATACTACTTATTCGTGAACAGATATATATATATATATATATCCGTGTACTTGTATACTCATTTGTATATTATCTATTAATCTAAAACTAAATTAAAAAGGTGTTGTAAATGAAAACAAATTCAAAAATACTACTAGTTCTATCAGTTTTAATATTGGTTATATTTTTGGTTAGCTGTGTTCCAGAGAAGAATACTAAAGGGAATGCAATCTCTATTTTATCAGGTTCTAAATCTGCAGCAGCTGAAGCAGCAAGCAAATATTGTTCCATCAGTGATTCAATTACAGAAGGCGAGACGAAAACATATAATGATGGCAAATATAAAATTGAAAATATAATTGTAACAGATTCTGGGGATATATATTCGCAGTTCAAAGTAAATGAGAAGTTGACAAGCAAGTTAAATGTAGGGTCTGGATATATCTTAGCAGATGGTGCGAGCATTTCAGTAGTCCAAATCACTCCTGATCCTGAAAATATCTTAGGAGATGTTGTAATGTTCTGTATCGATGCACCAGAAACCACAACAACTACTCAAGAAGTTCCATGCAGCGGAGATGTTGTTGATTCAATAACAGAAGGTTTGACAAAAACATACACCGTCGGGAGCAAAGATTTCAAGATACTGAATGTTGTTGTTACAGACTCAGCTCCTATCTATACTCAGTTCAAGATAAATAGCAAGTTAACAAAGAATTTAAAAGTAGGGGAAGGAGATGTTTTAGAAGATGGCTCAAAGGTAACAGTAAGCCAGATTACTAATAAACCTGCAGGAGATGTCTTAGGCGATAGTGTCAAGTTCTGTCTCAGCGGAATTACATCCGCAGTGTCTTCCAAAGAGATTCCATGCAGCGGAGATGTTGTTGATTCTCTTGATGAAGGAGCTACAAAATCATACACTATCGGCAGCAACAGCTTCAAAGTAGTAAGTGCCTTGGTGTCAGATACCTATATATCTTTTAGTGTCAATGGGAAATTGACAGATAAATTAGCAGTAGGCGGATCATATTCCTTGG
>Ga0209211_10003718_pt1 | contig 24494 bp, 23 predicted proteins | sample RifGroA2_FD_183992 | JGI IMG/M metagenome (GOLD analysis project Ga0209211, IMG submission 183992) | Groundwater microbial communities from Rifle, Colorado, USA - Groundwater A2 (SPAdes) (version 2) | ecosystem: Environmental > Aquatic > Deep subsurface > Groundwater | place: Rifle, Colorado...
CACAAAACGCAGACAACGAGAAATAGTGATTTCACGCTGACCTCGAATAATATTAATGTGACCTTTCTCTCTTTAATAAGAGAAAAGCATTAGAATGTTTTAAAAGGAGTATGCGTTACGATTGTTTTGGCGGCTGCCAAACAGGGTGAGGATGCGACGTAAGAGGATGTTCAACGAACGGTATGAAGTGTGATGCGTATTGATACGGTGTATCAACACAACATTTTTGGGGTGTAGCGGTAATAACAGTTCCGCAACAATTGCAGATACAAAATATTGCACAACCGTCAACAGCATTTTGATCGGTTTGTCCGGTATGTAATTCTTTCGACGTTTTCAAACCGACTTCGACATCAGCGCACGGGAACGATAATATTATCTAAAAATACATGGACAATATGAATGCAAAATATTTCACGCTTGTAATATATATAATTTCTTACATTTTTCAAACCGGCTAATTAATAATCTTAAACTAAACCGACTAATCTGTTTCGATCGTTCCTCCGGTCTATCTTGGATCAGTTGCAACGCTTTAGATCCGATGCAAGGATTAAATGATTGGGACCAATTTTTCGGGATCCGTCATGTCATGATATTGGTAATTCACTTTTACTGTTTGTCAAAATGTAATGACCTTATCAGCCCACTCTACCATTTCTAAACAGTCAAGCATTGTTGAAATCGGACAGACGTCGCTGCTATCTTGGTTTCGGGATTTAATGCACGTTCCGCAGGCCAACACGACACCGTTATTTTCAACAAATTCATCGATCTGTTTCTTTGCATTGTATTTTTCATGGACAATACTTTCAATCTCAACACCGGCGCTCATCATGAATATTTTAACTTCGTGTCCTTGTTTTAAGGCAGTATTGCTAAAGCGAACCCCGTTCCAAGATTTTTCTGGATCATTTGTTTCGATAATAATTCCGATTTTCATATTTATTTCTCCGTTGTCAATATTTTTGTCGTATGATCAATGAGTGTAAGTGTATCGATGCTTCCCATTTCCTCCCCCTTTTCAAAATCGCCTTCACTTTGCGCCATTTTGTTGGTGAGGTGGGCAAAACAGATCACCTTTTTGTGCTTCGCTTTAGCAAACGCATAAAGGGCAGAGGCTTCCATTTCAACACATGTGACATTTTGATCTTTTGCATATTGAATGGCCGACGCTGTCTCTCTAAATGGTGCATCGGTTGTCCAACTTACGCCATTAATAACTGATAACGATAATCCATTGAAGGAACTGAGCAAGATCTCTAACAATGTGTTATTGATCGAAGCATCTTCGTCTGGTGGTAAATAATGGTAACTTGTCCCCTCATCTCTAATTGTTTTATCGATCAGAACGAATCGAGAATTATTCTGAGGGGGAATAATAATACCAGCAGAGGTAATACTAATTAATAGATGACAACCCGATGCGAACAATTCTTCAGCGACCAATACGGCAAAAGCTGAACCGACGACACTACCAATAATACCATATTCACGTTTTTGATAAATGAAATTGAATAGTTTTGTATGATAACATGCCCAACATTTATTTAACTCCGCTTGACCGGTTCGTACAAGATATTCAACCAAATCACCATCCGGGTCAAGAATGCAAACATGGGGTATTCTACAGTTCTCGATTGATTTTTGCCTTCGTGCTTCGCGAAGTAAATTAACCGGGGTAAATACCGATGGCTCGTGGTAATATTTGTTCTCTAAAATGTTGTACATTGGCATTATACTTTGACAGGAATTCTGAGCATTTTCGTGCCAAGTTTTAGAAACAAACCATATATGCTTTTCTTCAACCCAAACGGAGAAAGCCACCATTTCTCAAAAATGATTTTTCCCCAATGCCATGCCCTGCCGATAGTTCGTAATTGAAGCGTTGGGTGCGGATCGTTCAAGAAGTCACCGAAGGCAAAACCTGCCATCCCCTCGCCGGCTTCAAGCATGCAATATCCGGTTCCACAATATATTGCTGTAGGCGATGTCCCGTTTATTTCATCAATGATTCGATGTGCAACAATTTCTGCCTGGTCGTGGGCAAATACTCCAGCTTTCGGAAGCATCATCGGAACATCCGGATCCCATCTCCCCGGTATGCTTAATGCCGTAACATCTCCTATCGCATAGACATGATCCGCTTTTGTTCTTAACGTAGCTCGATCAACAGGAATCCATCCGGCTTCATTGGCGAGTGCGGATTCGCGAACCACCTTCGGAGCGCGGTGCGGTGGAATGGCAACAAGCATATCAAAGGATGCAGGGTTTTTCCCTACGAACGCGATTGTGCGATGGTGCGGATCGACTGATACAATTTTATGGAGGGGATGAAATGATATTCTCTTGGATGCAAGCATGTGCTTTACAGCATCACCTAACTGAGGGCCTGCAACTGGCATCGGCTGAGGTTCCGGAGTATAAAGATGAACGTTTACCTTCTCTTGAATCCCCCGGCGGCGAAAATATTCCGCCACAAGCATTGCACCTTCATGCGGCGCACCCGGACATTTATAGGGAAGTGAACAGACGACAATATTGATTATCCCTCCGGAAAAGTCGTTTAATGCCTTTTGCATCGTGGTTGCCTCAGAGAGTGAATAATACGATAAGGCATTTCCGGACATCCCGGGAATTAGCTCCGGAGCAAGTTCTGCTCCAAGCGCAACAACCAGAAAATCGTAACTCAATTTCTTGGTTGATGTATAAACTGATTTTTGCAAAACGTCGATGTTTGTCACCTCATCATGAACAATTTCAATCCCATCGTGGATTAATCGTTGAAGCGGTGTAACAATACCTTCCGGCATCCTGTCGCCTGTCATCACCCATAGAAAAGAGGGAGCGAACGCGTGTTGTTCATTTTTCTCGATGAGAATAATTCGATGTGATCGAGGCAATGCCTGGCGTAGTGTATTGGAAACGATAATCCCGCCAACGCCGCCGCCGAGAATTACTATTGTTTTCTCTATCACGCAACTATTCCTTTCATCAGTTTTGTTTTTTTTGCTTGATGTTCCACAAGAACCTCGCGCATTAAATCACATGCTTTTATCACCTTGGGATTAGAAATGCTGTAATAGATATTCAATCCATTCCTGCGCGAATCAAGAATTCCCGCTTTACGTAAAACGGCAAGATGTTGTGATACATTCGCTTTCGGGATTTCCATTGTATCAACAATATCTCCAACCGTTAATTCATTATTTTTGAGAATGCTGAGTATTTCCAAACGTTTTGCGTGGGAAAGGGTTTTGCACACTTCGGCATGAAGTTGAAAGATTTCTTTGCTCATTCTACCTCCGTACACTCTCTGTTGACTGATTTCGTTGTTTCGATATAATGCAACTAATATACTAATGAATCATACCGTTGTCAACATCGTAGTCGTTGTCATAAACTATTATTGATGTATCCGATATATTAAATTGGATAATCTTTTGGGGGGCAGGTCAATTTTTCAATGCCGTGTTACCGAAACGGACTCCGTTCGACGCTTTTTCAGGTTCATTAGTTTCAATGATGATTCCTATTTTCATTTTTCTTCCTTTGATTAATTGCATACCCCAGTGATTTGGTTCAAGTATTTTTTCATTGTAATTGAACGACAAATAAAGTCCCGTAATTGAATTTAGAATTGTCCGTTTGTCCGGCCGAATGTTAACGGCGGTACCACGATGAGTTACAATATCATTTCCCTAATGAATAATTGCCGCTACTCCTAAGGGTTTTAGAATCCTGTTTGCTTCTTCCAACAGAATTCTACTCTCGTTACAATGTAAAATATTAAAGAGCAGCACCAAACCAGCACTACTGGAATCCAGGCCTGTCCCCTTATCAAGGATATCACGCTGATAATGTTTTATGTTAGTAATTTGTTCCTAATAAAGATGATTTTCAGTTTTTCAATCATCGCTTGCTCTATGTCAAAGGCATAAAGTGTCCCAGTAGTACTATTCGCTACCGGTAATGGAAATGTACCTTAACCGCAACCGACTTCGACAATAGGATCAGCGGAAGATTTTTTATTCAGCAATTAAACAATACGTGGAATATCGACAAGAGAATTCCAATATGTTTCATCCAACATTCCGCTGTCGTTTACTTTCATATTTTTCTACTTTATGGATTATTGTGTACAAATTAAGGGGAGAATCAAAATACGATAAATAATTTTACACTTAAAGGAATAAATAATAAAAATATTATTTCAACATATATAATAAATACCCTATAACACTTCCGCCAATAACAATATATGCACTGTTCACCTTCTTAAAGAAAAATGACACACCATATCCCAACAAGGCAATTAATACAGTTCTCCAATCTGTAATTGCTACCCTGCTCATGTTAATCACCACCGAAAGAATCACCGCAACAGAACCGACATTGATTGCATCCAAAAATACGGACATGATTTTTGACTGCCGTAGTTTTGGAATGAGTGGATTCGTTAGAGTTACGAACAGAAACGATGGCAGGAATATTCCGACCGTTGCCGCAATGGCTCCCAACCATCCGCCCAATTGCCATCCGATGAATGTTGCTGCAGAAAACACGGGACCAGGAGTTATTTGCCCGACTGCAATCGCATCAATCAATACCTGACGTGATAATAAGCCGGTCTTTACAAGTTCGGCATCAAGAAATGCAAAAAGAACATAGCCGCTTCCGTACAGTATTGCGCCAATTTTTAAAAATACGAAGAAGAGTGAAGAAAAAGAAATTGTGGTGTTTAACTGTAAAAGGAAAACTGGAAATAAACCATTTACCATCTTCCCTTTTTCTTTGAGAAAATGAATTGCAATGCCCAAGAATCCCGCACCGAACAAAGCATAAATTTCATTTACTCCAAATAAACCCGTTGCAATAGTGAGCGTTCCAATAATCATCAACTCAACATTCTTGAACGCTGTTTTCCAAAGTGAAACCAATGCGCTGACAATAATTGCAATGATCGCCGGTTTAATTCCATACAGAAATGGCTCAACTACAGGAAGCTTTCCGTAAAGTTGATACATCCAGGCAACAATGGAGTTAATAACAACGGCAGGAAAAATGAAACAGCATCCGGCCACAATTAATCCCCAATTTCCAGCACGTACAAAGCCGCAGTGCATTGTCATCTCTGTGGAATTGGGGCCTGGAATTAAATTTGTTGCACCGATTAAATCAAGAAAATGTTCACGTGAAAGCCACTTTCTCTTCTGTACAACTTCGTCTTCGATCATGGCAATGTGAGCGGCAGGACCACCAAAGCCGATACAGCCGAGCTTGAAAAAGAGCTTTGCTATTTCCTTCAGATTACTTTTCGGAGTGTCCATACCACATTGCATCGAGTGAATATTTCCCTGCACCATATCGTAGAAGGAGAAGGAGAAGCATTGTCATTGCAAAATCAGTCCTGTAATCGTGCGCCATTTGCCAGAATCCCTTTTCCATCAGAATGGGATATTTGGTCGTCACAAAAGCTGTCGCCATGATAATCAGTAATGGAAGTGAAGCAAGTCTGGTAAACAGTCCTGCTATTAGGAGTGCTCCGCAAACAATCTCAAAGCAAGCCACGAAGTATGCCCAAAACTCCGGATTACTGAAACCGATTTTTGTAAATCGTGCAACACCGACAAGTTCGGGGAACATAATTTTCTGAATTCCTTCTGAAAGGAATACCAACCCTACAACAAGGCGAGGGATGAGTAAAGGGAGATTTATGGTTTTTAGAAGTCGTTTCATTTCTTTCTCAAATAGTGATATTTTATAGCCACTGATTACACTGATTATTTAACTCATCTGAATTATCCGGAATCAATGTCATTCCGATGTCGCTTTAGCGCAAAAGGAATCTTGTTTTCTGGTCAAGATCAAAAAGATAGATTTCTTCCTTCGCCTGCCCAACTTCGTCGTTCTGGTGTGCTCGAAATGACAGTCTTAAATTAATTTATCAGAAGTCTTTATTATTTTATCTGTGGAATCTGTGGCTAATGATTTACTTGCTCCTCGTCGAATATTCCTGATTGGAATAGGGCGGCGTATCAGGAATTTTTACAACGTTGAATCCAAACTGCACTGCTTGATGACAGGTGTTGCAGGTATTCGTTAAGCCGGTATAACTTCGAACAAATAATATTGAATTTTGCTGCGCAATGGCAATCTTTACACTGTCAATTGAAGGATTAATGACTGCAATTGCCTGCGATTCATTTCTTTCCTTTTGATACTTTTGAATTGCTTCGAGCGATTCTTCAATTTCATGTACTTCAAACGCAGCCAATTCCCAGTTCTTATTCTTCCCGGCAAACCATAATTTTGCATGATGGACCTGAATATTGGACATAAATTCACCGAAGCCCGGTTTGTATGAATTTGCCAACTGTACCGTTAGGTCATCAATTTGGTTTTGCATTTTTTCTGTATCGCTGCAAGCAATAAAAACAAATATCGGCAGCAGAAAGACAATTTGTTTTTTCATAGCACAATCTTTCATAAAATAGTTTTAGTATTTATACGGTAGTGTCATTTCTGTTTTCGCATAAAGATGATTCAGTCTAAGTCCGATAATGGTAACGATAAATGCGCCCAACAGCACATCACTGAACCAGTGCTGATCGTGATACATTCTTCCCAATAAAGTCAATAACGCAGGAAAATAACAGAGTTTCTTCCAGCACCTATTCTTAAAATAACCAGTGGCGATCGTGCTTCATGCGAATGCGATTGCAACATCTCCCGATGGCAAAGATAAACGATCGTTCGAATTGAAATTCAACGGTGTAAATGCCAAACTCCCATTTCCTGTGTAAGGTGTCCATCTGCCGAATAACGGTTCTACTATTGTGACAATTATTCCCGAAAAAGCAAACGCCTCAAATATTTTTAAGCCGTTTCTTCTTGCCCTATCGTTCTTCAAAATAATTCTCGCACAATAAATGGCAAGAAAAACACTAACCGTTACGTACAACTTTCCATAGAAGTGACCAAAACCGAAAAGGAGATTGAAAGAATATGCATGAATCCCGGAAAAGAAATCTCTGACTGTTTAGTCGAAAGCAAAAGCTGAAACATACATAAGAAAAACAGTGCACCTGTGAATAAGTTTCTTGAGTTCAGCGGTGCAGTAGTTTTGACCACAGAAACAGCGTAGCCAAAGATCCGTTTTACATCTTCAATGAGAAGTTTAGTAACCTGAAATCCAAAATAATTGGACATTTACCTCCCTTTTTTTACGAGCCCTTTAATTCCGAGTGGAACAAGATAGCGCATTCCCAAAAAAATAGAATACACTGTGCAACCTAAACCATAAAATGTTTTTACAGTGGCGATAATATAGTCAAGTGATTTAAGTGATTGCAGAAAATGTTTCGCTAAGAAAAAGAATAATATGTTTGCAATATCGATCATCTTATTATTTTAGAAAAACAGTTGAACTCTTGCTAATAGTTTTCCCCGTGATGTCGAAGCAGATGTAAGCACGGAACCATCTCTGCTTGATGGGGTTAATAAGCCGTTACCAAACCAATCAATTTGATAATTCACCTGGAATTTAAGATTGAAGTTTAAATACTTATTAAACCCAATTGTCATTGTTGTAACATCATTTTTCTGCACTGCAACAGGATTGGCGGAAACATTGGTGTAGCCAACAAGCGTTATCGGAATTCCCGCATCTACTTTCAGTTGTTCAATACGAGCAGCGATTTCGACTCCGTTTGTCATTACTCGCACCTTATTCTCTCCCGTGACAACATACGTAAAGTCTGCATGCCAGCCCTGAATAAGAGCATCCTGATTCGTTAGGGTTTTTTCGTAATTACTAATATATTCCATATTTGTAGAAAAGGGACCAACAATGAATTGAATGTCTCCTCCTAACGTCATTCTTTTGCCTTGCGTTGGAATTCGTGGCAAGAACTCAAAGCCAAGCGGAGTCCGTGGGCGAATGTCAACTCCTGCGGGACGATTATCTTCATACAGCGCATACCCTGCAATACGGAAATCTTTTAGGACGACATTTGATGAACCTGCGAAGGGATAGAGAGCAAGCCGTCCGACATACTCGAAAGTCTTGTCCGGATCAGTTTTCACTGCTGTACCATGCCCGTTGAAAATGCCAAGCCCATATTCTATAATTCCTTCTACGGGTGAACCAATATTGTGAACCATCACGCCAACATCTTCGGCAGGTGAAACTACTGTTGCAACAATTGAACGCTCGATGAAGTCAAGGTATTTTTCAGGCAAAAGAACTTCGTAACTAAACGGCTCTTTGAATTGACCGACACGCACCTGCGCTTCTGGCACGTGCCCAAAATTCATCCAGGCAAAAATCAATTCTGCGCCACCACCACCAACATTCGTTTCCAAATCATATTCAATTGAATTATAGAGTTGCCCTTCAAATCCAAGGCGTAATCGGCGCACAAGAAATGTTGAAGCCTGAGTATCGTCCGTATTGATTTGTGTTCCGCTTTCGTTAAGACGAAGATCGGTGTGTATCAATCCAAACGGGCGGAATACAAATGAACCGTCGGCACTTCGTATATAAAAGCCATTATCAAAGCCGGCAGACTTTTCCTGTGGGAATAGAATATTACTGCCTAAGAATAAGGAAATGATATAAACAATAAAAACATTATATGATTTCATAGACGTTTCCCTGTTAAACAATTAAATCCATCCTATAATGATTACTGAAAATAAAGTGGCAAATGCCAGTTTTGGAATTATGTGATAATTATTGAATGAGGCATTCGTAAGTTGTGCTTCCCGAATAGCAAACACAATACCTGTAACGATGAGTCCGAGTGAAATAATTCCCACAACGTGCAGGTTAAGAATTGGTTCAGGCGATATAATAGGATGCGATGCGAGTGAAGAAGCAGAGGCAATTCCTTCCGGCTCGCTTATTGCATAAGGGAGATAAACAACCCACGAACTAAACTTTGCCAATGCCTTGCTCATATGCCCGACTGAAATGATTACAGCCATCGGTAATGCAAGACGTTTCCATGCATCGAAGAGGTCAAAGTTCTTGTTGAAAACAGAAACAATACCGCCAAGGAACGACCAAGCGACAAGCGGAACAATAAAAAGCGTCCAGACCGCTTCTACCCATCCGGCGTAATGTTCAAGACCAAGAGATTGTGAAATAGAATGCGGAACAATTAAAAATATATGCTGTGCAACCGTCCATTCACTGCATAACTCCGATGTTACAAAACCGGAAGCGAGCATAATAAATATTGTCAACGCCCATGATGCGTGAGATTCTCTCGTATCATTTTGTGAAAACGGCCATCGTAAAAGCAATTGCATATTAACCGGCTCGCACGACTTTATACATTGACTGCACACGAGACAATCTTTGTTGCTGTTGAGTTTCGGTGGATTCAATAAGCTCGGACAACTGCGTGCATCAAGTTTGTTTCTGTTGCACGCCATAGTGCAATCTTTTCCCGTGCAGTTGATACAAACGTTTTCTGGACCTGAACGAATAGCGAGCATTCCTCCACGTCCGTACGCATTTAACAACATTCCCACAGGGCAAAAAGCACGGCAAAATGCCCTGTCTCTAAAAAGAAATCCAGTGCCTCCTGCCAGCGCAACAAGAGAAAGCATAAAGATTGAAGTGTAGGCAGGAATCCTGTGCAAATGAATACCTCCTACCAACATCTGAAGTGCCGCATAAAAAACAACCATCAACATTCCTGAGCGAAGCCAACGACCAATTGAGCGCTGCGGAATGTCGAAAAAGCGGGATAGACGTTCTGTTATATTCGAAATAAGCTCAAGCGGACAAATTATGCACCACGCTCTGCCAAAGAGCACAGCGACCCATATCATCACGGGCCACCAAATTCCCCATATAGCAAGATTGACCAAATTTGTCTTCGCATACAATTTGTCGGAAATACCCTCCGGCGGAAACATTCCCCAGCCGAACCAAGCCATCCACAAAAATATTGCTAAGGTGATTGCTTGAAACACGTACGGAAATCCTGACCACAAGATTAGCGAACGAATTGGTTTAATAGTTACGAGATTGAAACCTTTTGTTCTGTTCATAAAAGCTACTGATATTACCGATTGAATACTACTTCTTCGACAAGTTCTTTTATCTTTGGTTTGACTTCTGCTAAAACTTTTCTCCCTTTTGCAGTGGTAGAATAATATTTACGTATCTTACCTTCCACAAGTTTTTCGGTCTGTTTTAAATATCCTTCTTTGTCCAAAGAGTGAAGCAATGGATACAATGTTCCAGGACTGAGTTTGTACCCATGCTCTGCCAGTTCTTCAATAATCCAGAGCCCGTACACCGGCTCTTCGGCTGCGTGATGAAGAATGTGAATTTTGATAAAGCCTTGCAGGAATGTTTGTATCATGTTACTGTTATCAGTAAACGTTATCGGGATTCGATAACAAGATACGTTACGAACACCATTTGTGCAAGTATTATTTTAGAGTAAATAAAAAACGTCCCGTTGCAGCGGGACGTGTTCTTCATCAAGTTACGATATGAAAGGAGTGTATCGTAACAAGGTATTTGAAATTAAAACAATTACAAAATTTATTGAATGAATTTCATATCGTAATTATTGGAAGTTCTGTGCTCATATCCATGACGTGAATTATCAAATTGAGCGACATTAAATAAATATTCTTTCAGTAAATCCGTAAATTGAATGTCATCATCATTTCCAGTATTAAGTTTTCTGGCAATTTCCGTTCTCCAAGTACCATTATTCCATACTGCTCCAATTGTAATATCGGCTCTGCTTCCGGTAGGTACAGCAAGAATTCGTTCCGGGATGTTTGCATTTAAAGCCGCATATTTTGGCCAATAAATAGCCGCAACTGAATCATTTACACCGGTAGTTGTATTTCCAACACATTCTCCTCCATCAATTTCATTTTGAGTGATCACCATCGCATCTGCAAAATCAGTTGGATTTTTCTCCATCCACTTTGGGCGTGATTTATCTGAAATACGAATGTGCGATGCTGCGGCTATACCGGCGTCGCCATACCTACCTCCATCTTCACCGTTTGTTCCAGACCAAACATCAGTATAGGTATCATCTATATATCCAATCATAGAAAATATACCCGCAGTAATTTCATGAGACACTGGATTTATAGTCAATCCGGAGCCAGATGCTGACGTAACTGCACCACCTCGAGCTGCTTTGCTGTGCCATAAATCGGCGCGGCCGCTTTCTAACCATGCATCGTCAACAATAGCATCGCCGTTTGCATGCGGGTGTGGATCAGATTCTTGAGGCCAATACATATGGCATTTTGCCATACAGCCCTTTGTGTCGTAGGGATTACCTTTCGTGACACCCATCGGCCAGTAAAATGAAATGCGATCTTCTGATTCACCGACAAAGGGCTTTGCCCATTTGCCGGAGGCAAACGAAAACGAGGCATCACGTGTAAAACTAACTGTTGGATCTTGCCATTCTGCCAAAAAGTAAATATTATCAACAGTGTAAACTGCTCTTATTTTTACATTAATACCGCTATTATACGCATGGCATCCTGCACAATTATTAATCTTTGAAGCATCATTTGGGGGATTATTTGTTTCACCGAGTGCTATCGTCAAAACAGGAGCATCTGCCCATAGAGCATCAACGACACCGTCAACTATTGGGGCTGCAGTAGTTTTAATTGCATTTAGTTTGGTAGAATCATACGATGTCTCGGAAGGTACAACTGGTTGTGTAGGTGTATCTTCCTTTTTGCAACTCGAAATGGTGAGAGTCATAAGGATTACACTGATAAATACTGTTATTACAAATACGCTATTTCGGTTTAGAGTATTAATTTTGTTCATGATGTTTTACTTTTTCTCCTACTCGTATGGCTTTTCGGTTACGCCCCGTTTTTTTAGATGGTTTCTGGTCTCCATTTATGCACTCTATATATCGTTGATGAAGTTTAGTAGAAAACAATAATACAGGTATAAGCTCTGCAGAATTTAATTTCTACACAACTTAAGATATTCTGAATTATTCTTATGGAAAGAGCAGTGCCTGGAATTTCGATGTTTGATGTAAAGGAGCAGCGAATTGTTATTGCGCCAATCTTACTTTCCGCAGATTGTTGTGATTTATAGTGAGTTTAATCGATATAACCAGAAAGTGGGGATAAGACAAATAGGCGGTAAAGAGAACGTCCCGCTATTTGCGGGACGTTCTCTTCATCAAGTTACGATATGAAAGGAGTGTATCGTAACAAATAAAATACAATTAAAACATCATACGAATATTGAATAACAGCTTATCTACCAGCGGAATAACCACACCTGCTGCATCCTTGCGATCTTCACTCAGGTTCTTCTCATAATACAATGTTCCACGGATATTTTCATTGATAACGTATGTTAGTGCAGGAACAATGCGTTGATATTCAAGGAACGCTTTCCCGTTGTTAGTTCCGGTGGTAAACTTATCATCCGAAGCGTATTTATCATAATGTAAACCGCAATGCCATTCTGCAGAGGGCATATAGCCTGCTTCAAGAGCAATGCCGCTGTATTTGAATGAAGAAGCCGGTGATACAATAAACGCATAGTTTTTATCTTCACCAATAACATACGCTGCTTGAATATCAACTTTATCTTGATAGCGAATATTTATTTGCGGCGATATCCTTGTAAATTCATTGGTTGCTTGTAAACTTTGCGGACCCGCGATAGTTTCATCTCCAGTGAATTTAGTGTCCGTTCCAGCATAGTAATGTAGTGTTGCGGTACTTCCGTCAAAACCTTTCACCAAATTATCAGGAATTCTAACTACGACACCTCCCCAATAATTCAAAAATTGATTGACGCTTATTGCAGATTTACCGGGTGAAACACCTGCATACACAATTCCTAATTCATGATTTGCAAAGTATTGAAGTCCTGCACGAGCACTCGACATATCAACGGAGTTTTCTCCAGCACCTGCTCCTGACTTCAATAAAAATATCTCCCCTTTCAAATTCGGGAGCTGGGGTAATCTGTTCGGGTACGACGTAAACTCAAGTGGTGAAATATTTCCAACCTGCAGGTTCGCCAACGATGTACCTCCGAGATTTGTGAAGTTGAAGTAAAACCAATTGAACTTGAACGCTCCTGCAGAATGTTCCAATTCCGAAAAGAAAGAAATATCACGATAGATATTCCCTGCAACAAACATTTGCAGCCATATCGGACTTCCCAACGTTAAGCGAGATTCTTTCGTTGAGCCGGAATCTTGTTGAAAAGCGTTGGTTTCTAATTGAATCGGTGTCATGTTCAAACGAAATCCAAACAAATTTTCAAGCTTATCGAGATACACACCGCTGACGGCGTATTCATCTTCGTAAACGCCGGTCTCTTTGTTTTTATGCGGTGACTCAAGCGTGTAACCCTTTAGCAAATATTGTTCTCCCACAGCGTTCAATCGTGGAAAAACAGTATGACACGCATTGCACGTCATACCGGTTTTACGTGCCCATTGTGACGTTGCATCTGCGGATGAAGATGTCAGGATGGTAATCAAAAAGAGAACGCCAACCTGCAAAATCGTTTTAGTACTACGCTTCATAACAAAATCTCCTTTAATGGTGTGGGGAATGATATTACTCGTTTGTACTTACCCCGATTACAAATATGTTGCCAGACAAAAATGAAATTAGTAATAAAAATATTTACAGAAATACGACGGAATTATCTGTTTTTTCGTGTTTGCAAATTCAACGTTGAATTATTCACCACGCTTTAACGGGACAAAATTGTAGAGAATTTACCTGACAATCAACTTAAATTATGCTTAATTTCTGTTAAGAATGAAGGAAAGATCAAGCGGTGCGAGGAATTGTAATCCGAAACGTACTTCCTGAAGAGGTACTCTCAACCATAATTGATCCCTGATGAGCATGAACTGCCCATTGAACAATGGCAAGGCCTAATCCTGTGCCGCCGGTGTCACGAGAGCGACCTCTGTCAGCCCGGTAAAAGCGGTCGAATATTTTTTCCTGATATTCTTGCGGAATGCCGGGGCCAGTATCGTTCACTTCAATAATTGCAAGCTTCGTTTCAGATTGTACGCCACGAATTGTAATAGTGCCGCCTTCTGGAGTGTACTTAATTGCATTGTCTATTAGGTTCAACAACGCCTGGCGGAAAACTATTTTGTCGATAGCAATCTTTGTTCCCTCTACACCTTCAATATTTAACTTCTGGTTTTTTTCCTCTGCAAGAACAGAAATCAATTCAACATTTTCTTTTATGAATTGAAGAAGGTCTGTCTGCTCGTAATGATATTCAATTCTTCCGGCGTCAGATTTTGAAAGCATTAACAAACAATCAACAAGTCGGGTTAGCCTTGTGTTTTCTTCAAGCATGCTGCCGATTATTTCACGATACTGCTCCAATGATTGATTTTCCTGCAGCCCTACTTCTCCCACACTGCGCATTGCAGTTAGCGGCGTTCGTAATTCATGTGATGCATCGGCAGTAAATCGCTGCAAGCGCTCAAAGGAATTTTGGATTCGATCGAGCAATTCGTTCATCACTGCAGCGAGATTTCCCAATTCATCGTTTCGATTCACGATCGGAAGCCGCTCTTTCAAGCTTTCAGCTCCGATTATTTTTGCTATATCTACTATTCTATCTATCGGAGCGAGCGCCTGTTTTGCTAAAATGTACCCCGCAATTGCCGCCATGATAAAAAATATTGGCGCAACAAATGTCATGAAAATAAAATACTCTCTCATCTGATCAACAATATACTCTTCATTCATAGAAATGCGAACAAGCCACTTCGCATCTTTCGAAGAAACCGCAACAGAAATCATTCTCCATTTCTCTCCTGTTAGCAGGGTGTATGAGAGATGCTGTGGTTCAAAAGAATAGTGTTCAGGCAGAGGAGGCAGGAATATCAATTGATTGTTGAATGCGCTGCTTTTATATACAACACCGGAATCAGACCAGATTTCCACCAATCGCTCGAACCGTTTCGCTTCATGCTTTCCTTTAAATTGCCCGGGTTCAATCTGATAATTGCTGTGTTCCAGCAGTTCCTGAACAATTTCAAGCTCTTCCGTCAGATTGAGGTTCAATTGATGACTGAAGTAAAAGTAAAGAAATAGAATGGTAACGAGTGTGTATATCAACAGCAATAATGCAAACACACCAGTGTATTTTAACGTTAAACGAGTTCGAATATTTTGAGCAAGTCGGAACATTACGGCTTCTGCTCGCTCAAAATAAATCCGACTCCTCGAAGAGTGTGGAGAAGTTTTTTGGGGAAGGGATCATCAATCTTTTTTCTTAAGTGAGTAATGTGAACATCAATCACGTTATCAAGAGGCGTTGCACGGGCGGATTCCTTCCAGATTTCTTTTGTAAGCATTTCACGTGATATGATTTTGTTTTTGTTTCTGAGAAAATATTCAAGTAGCTCAAACTCACGCACAGTTAATTGTATTGGCTGTCCGTCACGAATGACTTTCCGAGTTAGCAAATCCATTTCCAGATCGCTTAAGACCAAGTATGTTTCCTGTTCGGATTTACCACGCCGCAGAATCACTCTGATGCGTGCAATCAATTCAGGAAAAGCAAACGGTTTCACCAAGTAATCATCAGCTCCGGTTTCCAATCCTGCCACCTTGCTTTCAACGGAATCACGAGCCGTAAGAATAAGCACAGGAGTCGTTACTCCTTTGTGACGAATAGTCCTGAGGATTTCAATGCCGTCCCTTCCGGGAAGATTCAAATCAAGAATAACAAGATCGAATTTCCCCGAATTTAACCGGAAGAAGCCGTCTTCACCGTTTGCCGCAACAGCAGCAGAAAATCCTTCCCGCTCCAATCCATCTTTAATTGCTTTGGCTACTTTCTTTTCGTCTTCAACGACAAGAATATTTATATCGTTATTCACAAGTGAAATGTATGAAAGGTTTCATACGAAACCCAACTTAAATTTAGTTAAGATGACTTGCCCCCAAAAAGATGATCCAATTTAATATATTGGAGGACATCAAGATGTACTGCTCCCCGGATCCTGGCCAAATTTAGACGAGAAATATAATGAATTGCCTCATCATCAACGGAGGAGCACGGGATGAAGAATGGGCGTGAGCGAACCGACGTTTTACCGGTGGAAGAAGTTGTACGCAGGCAGGATTGTATCGTCAAGAGATACGCCGGCTGAAACGACTTGAAGAAGAGAACAGCAAACTAAAACGTATCGTTGTCGATTTGACAATCGATAAAAAAATGCTCCAAGTTTTTATCAAATTGACTCTAAAGCCTGCTTGGATAAAAAACGGGGAGCAGTACAAATATACTTTTTACTAAGTTTAATATGGATCGTTTTTTGGGGGCAGGTTAATGGAAACAATGGTCAGTTTACCGTTTGTTTTTTTTATGATTCAATTTGTTTCGATGGACACACCATACTGCCATAGGAGCAAAAGACACAACAGTCGCCATCCTTTGGTTTTAATATCTTTTTGCACGATTCACATTCGTAAAAATGGACGCAGGAGTCAATCGGCATTAATTCTTCTTTTTGGTGTCCGCAATGAGGGCAAACGAGCGTAGATTCGAGTTGCTTTTTCATGCTTCTTGTATCGCCATCATTTATAATGGATCTATTAAATGTATATTACAATAATTATCGATGGTCGTTTCGGACAACGACCAAATGTCTGCCTTGCTGTTTCTGGACCAACAGAAAAAAATCACACTTTGAACAATGTTCAAACTTTTCCAAGAACGAACCCTGTTGTTCATTATTACAGAGCGTATTATCAACGAACCAACACAATCGACCACCATTTTTTCCGCCGTTTACCATGTCGAGTTTTGATTGAATCGCCACCGGACAGATACCGCGTGATTCAACATTTTTCCCGCCGGGCTCCAGGCCGCAATTTTTGTATTCCCAGCAGTTAATGCTATTATTAGTCACTATCGTTTCGTTTTTTTGATATTATATACAATATAGTGTTACAACATCCGTCATAATCAATTTCATTATGATATTACAATAAGTAAATTTGTCTTTGGAAACAACCGACAGGAAATCAATACGGAGAGATATTTGATACAATTTTCGAAGCAAAAGTAATTACAGAACGATGCAGAAATCATTACAGCAGAATCAGGCCGCAATGAAGTTTGAATTATCGCCTCCCAGCACCGAGAACATATTTTCAGTATCAGGTCACCATGCTTGACATTGAATAATTACTAACTTATCAATGGCATATAATATGGGGTCGGGTCAATCCCACGTCCCCCGTTTCGTCAATGTAGGCGATGTACACTAATTTTCCCCTTTTACAATTTTTATCTCATCCTCCGTCAAACCGTACAATTCATACACCGCTTCATCAATTTTACGGTCTATGGATGCACATAAGAGATCAAGACGATTGATCTCGCCGTCGGTTTTAGCGGCAGAGAGTTTTTGTTTCGATTCAAGAATTTGATTGACGAGTTTTACAATTTTATCATGAATAGTTTTGTCTATTGGATTCATTAGTTCCAAAGACCTAAATGGAAGACTACTCAATTCATCATTTTGGACATGCAGTGTAGGAAATGAAGTTTCATAATAGTAGCGCATCATCTTTGAATTCATAACCCCTAATATAAATTCCAGGTTCAAAGAAATATTAGGTTTCTTAGTCAAAACCAAAACATCTTTTACATAATAATTATTGTAATCTATGGTCCCACTCAGTTTTGTTGATGTGTCTTTAATTAATATTTTCGTTTGTTCAAATCGGTTTTTATCACCCGGTCTTGCTGTCTTCCGATGTAATTTCATTTTGTCTGGAACATACCAAACATATTCTCCAACATATTTATAACTATATCTTTGGACATTTTCACCACGTAATAATGGTTTATGGTCCTTCGTTTCACTTTTATTAGATATAAACTTTGTATCATCGCCAGTTTTTAATCCAAATTGAATATTAAGTAACGAACCAAGCGTCAAAGAATTTGACACAATCTTATCTTTAAGTTTTTTAATGTCGCCAAAAAGAGAAGTATCAAAGATATTTTTATATGTGTCATTAAAATATTGTTGTTTAATAGACTTAACAAAAACAAATTTATTGCCCTGTTCATCAAATGAAACAATATTTATGTCATTGTATTTGATTTCAGAAATGTTTTTTTGAGTGATAAATATACCGGTTTTAACTGTTGCCTCTGCGAATACTTTTTCTGGCAATTCAACAAGTTCTTTTATGATACAATTCGAAAGCATAAAAATTCTCAATTCTTCAAAGCTGTCTAAACGTAACCATCCATCAGAGACTATATAACTTACCAATCCATGTAATCTTACAGATTTAATAGCTTTCTCAATGAAACAGCAATATAAATCTGATTTTTTAACAAACGTTCTATAGTGTTTCCAGAAATATTCTTTAACATTGTCTTCTAAATTATGCGGTCTAACATATGGTGGATTCCCAACTATGGCATCAAATCCTCCCCGTTTCAAAATAATTGGAAAGGCATCTTCGTAATTCATCGGCTTCAATTTAGATTCATCGACGGACGAGAAGAGGTCACCTTCCAGAATATCCCTGCCGATCAATGAATTACCGCAAATAATATTTTGTCGCAAATCAGGTAGAATTGTTTCTCTGAATAGAACAAACTGATGGGCATCGTTCATCGTGGCATTTTCGAGCATCTTCAAATAGAGTGACAACTGTGTGACCTCGGTCGCCTGAAAGTCGATATCCACGCCATACACGTTATTTGTCAAAATCTCTTTCTTCTTTTTTAAAGTCAGATACTTTTTCCCGTCCCGCTCAAAAAGAACATCCTTCCCGACAGATTCAGGATGATTCATGTAATACTGAAGATGATACTCCAGCACTTGTGCGTAGACTTCAATAAGGAAAGAGCCCGAGCCGCAGGCAATATCTGCAAATGCCATCAATGCGATCTGTTCCGGCTTTTTCCCTTCAATCAATTTCCCGACAGTCTCCTTCACAATATATCGTACGATATATTCCGGAGTATAATATACTCCCCCCGCTTTTCGAACTTCCGGTTTTTCTTCAACCTTTACTCGTTTTTCGGTGGCGTGCACAACTTTACCAAGGAAGCGTTCGTAGATACTGCCTAAAATAGAAATTGGGATAAAGTTAAAATCGTACGGTGAGGAGGGATCGGAGATCTTTTGACAAATAGTTGCAAAAGCGGCGCCATCCGGCGAATGAAATTCTCCACTATCCAGTATGCGATGAGATTTAAAGACAAGTCCATTATATTTCGGCTCGAATCGTTTGCAGATCGTGACGAATGATTTCCATGCTGTTTTCGGGTCCTCAATGGAGATAATCTGCTTATCTTCGATTCCTTTGTCTTCCAGAAAACGGATGAAGACGAGCCGATCGATAGTCCGTTGAACCGCTTCGGTCAGTTCATCACCCTGCAGCGCTTCATTGGTTTTCTTGAACGCCTTGGCAAGAATTTCACGGTATTCGTCCAGTTCTTCAAGGAACGCATCGTCCACCGGCTGAATGCCGCCGACTTGCTTCGTTCCTTTTTTGGGAAGCCCCGCGGCATACTTCTCAAGCGAACCTGCGGCGACTGCCTCTCTGCCGAAAAGATGGAAAATCTTAGCAAATATTTCCTTGTCCGCATAGTCCGTATACCGGTATTCGCCGATCCTGCGCTCGAGAGCGGTTTTGATATTTGGTTTGTAGCGGCAGTCAAGAATGTGGAACTCTTCAAAATCGGTCAGCACGGCTATCGGAATTTTTGTATTCCAGGCATAACGGATCGTCTGAAAATAATCATCGGCATTAGCGAGGCTTCGCGACGGTTTCTTCGCTTCAACGAAGAATTTGATCTGATCGAAATTAGGAGCAATGGAAAATGCATAATCGGCCCGCCGCTGTGTGCCCGGCATCGTCACCCTATTTTCGATTTTTACTTCTTGCGCATACGGATTGAATTGTTTCGTATGAGTAACATCCCATCCCAACGCGGTAAAGAATTTATCGATAAAATCCTGACGGACCTGCGATTCAGAGTAGTTTGAGGCGAGATAAGCCGCTTCATTGGACTTAAAATTTGCTACAAGCTGTTGGATCGTATTGAGGGAATTTTCCATTGTACGTTGATCAGTTCATTTTTGTACTTAATATGAATGGATTCGTTGAGTGTGAGGTACCACATTCTAAAAATTTATATTTTAAATAATGTAGTGTATTTACCCACGTTATTCAACGGTGAGAGAATACTCAACAGTCGATGACAGACAACAATACTCATTTGACAGTCCGAAGCGATTAAATTCTAAGGAAGAAATAGAATATCGAGAAGAGAAATTGGTGTATTAATTACTTTTTAAATTAAATGCATGGGAAAGAAAGTCGGAGCGAAAAAACAACGCTTGACTGCAAAACTTTTATTCCTTATTCTTGTGGCAAGAAATGGCGGAGAGGGTAGGGTTTGAACCTACAATAGATTGGGATCTGACGGTTTTAAAGACCGTTGCAATAACCAGTTCTGCCACCCCTCCAGGAGGATCAGATCCTCCTCGTATGCATACTCACTTGGTACACCCGTCCTTTCTGTGAAATGCGCTAACATTTCACGTTGTTCGTTGCGATTTGAAATCCCCCGCACTTTGCGGGGTTTCTTTTTTTCGATCTGCTTACTTTCTTTTAAAACGAAAAAGGGCATATCAATTTAAGGTTATTCAATTATTCAATTGTCCTTGAATTGATACGCCCTTTTTATCGGTAACGCATCTTCTGTTATTCTGTGCAAATACTATTTCAGAATAAAATAACATATAAAAATCCGTTTGTCAATAGGTGGTATGCATTTAGTAAAATTGATTTTGTGTGGTGGTAAAATACTAAGAAGTATAATTGCGGTCATTCCCCAAAATTCACTTAAATTCCCCTAACATTCCCTCGATATTCCCCTACGGAGTTTTTTTTACCAGTTCATAACATTTTTGAGGGTCCCAACTAAACGAAAATTTATATTGTAGAAATAATTTGTAGGTCGCATCTTTGAGGTTAAAGTACTGATTCGGATTTGCAATGTATTCCGATTTAATAAATTGGCAAAATTGAGATTTGTTTTTTGTCCAAATCTGATTTATACCTTTCTTTTGCTCATTATATATGATTTCATCATCATTTTTATCTAAATAATCTAAATCATTCACATTAATATTTAATGTATCAGTAAGCCATAAATTTTTCCCTATTAGTTGACTCTTTAGATTTGAAAGTTTTGCCGTTTCTTCAGTTATTGTTTTTTCAATATCAGGTGTGATTGGCTTACCAAGATGAGTTAAATATTCTTTTTTTAATAAAGCAATCCCAAGCGGAATAGCTTCGTCCGGCAAATCAATTTTATCATCATCTTTCTCTACTTTAATTGGATAACGCTTAAACCAAAAAACAATTCGAAGATTATCGTTAAACGGCAATTTTACAGTATTGATAAACACAATAGCAGTATACTCTTGTTGAGCAAAAGCAAAATCAACGATTGAATTGAAACTTGGGAAATTATAAATATCTGTAACAAGTATATGAGGTGAAATTGGCGCAGTGAGTGTCTTTTGATCTGACGAATATAATTGTGATCTATAAAGTTTGTTGAGGTATAAATGTCTTAAATTAAACGAAACCACAACACCATTTTCCCCTGTTGCCAATATCTTTCCCTTCGTAACCGGGATACCAAAAGAGAAATAGGATTGATTATTGGGATTGGATTTCACTAATGTTGGCTTGTTTCCTACGTTTTGTTCGAAAAATACATTCAAATCTTTCCCTTTAATGTGTGCGACATACATTTCCGGCCAAACAGACTCCATTAAAGCATAATGAAGATGTGATTCAATATTTTCCACTTCTTTAGAATCTTTTGGCAACGAAAGCATCTTTTCCCTTAATCTGACAATCTCCTGTTTTGCACCCTCACTTCTTTTAACCATAAAATCAGTATCCATCATCATCCAATGCGGTTTACCATCTAAAACATATTCAACTTTATATTGATTGTAGTTAGTTTCTGTAATTCTTAAAAATTCACCGGGAAGTTTTTCGGACATTGGTTAAAATAAAAAATCCCTCTTGTGCCTTAGAATGAACGAATGTTCATACTCGCTATCGAAGTAGCGAACAAGAAGGAATTTAATATCTTTAGATACACATCTAAGGCGGTGTATAGTATCTTTTGCTTAATTTACTTATTTAGCTATGGTTTGTCAAATATACAAACACCGCGATTCGGGGGAATGTGTTGGGTGGTAAATTGGCACAGGTGAGCGATGGTCGAATTTTCGAAAACAAAGTAGTAGGTAAATAAATAACCCACCACAATGGCAGGATATCATTCTAAACGAATATTTTGGATTTTGGAATTTTTATCGCATCGGCTTTCGGTAGGACGTATTGCGTGTTTGGGTGCCGGGAACCTATTCAATCATTCCCATTTTCACCAACCTATTAAAAACAGCTTTCGTCTGATTGTCTGCGCGAATATGTGTAATTGCCCTTGCTTGGGAATTATTTATTGTAGAACCAACCGGTTTCTTGTCTAAATAATCCATTATTGATTCTTCGGGCGAAGCAAGTGGCTCGTGTTTTATTACAACCAAAACAGAATTTTCTTTTTCTGAAAGAACCGGTTCTTTTAAACCTAATTCGGTCATTGCCCTGAAATCAGTGTTCAATCGGAGAACAAGAAGCATTTGGGTACGGCGACCAATATGTCTGGGTTGCATTTGACTCCGAGATAAAACTTGTCCCTTGTTTTCGTGTTGGTTTACGAATCTACGAGAATGCGTTATCAATGATGAAAGATCTTCAATACAGAATTACAAACCGGTTTCAACTTACGACAGATGCTTTCGCTGCTTACTTCAATGCAGTCGATTCAGTATTCGGTAACGACATTGATTATGGACAGATTCATAAAATTTATGGTGAAGAACAAACAGGACAAAAGCGATATTCACCTGCAAAAATAACGGGGGTAATAATGCGTCCCCTACTTGGAGAACCTAAATGAAGTCGGATTAGTACGTCTCATATAGAAAGACAGAATTTAACAATGAGAATGCGAATGAGAAGGTTTACCCGTTTAACGAATGCTTTCAGCAAGAAATTGAAGAATTTAGAAGCGGCTGTTTCATTACATTATTACCACTATAATTTTATGAGAGTCCACCAAACCCTACGGGTGACACCTGCTATTCAATCTAAGATTACAAATAGAATTTGGGGCTGGAATGATCTATTGATATCCATCACAAAAGCCGCTTAACTTTTTAGTTTGCTATTCATATTGCTTAGGGCTAAATTTGTATTACTATGCTAATGGAACTTAAGCCGCAAATTAAATTCCCCTTTGATTGGGACAGGGGAATTACTCTACTGCAATTTATTCTCCAAAAAGTAGACAGGAAATTCAATACGATGTCTGTATTGAAACTTGCCTTTTTTGCAGACCGCTATCATGTCAGAAACCACGCAAGACCTATTTCGTTTGATAAGTACTATGCTTTTCCATTTGGTGTTGGTGGTAGTGGATTGAAAGATATACTTGCATGTGAAGATGACTATATTTCTTCAAAAGAATCTGGAATAGTAAAACTTGGAAAATATGAAGTAGAATTATTATCTGATAACGTAGATGATTCATTGTTCTCTAAATCTGAAATAAGAGCGATAGAATTTTCCATATCAAATTTTGCTCACTATGCAAAAAAAAATGATTTTGCTCTTTCAGATATTAGTCATGCTTATCCTGAATGGGAACAATACGAAGACCTATTCAATAATAAAAAAACAAAAAGAGAAGATGTAGATTATAGAGATTTTCTTAAAAACGCCACCGCAGAAAATAAATTTTTTAAGCAATACAAATTAATCGACCCCTTTCCAGCCCTTACACCCACCGAGCAAGAAGAATTAGAAGCGGAAATGTTAGAGTATAGCCAACAGCTTGTATGAGTCTGAATGTTGGTGACGTATTCTTAGTGACAAATCGAACCCTCAGCGGGACAGAACCACATTACCACGTTGTTGCACATAAAACCAGCGATAATAAAATAATTGTTGTATATACCACTTCAAATTGTGAGGGGACATTTAAATCTTGTAGAAGAGATGAGGAATCACTTTCGGCAGATGCAGAACCAATTACTTATGTTGAAGTAAATCCAGCAGATTGTCCGACCGTCATATCACATAAGTCTGCTATAAGTTGTAATAAAGTACAGATGAAAGAAATAGAAGTGTTTGAAAGCGCAGACGATTTTGACAATCGTGGATGTAAAATGAATATTTCTATACTCAAGAAAATTGTTAAAGGCATTCCCTTTAGTGGCACAGTCTCCCCACAAATTATCAAAGAAATCAACAAATCTCCCTTGATGAAAGCTGTGTGAATCTTAGATTTCAAAAGACCCCACTACCAAAATTCCAGTTAAATATGA
>Ga0209211_10003719_pt1 | contig 24491 bp, 14 predicted proteins | sample RifGroA2_FD_183992 | JGI IMG/M metagenome (GOLD analysis project Ga0209211, IMG submission 183992) | Groundwater microbial communities from Rifle, Colorado, USA - Groundwater A2 (SPAdes) (version 2) | ecosystem: Environmental > Aquatic > Deep subsurface > Groundwater | place: Rifle, Colorado...
GGCGGCTTCATCTGTTCCATTCTGTATGATTGTACTTACTTGAACATAAGCAAAGTTAACATTAACTGTAACTGTTAAATTGTTTGTGTTTGGAAAAACTGCATTGAAGTTTGCAGATGTAAATCTTTTATCCGTAATTTGCTCAAAGTCACCAAGAACTTGTTCTGGCACTCCTGTCAATTGAACCGGAAGGACTCCACCACCAAATGTAACAGATGGATTTTGGATTGGTCCAAAGTCTGCTACCCCTTGCAATTCACTAACGAAACTCAAAAACCTTTCAGCAGTTAATATACTTTCAGAAGATAGCCAAGTCAGCTGACGTTGATTTACTGGTTTTTGCATTTCACATTTCTCCTAAGTACGGCTACGTCTGGAGTAACCCGCTGCGCTGTCCAACCTTGCCGCATCAGCGCCACCGAAGTTCACGCAGCTAGGTTAACCCTATTGTTAGGATTCGGTTTCTTCTTCCTTTACAATTTTTTCGTTTTTTGACATTACATGCTCTACTAATGCTTTAGACCTATCATTTAAATCCCTTGCTTCTTTACGTATTATATTTGGATAGTTTTTAGATCTCCAAATTGATCTACACAAAGAATCTATCTCTTCGCATAACATGCAACCTTCACGTATTCTACGAGGATTTTCTGAGCTCGAATAAATAGGGACACTCCCCCGAATAAATAGGGACACTCCCCAGTTTCCTCGTCACGGCAACCTGACTGTAGCAAATCACCAAGCGGCGGACAACGTAAAATACGTCAGTCTGTCAGGATAGGAGTTCCGGGGAGAACATCTTTAATTCCCGGCCAGCTTTTCCTGCAGCCCCGAGGCCCGCTCCACCCTTCTGTCCACCGCCGCCGCAATTTCCTGGGGCCGACCGACTAGGACGACCTGATTCCGAGCCCGACTGATGCCGGTGTAGAGCAGTTCCCTGCTCAACAGCGCCGAATCCTCTCCGGGCAGGACCAGGGCAACCCGGTCAAATTCAGAACCCTGGCTTTTGTGGATGGTCATGGCAAAGGCGGTTTCATGCGCAGGCAACTGGCGCAAGGAATAGGAGCGAACTCCCTCCCGGTTTTCCGAAAAGAAAAAGGCTTTGAGTCCCTCGCCCACTTCCCCAGGCCAGAGGATGCCGGTTTCGCCGTTGAAAAGGCGCAAGGGATAGGAGTTGGCCTGGATCAGCACCGGTCGCCCTTTGTACCACGGGGTACTCGGCTCGATCAGCCGGTGGCGGGCCAGAACCTTTTCCGCATATCTATTCAGAGAGGATACTCCCATCGGCCCGAGCCGGTGGGCGCAGAGCAGCCGGAATTGTTCAAACAGCTCCAGAGCCGCAAGCGGGTCGGCGGCCTCCAGAAAGGGGCGGTATCCGGCCAGGATCATCTCCGCCAGGGGGTGGGCCGGATCACCCTGCACAAGAGGCGGCAGCAGGCTTACCTCTGGTGAGCCCTGCTGGGCAAGGGCAACAGCCTCTTCCGCCTTGCCGGCATGTATCGCACTAGCCAGGGCGCCGATCCCCTCGTGCGGGGAGAAGCGGAAGCTTTCCGTAAGCCGGACCACGCAGCGGGCCAGGGGATTTTCCCCGGCCCCACCATCGTCCATGACCGCGGCGCAGATATCCCCCAGGATGGACCCCGCCTCCACCGAGGCAAGTTGATCCTTGTCGCCGAGCAGGACCAGCCGGGCCGTGGGCGGCACCGCCGCAAAGAGCTTGGCCATGAGGGCCACGTCGATCATGGAGGCCTCATCGACCACCACCACCTCGCAGGGCAAGGGATGCTCCTGGTTGTGGCGGAAGGTGGTCGGGTTCTCGGGCCGGTAGCCCAGGGCGCGGTGGATGGTCGTTGCCTGGGCGGGCATGGCCGCAAACAGGTCGGGCGGCAGGGAGTGCTCCCCCCTTTTTTTCTGGAGGGACTCGCTGAGCCGGGCCGCGGCCTTGCCGGTGGGGGCAAGCAGCAGGATGCGCGGCGACGGCTCTCCTGAAGCCTTGGCGTAGAGCAGGAGCAGGGCCAGATACTTCGCAACCAGGGTGGTTTTGCCGGTGCCGGGGCCGCCGGTGATCAGGCCAAGGCGCTCGCGGAAAATCCCGGCGCAGGCCCGGCGCTGTTGGGCATCCTGTTCCGTGCCGGTGAAAAGTTGGGAGAGGCAGGATTCGAGCAGATCATCCTGCACCGTTGCCGGGTGCGCGGCTCTGGTCCGAATCTCTTGGGCCAGCTCCTCCTCATACCGCCAGTAGCGTTGCAGATAGAGGCGCGGGCCTTCGAGCACCAGCGGGGCCAGAGTGCCGTCATGGCTTACCAGGGGGCTTTCCTGGAGTTCGGCGATCAGTTCTGCAAGCGAAGGCTCGGTTAACTTCCCCTCCCTTGACGGGAAGGGGGCGGGGGGTGGGTGATGTTGCGAGCTGCCTGGATCATCGCTGTTTCCCCCTCTCCCTAGCCCTCCCCCGCCGGGGGGGAGGGGATTTTTTTCCGAGGTTCCATTCACCAGCCGTTGCAGATCAAGGCAGACATGGCCATTGCTCACCGCTTTTCGGGCAAGGGCGGCGAGAACAAGGGTTCTGGGGGTTGCGGTGGGGGCCAATCGCTGGAGGGTTCCGGCAAAGTAGCGATCGAACTGATCCAGCATCCCGTTGGCAATGAGCTGTTCAATCTCTCGGATCATGCCCCCTCCCCTGCCAGACTCTCAAATATTTCGGAGAGCTGTTCGATGCGGGCCAGGGGCGGCAGTTCGGCAAATACCCCGCATTCCGGCCCGAAGTCCGGGTGCATCCCCTTGATAAACAGGTAAAAGACCCCGCCGAAATCCCTCTCATACTCGTAGCCGGGCAGACGGCTGCGCAGATAGCGGTGCAGGGCCACGGTGTAGATGTGGTATTGCAGGAAATAGTGATGGTCGGCCATGGCCGCAGGGAGTTTGTCCTGGGCATAATCATCCCGGCTGACGCCGAGATGGTTGCTCTTGTAGTCAAACAGATACCACTTGCCCTCAAAGACGCAGACCAGATCCATGAACCCCTTGAGAAAGCCGCGCAGGGGGATGAAGCGCAAGGCGCGCAAGGTCTCGGCATACCCGGCGGGAATCCCCTGGGGATGGTCGATAAACGGGCGGGCCAGGAGTTCGGCGGACAGGGTGGCGTCCTCGCCCAACCCGGCGCCCACCGGGAAGGTGAAGGGCATCTCAATGAGGCGCTGGGTGTCGGCGATATCCCCCAGGCAAAAACCAGCCGTTGCCCGCAAGGGGGTCTTAACAACCTCACCGAAGGCCCGGCAGACCGGGGCAAGCCAGAGTTCCGGATAGCCGTAAAACATAAGCTGTTCCCGCACCTGCTCCCGCAACTGGGCGGGGTTTTCCGCCTGGAAAGAAATCCTTTCAAAAAGGGTGTGAAAGAAATTCCCGGCCACCGGCCCTTTGGGAAACTGAGCCAAGGGTAGCTGCGAGGCGGCAGGAATCGGCAGATCCGGAGAGGTGGCCGGACCCTCCAGCCCGGCTTCCGGCTCCCGTTCCCCAAAATCATGGCCGGACTGGGCAGTGAGATGGGAGAAGCTGCCGATCCGCCAGACCTGTTTGAGCTTGCGGCTCGGGACCAGACAGGCCAGGGGCGGCGGGGCCTCCGGCTTGGCCGCTTCGCCAATAGATCCCGGAGCCGGTTGCAGCGGCCGGACCTCCCAGCCTTCGCTTGCCCTGGCCCGCTCCTTGAGCCGGTCCAGCAGCTCCTGGCCGTTGCATCCCTTAAGCTGCTGCGCTAACGCCTCCGGGTTGCAGGAGGCCTGATCCCCATGCAGGAGCCAGGCCAGAGCGCTGCAATCGTATCCAGAGGCCGGGGCCCACAAAATATGACAGCTATGCCGGGCCCGGGTCATGGCCACATAGGCCAGGCGCAGCTCTTCGGCAAAACGCTCGGCCGCAGCCAGAGCTTTGGCCCGCTCGTCGGGAAAGAGGACGATCCTGCCCTGCCAATCGGCCTCCGGATCATGGAGGGAGACAAAGGGCTGCCTGCTGGCGCTGCTCCCGCCCAAAAAGAGATAGGGGCAATAGACAATAGGATACTCAAGCCCCTTGCTGCGGTGGATGGTAACCAGCTGCACCGCATCCTCGTCGCTTTCCAGCCGCAGCTCGGCCTCCTCGCCGCTCTCGCTGGCGGCAAGGGTTTGGCGGCACCAGTCCACCAGCATCTCCGGGCTGAAATGGTTCCGGCTCTCCGTCTCCTGGAGCAGTTCGGCAAGATGCCGCAGGTTGGTCAGGCACCGCTCTCCGTCTTCCAGCAGCAGCAAGCGGCCGGTGACGCCATATTCCTGCCAGGCCGCCATCAGCATCCGCATGACCCCGTTTTTCTGCCACACCCCCTGCCAGGCGGAAAACCGGGCCATGAGACCGTGCAGCTCGGCTTCCGCCCGGTTGAGCCGGTCGAGATCAAGGGCAATAAAGCCGAGCATCGGCGTGGCCATGGCCTTGCGGAGCAGCTGCTCGTTGCCCGGCTCGGCCACCGCCGCAAGAAAGCGCAGACACTCCTGCGCCTCGGGGCTTTGCCAGACGCTGGCCTTGCTCTGGAGCACTCCGTTGATGCCCCTGGCCCGCAAGGCGATCTGAATCTCCGCCGCCTGGGTGTTGGTGCGGACCAACACGGCAATGTCCCCGGCCCGCACCGCCCGCGCCCCAATCCTGGTATCTCCAGCAAGCAGTCCGGCGATGTCTCCGGCCACCAGCTCCGGGATCAGGGGGACAAGCTGCCTCTTGACCAGACGCTTCCCCTTGACTCCACAGGGTCCCTCGGGCAGGGTGAGAAACTGGAGAGGGGCCGAGCCGAGGCTCGGGGAATGCCAGAGGTCTTCCGCGCCAGACCGGGCGGTAACCTGGGCGTAGCCGATCCGGCTGTCGCCGAAAGGCTGGGCCAACAGGCCATACAGAGCGTTGAGCGCCGCCACCATCTTCCGGTCGGCCCGCCAGTTGGTGGTCATCGTATGCTTTTCAGCCTCCGCCTGACCGGCGGCCTCAAGATAGGCGTAGATATCCGCGCCCCGGAAGGCGTAAATGGCCTGCTTGGGATCGCCGATCAGAAAGAGGGCCTCCTTGCCGCCTCCCCCGTAGATGGTCTTAAAGATCCGGTACTGGATGGGGTCGGTGTCCTGGAACTCGTCGATGAGCGCCACCGGAAAGCGGGTCCTGATTCGCTGAGCAAGCTGCGCTCCTATTCCTTCCTGGCCCTGGCCGCCCTGCAGGGCCCGGTCCAGCCCGGTGAGGAGCTGATCAAAGGATTGCTGCTGTCCGGCCAAAAGCCGCTTGGGCAGTTCGGCCCGGATATACCGCGCCGCCCCGGCCAGGAACAGCGCCTGGCTCCGGGCGGCCAGGGCCTTCCCTTGAGCAACCAACCTGCCCCAGGAGGCAAAGAAGGGATTGGTTGGCGCCAGCCCTTTTTTCAGGGCCGTTGCGGTGAAGACCTTGCCCTCCGGCTGACAGATATTTTCTTCGGCCAGCAGCTCGGCCTGACCAGGCAGGGCAAAGGCGGTTGGCTCGTTCTCAGCGAAAAAACCAGCGATCCGGTCGAGCAAACCATTAGCCAACAGAGCCTTACAGGAAGCGGTAAGCCCTTCCGCCTGAACAAAATATCGGGCCAGAGCTTCGCTCTGCTCCTGCCAGCAGGCCCGGGCCTCGGCATAGAGCCGGCAATACTCCGCCACCAGGGCCGGGGTCTCCTCCGTGGCCGAGACCTCGCCGACAATGGCAAAATCTCCATGCCGGATCGCCTCCTGGGTCAAACCGCGCAGCTGGCCCGGAGAAACCCCTTGCCTGACCAGGCCGGCCAAACGGGGATCGAGAGCGTAGAAAAACCCGCTCCAGTAATCATCGGCGATTTCCCGCACCAGGGACTCGGTGGCGCCGGTGAGCTCCAGCTCAAAAAGCAGCCCGGTCTCCAGGGCATGCTGCTGCAAGACCCGATGGGCAAAGCCGTGGATGGTGGAGACCGCAGCCTTGTCGATATCGCTTACCGCCCGGGCAAGAAACCGGCGGTCCGCCTCCGGGTCAAGGCTGCGTTCCAGGAGTTGGCATAAGAAAGGATCACCCCCGCCGTGCCGCTCGGCAAAGACCTGGACCGCCGAGCGCAGCCGGGTCCTGATCCGCTCGTGCAACTCCGCGGTCGCCGCCTCGGTGAAGGTGACCACCAGGATCTGCTCCACGGTCAGCCGCCGTTCCAGCAGCAGCCGCAGGTAGAGGGAGGTGATGGAATAGGTCTTGCCCGTACCGGCGCTGGCCTCAATGAGTTGCACGCCGGTGGTGGCCACCAGAAGCGGATCAAAGCCCCGGCTCATAGCAATCCTTCCCCAAGGGCACTTAACTTCCAGACGCCCCGAAATAGTAATCGTTCAGCAGTGCCGCAGATGCGCGAAAGAGGCCTGGCCGCTATACATACGGTATGCGGACCAGGGCGATGACAAAGCAGATGTGGTGCTGCTGAACGATTACAGCTCATAGCTCCTCCATTTGCATGAGCATGGGCGTGAAGATGCGGGTGGCAAGCTCGGCAAAGGCCGATTCCGCATTGCCCGTGCGATACAGGGCATAGTCTGGGGCAACGGGCAGGACCTCGCCGAACAGCTGGCGGCAGTATGGGTCATCCCCCTCGCCGCGCGCAAAGTCGTTGCCAAGATACTCCTCCTCGGCCTTGGCAAAGGCGGCAAGCCGCCGCTCCTCCTCGCTTCCCTTGCCCGAAGCCATGGCCTGGGCAAAGACCAGTCCGCTTTTGGGAAAAAATGGCCTTGGCGCATTGAGGCCGTCGGCAAACAGGCGGGCCAGATTGAGCAGCACCTGTGCGGCCTCGGGCACCGGCGAGAAGCGGAGGACCTGGGCCGTGCCCTTGTCGCTCCCCCTGCCGATGACGATGGTTTCGCAGCGCTGGTCAGCGGGGGCAACGGCGGAGAGGAAGAGATGCTCCAACCAGACCGGCAGCAGGATCCGGCCATGGAGCAGACTGTTGGTCCAGTAGAGATGGCCGGAGGGGTATCTGTTGTCCAGCTCGCCGTGCAGGGTGATCTCCGAGGAAAGCGCGATTTCCCGGCGCAGCGGAGGAAGTGGTTCCCCTGTCTCATGGGCAAGGAGCTGTTCCACGATGGGGCGCACCGTTTCCCTGACCTCGGCAAAGACCGCCTGCGCCCCCTGACCCAAAGGAACCCGCCCCTCCCCCCGCCAGCGGGCGAGCAGGGGTTCCGGCCGGGAGAGCCCCTCGCCTTTCATGGCCAGCAGATCGCGGTTCAGCTGGTATTTTTCCAGACCGTCGAGATGGATGGGTTCACGGTCCAGAAGCTCCCGGCTTCTGTCCTGCAAAAAAAGGCCGAGCCGGTTTTCGAGAAACCAGCGGACCGGCTGTTGTAGGTAGCAGGACAACTCCGGGAGGGAGAGCACGGCAGGATTGAAGTCGGCAGGCGGCAAGGTCTCGGACAGAAAGGCATAACGGCTGCGGACCCCGGCCTCTCTTGCCTGGGCAGCCAGGCAGTATTCCGCGGCAAAGCTGCACAGCCGGGCATCCGCGCCGGAAAAATATCTCCGGCTGAAAGGCTGGAGGGGATGGCGGACCACAAGCCGCGCCACCACTCTTTTCCGGTGCTCGGCAAAACAAGCGCCGGGGTCGGCGGCCTCGGACTCAAGACGGAAACTCTCGGCCAGGCTGTCCAGCAGCTCTTCAACCACCACGGCGGGCGGCAGCTCCTTGCCGTCCCGCAGGGTATTGCCCAGATAGAAAACCAGAAATCTGTCGCGGGCCGCGAGCAAGGCTTCGAGAAAGACATACCGGTCGTCGTTGCGCTTGGCCCGGTCGCCCCGCTGCGGGTAGCGGGCGATGAGATCAAAGCTCTGCGGGTGCTCGATCCGGGGGAATTCTCCGTCGTTCATGCCCAGCAGACAGACAACCTTGAAGGGGATCGAGCGCATGGGCAGCATGCCGCAGAAGGTCAGACCGCCCTCGAGAAAGCCCTGGGTCGTGGCCTGGCCGGAGAGCTTTTCCTTGAGCAGGATCACGAGTCCGTTCAGATCCAGGGGCTGGCTGAACCCGGCATCCTGCGCCTCAAGGGCTATCTGGGCCAGACTGTCCCGGATCTTCTGCACTTGCCAGGCCTGGGGCGAGTCCTCCAGAAAAAGGGCCGCCAGCAGACCCTGGAGAACGCCCTGCCACTCCGGCATCTCCCTGGCTACGGAGAGCTTTTCCGCCTCATGAAACAGGGTCTCGCAAAAATGGATAAACCGGCCGGCAAGCTCCGCAGCCTGGCCCTCGATCTCCTCATAGGGCAGAACCTCGCCCAGAAAGGCCCCGTCGGCGCGGACGGCATAGCCCAGGACCAGGCGGTCAAAGCCGAAGCGCCAGGTGTTCTGCCGCTCTTTCGGCTGCTGGAGCGATTCCCGGTGCAGCTCGTCGATGCCCCACCGGATTCCGGCCTTTTCCACCCAGAGCCGGATCTTGGGCAGATCCTCGGGGCTGATCCCGTAATTTTGCTGGATCGCCTCGCAGGCCAGCAGCTCCAGGACCTCGGAGGCCGACATCCTGCCGGGGGCCATCCGGAGAAAACGGAAAAACACCTCGATGAGCGGCGCCCCGCTCAACAGGGAGCGGTCCGCGATCCGGAAGGGAATAAAGCGGTTGTCCTCCGGGGAGAGCCCGAAGACCGCCTCGATCAAGGGGGCATAGGCGGAAACCTCGGGCAGCATGACCACGATCTCGCGGGGGGCAAGAGCCGGATCATCCTGGAGCAGGGCCAGCAGTTGATCCTGCAGGACCTCGACCTCGCGGAGGCGGCTGTGGCAGGCATGGATGCGGATGGAATCATCCTCGCCGGCCAGAAGCTGGGGCGCGGCGTTGCCGCCTGTTGGGGCGCGGTGCTGGAGCTGGAGGATATCGTTTTGCAGCACCGCCAGCATGGTTTGCGGCGCGGCATGGGCGGTGTACTGCTCCCCCGCCTCGACATAGGCAAGCGAGCCTTCCAGCGCCTCCTGAAAATCCCGGGCCATGGCGCCCATGGAGGCGAGGAGCGGATGGCCGACCTCCAGATAGAGGTCGGCCTCATCCTGACCGGCAGGCAACCGGGCCAGAGCACGGTGGGCCTCAGCCTGGGAGCGGATGTCAGCAAAGTAGCCTTGGGCCGGGGAGAAAAGATGGAAATGGACCGGCAGGATCTGCGCCAGTTCCCCCATGATGGAGAGGTAGACCGTGGGCAGGGTGTCGATGCCGAACAGGGAAACCCTGCTGGGCAAAAGATGGGGAAAGGGGATGACCCCTGCGGCCAGCGCCTGCCTGGCTTTCAGCATCAGCCGGGCCGGGGAGCAGCAGCCCAACTGCGCCACCAGTTGCCGCCAGAGCTTGGGCTGCCAAAGATCCTCAGCCAGAGCATGGCCAAAGGCCCGGTTCTCCCCTTCCTCCCAGGCCAGGATCATCTCGGGCCGGTACACCGCGTATTGATCAAAGAGATGGGCGATCTGCCTGGCCAGCTGGAGCTTCTTGCTCAAGGGGCCGTCGGCGAGGTAGGAGGTCAGGGGAGAGAAATCGGGATCGTGGCGGCATGCATCGAGCAGAGCGCAGATCACAAAGGCCAGCCGTTCCCGGCTGTAGCGCTGCACCCGATCGCCCTCTTCCCCTAGGGTCGCCCGCAGGACGCGCTGGACAAACTGCCGGGGATGGGGAAAATCGGGGTTGGCCCATACCCCGAAAAGGCCGGAAAGCTGCATGGCAAGCCAGGTCGCCATCCCCTTACTTTGGACGATGATGCATTCGGGGGCCAGCGGCGAAGAAAGCGGCGTGCGCAAAACATCGACCAGCGACTCCAGCAGGGATTCAACCCGGTTGGCCCGATAGATATGCATCCCGCTCTGCATCACCTTGCCCGAGATTGTGCGACTGAGGTTGGCTGAAAAAGGCCAGTTGGGATCACCAGGCAGAGGCCATCAGGCAGCAAAACGCCGGAGACAATCCTGGAGCCGGGTGACAAGCTGGCCCAATTCCGGCTTGGAGATCTGATCATCCGCGCCCACGGCATGGCCCTTGTGCAGAGCCAGATCATTGACCAAGGAAGAAAAAAGCATGACCGGAATGCCGTCGTATCCTTTATTTTCCTTGATCCGCTTACAGAGATTATGCCCGTCCATCCGCGGCATTTCTATATCGCTGATCACGGCCAGCACCTCATCGTGCAACGTGCCGTTGATTCGCAGCCCTTCCAGATACTCCCAGGCATCCTGCCCGTCCGCATGGGCGACAACCCGATATCCAGCCCTTTCCAGGGTTTTGCGGATCTGATCCTGAATGATCCGTGAATCATCGGCAATGACCACGGCCTTCTCGACCTGAGTCCCTTCTGGACCCACCGAGATGGCATGAGCTTCGGAATCAATAACCATGCTGGGATCAATGGAAGCGATAATACTCTCAAAATCAACCATCTGGATGATATTGCCATCCACAAGACATACCCCGGTGAGGCTGCTGTAATGGGCAATAATCGGCGGCGGAGGCAGGATCGCGGTCCAGCTGACCCGGTAAACCTTATCCACTCCGTGGGCAATAAAGCCGAAAAACTTGCCGTTTATTTCAGTGACAATCACCACCCATTTGGCTTTTGCCTCCGGGGATTGATCCGGTTCATAGCCGAACCAGTCACACAAGTCGATCAGGGGGATGGTCCGATCCCGCAGGAGAAAAACGCCTTTCATGGACGGGGCGCTTTCCGGAATCTCGGTAAGTGTTTCCGGCATGGCCACTAATTCACGGACCTTGGCGGCATTGATGCCGTACGCGGTCCTGCTGATAGAATCGGTAGTTCTGTCATGCCACTGGAGAAAAAGAGTGATGATCTCCAGCTCGTTCGTCCCGGATTGCAAAAGAATATCGGTTTTATAACCAGCGGCTTGGCTCATGTAAAGGCTCCAGGGTGTCGGGATGCTGCCATAAATTAAGGGAAGATAAAGATACACTTAAAAGAATACCGGAAATTACTCAACTAAAATAATAACCCGGCCTACGACTGGAAACTTGTTTCAAGCAGTTGCGTCAACAGGCCCGGAAGATCCCAAGCGAATGGCGGTTATTACAAACCAGCCTGTTCCGCTCAACACTTAAAAAGTAGGCATGGGCATCAGGCCCCATTTATGATTATCCGTGGTTTTGACCACCGAGCGGACTGCATGGCCGGAGGCTTCCAGGTCAACCACCAGAACCGGGCGGCGCTTGAGGCCAACCTTGAAAATCTCTGCCGTGGAGACGGGATGGTCATCGGTATCAGCCACTCGCATAAAGATAAGCCGCTCTACCTCATAATCGGTTTCCACCGAACCCCAGGTCCGGACAAAATTATAAAAGATCCGGAAAAATTTACCCAAGCCGCCGCTGAACCGATGCTGGTGCCATTCGAGAATCTCGGGAAACCGCTCGAGCATCTGCTCGGAAAACCGCCGATCCTCCTCGGTCAACAGAGCATTGAGAAAAAAATCCCCCGGCAGCAGATAAACCGCATTGGCTTCCCGGCCCTGCAAGCCATCCCGCACCTGAGCCGAACCAAGAGCCGCCTGATAGACTGCGAGAATCTCCTGGTCAGACCGGGGGAACACCGAGACAATCAGGCGGGAATCCGCAGCCCTGACCATGGGCAGGGTCCGCACCGTATAGCTGCGCAACCCCATGGCCAGCAGCACGGCCAGGGTCACGGTCAAGCCATAGACCACGGCAATCCCCAGCCATTTTGGCCGAATTCGGCCAAAGAGCAGGCGGTACAGCCGCCCTCCCGGTTCACCGGGCAGGAACATGGGGGTTTTCGCCATGTAGCGGGCATAGGCCTCCGGCTGCTCCTGCTGCATCCGCCACTCTTCATTGCGCGCCAGGGCATAGTAGACAAAGAGCATGGTGAGGTACATGATCAGAATGATAAAACGCGGCCAGTACAGCATCAGGCCGAAGCCGGAAATGGCGAGGAAAAGATACTGCGGATGCCGGATCTTGCCGTAAAAACTGAGGGCCACCACCCCCTTGCCGCGGAAACGCCCGTAGTAGAGAGGGATGGCCGCCAGGGCAAAAAGCAGCAGCCCGACAACCATAAGCACCTGTAGCAGGGAAATGGCTCGGATCAGCGGATCAGCGGGGAAAACCAGATGCGGGAGAAAAAATTCCGTGGACCAGCTGGTAAGAGGGCTCCCGGCAAGAGTCTGAAGCACAGGGCCGTACACCGAGTAAAAATAGAGGGCAAAGGGAGAAATCATGATGATGATTTCAATGCCGATCAAACAATAGGCAATGATGGTCCAGAAAACCAGCGTCTTTTTCCCCTTGCCTAGTTCAGCCATTTCCATCTTTGCGCGCCTCTCCAACCATGAAAAGATTATCTTCCCCAGATTATAGCACAGCCTTTTCCTGCCCCGGACTTTTTTAGCCGAAAAATGCGGGGGAAAAAATTGCCAGCGAATTCAGCTTAGTGCTTGACTAATCCACTTTTTTTTGCAATTTGACTTCTGACGAAAGGCGGGTATAATCTCGCACCGAAAGATAATTGTCCCGGCATGAATGACCCGGCGATTAAATTACTCATGCCCGCTTGCTTTAGTCGGGCATCCACCCTTATTTTTTCACAACCACGGTTAACCCGCATTACGGAGTGCCTATGTCGAGTTCCTTGCGCTGGAAAATCACCCTCCTGCTCTTTGTCACCATCTTTGCCGGTCTGACAGTTGCCCCTTCCTTCACCCAGGTTCCGGCCTGGTGGCAGAAATACCTCGCTCCGGCAGGACTGAGGCTGGGCCTTGACCTGCAGGGCGGCATGCATCTGGTCCTCAAGGTGGATCTCAAGAAGGCCATCGAGAACAATCTTGACCTTTCTGCCCAGGATCTAAAGGAAGCCCTGGCCGAAAAAAAGATTACCGTGGTCCGCACCGCTTCCTCAGATGCGCGCAAGATTATCCTGACCTTGCCCAATACCGGCACCCTGGAAACGGTCAAGCAGACCATCGCCAAGGAGTTCCCCGACCTCATCGGCGACTTTCAGACCGACCAGAGTACCTTTCCCCGGATCATCCTCAGTCTGAAACAGGATAAAATCGATTTCATCAACAACAAGGCGGTGGATCAGTCCCTGGAGATTCTCCGCAACCGGATCGACCAGTTCGGCGTGGCCGAACCTGCCATCGTCAGACAGGGGGCCGCCCAGCTCGAATTCAAGCTGGTGGACGAAACGGCCGGCCTCAACCTGCCGCAGCTCATTGGCCAGGCCATCCAGACCGGCCAGTGGCAGGAGGGCGGCAGCCGGAAACAGCTCAATCTCGCCTTGCAGAGCAGGCTCCCGGCAGGTACCGAGATCTATTTTGAAAAAATGGTGGACAAAAATACCAAGAAAGAAACCAAATCTCCCATCCTGCTAAAAAGCCAGGTGCTGATGACCGGCGACATGGTCAAGGGCGCCCAGGTCGGAGTGGGCGGCAACTTCAACGAACCCTACGTCAGCCTGGATCTTACCGGGCGAGGTGGCGCGGTTTTCGGCCAGGTTACGGAAAAAAACGTGGGTAAACGCTTCGCCATTGTCCTCGATGAGGTGGTCCGCTCCTCCCCGGTGATCCGGGAAAAGATCCTCGGCGGCAGCGCCCAGATCTCCGGCAGCTTCAGCTACGAGGAGGCGACCGACCTGGCCATTGTCCTGCGGATCGGCGCCCTGCCCGCCCCGGTGGAAATCGTCCAGAACCTGACGGTGGGCGCTTCTCTGGGCCAAGACTCCATCAATAAGGGGCTGATGAGCGGCCTGATGGGCACCTTCCTGGTAGTGCTCTTCATGGCCGTCTACTACCGGCTCTCCGGGGTCGTCGCCAACCTCTGCATGATCCTGAACATCCTGTTGCTTTTTGCCGGGCTGGCGATGATGGGCGGCACCCTGACCCTGCCGGGTATTGCCGGCATCATCCTTTCCATAGGCATGGCGGTGGACTCGAACATTATCATCTTCGAGAGGATGCGCGAGGAGTTCGCCCTGGGCAAATCCGTGCGCTCCGGGGTCGAAGCCGGTTACGCCAAGGCCTTCTGGACCATTATCGACGCCCACGTGACCACCCTGATCACCGCCCTGGCCCTGTTTCTCTTCGGCACCGGCCCGATCAAGGGCTTTGCCGCCACCCTGTCGCTGGGCATCATCTTCAATCTGTTTTCCACTCTCTTTGCCTCCAAACTCTTCTATGAATTTATGCAGGGCAAACGGAAACTCAAAAGCCTTTCCTTTATGCTGTTTCTCAAGAATCCGCAACTCGACTACATGCGGATCAAAAAAATAACCTTCACCATCTCCGGCATCTTTGCCCTCATCGGCTGCCTGGCCTTTGTTCAGATCATCCGCGGCCAAGCCAACATGGGGGTTGATTTCTCCGGCGGCACCCTGCTTCAGTACCAATCTACTCAGCCCTTTTCCTTAGGCGAGGTACGCTCCTCCCTGGCAAAGGGAGAGCTTGAAGGAGTTGAGCTGCAAAAAGTCGAGGGCGAAAATCGGTTGATCGTCAAGATAAAGAACAGCGAAAAGGTGGTGGGCCACGTTTCCGAGACAGTCACCGCCCAGTTGAATACCGATTTTCCGGATAAGCACTTCACCGTGGAGAATCAGTCGGAAATCGGCTCCTCGGTGAGCGACACCTTGCGCTCAAAAGCGTTGTTGGCTGTGGCCATTTCCCTGCTCGGGGTAGTCATGTACCTGGGGTTGCGTTTCGACCTGCGCTTCGGCGTTGCCGCCACCCTGGCCACGCTCCATGACGTTCTGGCGGTGCTTGGCCTCATCTGGCTGCTCAACATGGAGATCACCCTCCTTACCGTCACCGCGCTCCTGACCCTGGCCGGATATTCCTTGAACGATACGGTCATCATCTTCGACCGGATCCGCGAAAACCTGCACAAGGGCGAAGACCATGAAAACATTACCGACGCCCTGATCAATACCAGCACCAACGAGGTCCTGAGCCGCTCCATCGTCACCTCGCTCACCGTGTTCCTGGTTCTCGCGGCCCTGTATGCCTTGGGCGGTTCGGTGATCCACGACTTTTCCTTCGCCCTGCTGGTGGGGGTCGTGATTGGCACCTACTCCTCGGTTTTCGTGGCCAGCCCCCTGCTCACCCTCTGGCACCGTGGGAAAATCGCCTAAGCATGCGCCCCGATCTTGCCCCAGAACATGTCCGCCCCCTGGCCCCGGACGAGACTTTCCGGTTCGCTTGCCATCCCGACGTTGCCTGCTTTAACGACTGCTGCCGGGAGCTGGAACTGGCTCTCAGCCCCTACGATGTCCTCAGGTTGAGCGAACAGCTGGGGCTTGCCCCCTCGACCTTTCTCGACCAATATGCGCTTGTTGAGCAGGAAGAGGGCAGCGGTTTTCCCAGGGTTTTCCTCGGGATGCTGGATGACGGCCGGGCCAGCTGCCCGTTTGTAACCGCCTCCGGCTGCCGGGTCTATGCAAACCGCCCCGGCGCCTGCCGCACCTATCCTCTGGGCCGCGGCGCTTTCCTCACCCCGGATGGCGGGCGGCAGGAGATGCATGTCCTTCTCAGCGAGCCACACTGCAAAGGTTTCAAGCAAGGGGAGCAGCAGAACATCACCGCTTGGCAGAAGGATCAGGACCTGGCTGCTTACAATGCCATGAACGATGAACTGCTCTCCATCCTCCACCATCCCCGCCTTAATGATGAACAGCCGCCCAAGGAACAAGAGGTGGAGATTTTCCTGTCTCTCTATAGCCTGGATGCCTTCCGGCAACAGCTCCTCGACGGCAGCCTTACCCTGCCCTTTCCCATCACGACCGACGAGCGGCAGGAGTTTGCCAAGGAAAACCTTGCCCTGTTGCGTCTCGGCATCAGGTGGTTGAACCATGTCCTCTCCGAGCGCTGACCATCGGCAGGCCTGCCTTTCTGCCGGGCAGCTCCAGGGCGAACCACCCCTGGGCCGGGAGCTCACCGAACGGCTGCTGGCCATTTCCCACGAGTACTGTCAGGCCGAAGGCGGCTGCCACGGTCCGGATCACACCGAGCGGGTCCACAACCTGGCCCTGCACATCGGCCGCCTGATGAACGCCCGCCTGGATATCCTGAGCGCCGCGGCCCTGCTCCACGACATCGGCCGCAGCCAGGAAATGCTCTCCCAGGGCAAGATCTGCCACGCGGCCAAAGGGGCGGAGATGTCCCGCGCCATCCTCACGGATCTGGAGTTTTCCCCGGAGATGCAGGCGGCGATCCTGCACTGCATCGAAGCGCACCGCTACCGCAACAACAAGGCGCCGGAAACCCTGGAGGCCAGGATCCTTTTCGACGCGGACAAGCTGGACTCCATCGGCGCCATCGGCATTGGTCGGGCCTTTCTCTTTGCCGGCCAGGTCGGGGCCCGACTGCACAACCAAGGGGTGGATGTGGCTAAAACCTCCTCCTACTCCGTCGATGACACGGCCTATCGGGAATTTCTGGTAAAACTCTGCAAGATCAAGGACAAGATGCTGACCCCGGAAGGCAAACGGCTGGCCGCCGAGCGGCACGAGTTCATGGAGCTTTTTTTCAAGCGGCTGGACAAGGAAATCCACGGCAGCCCGCAAAACCATGCCGGCAACGCGCAATAACTTAAGGCCCGCCATTGAACACCGCCAGCCAACGCCTCGCCATCATCATCAAAGACCTGCGCCGGGCTGCACTGACGGCGGGGCTTGGCCTGCTCCTGGGCTGCCTTGGCTTCTACAGCATTTCCAGCCAGATACTGGGCGGCATCCAGAAACATCTCCACCAGAAGCTTGCTTTTTTCAGGGTGGCCGAACCCTTTCTCGCCCATCTCACCATTGCCCTGGCCATGACCGTTTTCACCATCATGCCCATGCTCAGCTACTTTATTTGGCGCGCCCTGGCCAAGCCCTTCAACTTCTCCCGGGCCATTGTTTTCTGGTTTGTCCTGTTCAGCTGCTTCCTCTTTTACAGCGGGGCCGCTTTCTGCTATTTCATCACCCTGCCTTTCGGCATCGATTTTCTTCTTGGCTTTCAGACGGAACAACTCAAGCCGGTTATCTCCATCAGCGACTTTGTCTCCTTTGTCTCGATCTTTGTCCTCGCCTTCGGGCTGATCTTTGAACTGCCGATCTTCATGATTTTCATGGCCAAGATAAAAATCCTGCCCAGAGCCGTCTTTGAAAAAAACCGCCGCTACGCCGCGCTGGCCATCAGCGTCATTGCCGCTCTCCTCACCCCCACCCCCGATATCTTCAACATGCTGCTCATGGGCGGCCCCCTCTACCTGCTCTACGAAGTGGGAATCATTGTCCTGAAACTGCTGCGGATCCCGTAAGCTTACGCCATCGTAACTGCCTGACCAGCTTAAAAAACGCAACCCGTCGGCTTGATATCTAGGCGAAGCAGACGCCCCTGGCGCAAAGCCAATTCCCCGGGGTGCTATTGACGCCATCCCCATTTCTGTTTATTCATATTGTATGGGCCTGAAAGAGTATCAGCCCAATGCGTCTGCTCCGCGAAAAGGGATTGCAACCTCACATAGATGGAGAAAAGACATGGCGATTGATGACATCAATCCCACCAATCCAGTCTTGCCGGCAGCTCTGCAGCGCAGAGTTCAGACCTCCGTTCCCTTGGCAGCCTCCCTCCTTACTCTCGTCAAGGATCCTGTTGCCGTAGCAACCGCCGCGGCGCAAAATCTTACCCCTGCGCAACAGGCTGCCTTGCTGGGCACCGAGGCGCTGCAGACCTTGAATTTCGAGGCAACCACGCCAATCGAGCCACTGCTGGAGGGGGTGACGACGACCCCAGACCTGACCGCGATCACTGAATCTGAAGGATTAAGCCCTGCTCAACAGGCGGCTTTGGCGGTGAACGAAACGGTGCAAACCGCGCTTGAGATCGAGAACCTGACCCCTGCCCAGCAGGCCGCCTTGACGGTTAACCAGGCGACGCAAACCCTGGAGGCTCCCCTGGTTGTGCCGGAAACTACGATTCCTGCGGCGGCGGCTGGGGTTGCCGGAGAAACTCTGCTCCCTGGCCAGGCGGAGACGACCCCCGCTGCCGGGGCGGCGGCCGGGGCGGCTTCGACCGCGGCGACACTTGCCGCCACCGCAGCCACGCCAACCGCGACTACCACCCCCACCCCGGCAACAGCAGTTGCCGGGGCAGAGCTGACCCTCGCCCAACAGGCAGCAGCCCAGCCGATTCCGTATCAAAATGCGGTCGCGGTTTACGAGGTAAGAAATCCAACCCCTCCCCCCACCGATCCGGAACCGATACGCAAGGATCTCCATCCGCCGCTACCCATCGGCAGGGTGCGGCCCGTTGATCCTCTGGTTTTAAGAAGCGAATGGGAAAAAAGAAAAAGAAACAGATCAGTGGAAGAAATCCGGTCTCGTCCGCCACTGGCGGAAAAATCCATCAGGGAAATGATAAGACAGACCAATGATGATCTGCTCGCCAACGGGGTGCCCCTGCACCTGGTTCTCGCCCAGAACGAGGAGGGTTTTGCCCTGGACATCTATGAATGTTCAGAGGATACGGTGTGCGAGCTAGCGCAGGAGGTTCCCATTGACCTCAACAACCTCCTGACCACTCTGGATAATCTCGAGCATGAAACCGGAATTATCGTCAATATCAAGACCTGATTGGCCCCCTACCTGCCGGCGCCGACTTCCTCCTGCGGCACAAAAGCCTTGCGCAGCCGCCGATCGATTTGCAGGAGTTCGTCAACATTTTCCCCGGTAAGATCCCAGGTATAATCTCCCTTGGCATTGCGCTGCAGCTTGATTTTGGCCGGTTTTCTCGGCTGGGCCTGCTTACGGGCGGAAACCTGCTGGGCCGAGTTCTGCTGAGGTCCGGCGAGCGGCGGCTGTCCGGCGGCGGGCCCTGCCGCAAGGGTTACGGGCAGGCCGGCTACGGTGATGGCCAGCAAAAAAATAAGGGCGGCAAGCCAGGCCTTCCCCCCTGCCATTCCTCGGCTGAAGCTGTCTTCTGGTAAGCGATTACAGGGCACCGCATCTTGCGGCGATCGGGCCGGCTCACGTACTGAAGTACGCATCGCCGTCCCGCTTGCCACAACCTGCAGCACCCTGAGATCGCTTGTTTCGGGGTTATACTCCCTTCCGGGGTTTCCCCGGTGATCACTTACGTCTTCTGCTGTGCTCATTGCGGTTCCTCCTGCGGCTGAGTTGGTTCCCTGTGAAGTACTTCGAAAGAGCGTTACCGTATCATATCTTCATCCGGTGCGGCAAGAGTTTGTTAACCGCCATCAAACATTTACCATGCGAAAAAAGAGAAGCCCCCGGTTCGCACTCACATGCCCAACACTATCTCTCTGTCCGGTTCGGGCGGCTCATCGGTCACCACGCTGAAAGCATGGACGACAACGGTATGGCCGCTTTCGGTTTCCACCCTCACTTTCCATTCCCCTGCCGCCACGTCCTGCTTGTAGGTATAGCCGCGAAAACCGCCATTGCGGCCGCCTGCCAGGTCAAAGCCCTTGCGGGAGACGGTAACCCAGCCGCGGATTGCTTCATAATGCTCCCAGCGGTGATAGAGACGGGTGTGCAGTCCGCGCGGAGCGAAAACCGCGGAAACACAATACAGCCGCTCGCCCGGCGCAACATGCACCTCGTGCGACAGATCGCGCCAGAATACCCACCAGGAAGCCTTTTCCATGGTAAGGCGATACTCGTTCGCCACATGCGTAAAATTTTTCCCCACTCGAATATCCCGCTTCACCAGGGGAACCGGCGGGATCATGTCCAGGGGATAGGCCAAAGCCAGCAGACCGGCGATGACCCAGACCGGCGCCGCCCGGCCGGGACACCCCGGCGTTTTCTTGCGCAGCCAATGGGTGAGCCCCGCTCCGGCCAGGGTGCTGAGGTAAAACCAGATCATGCCGATGCTGCCCACCAGAAAAGGGAGGAGAAAGTTGAACAGCAGCATGGCGCACAGCCCGAACAGAGCCCAGGTAATGGTGAACCGGTGGTACTTGTCGTCAATGAACTCGTTGGCCACCAGCAACCCGCCGAGTCCCAGGGACCACAGCACGGCGGACAGGTGGCTGGAACTCTGGAAGTAGAGAATGAACAGGGCGCTGAAAAGTCCGCCGAAGAGGAACTGGAGCAGCAGATACGGGGCGCGTTCCAGCCAGATCGAGAGAAAGGAGACAGTCGGGGGTGCAGCAGACGAATCATCTTCGAAAATAATTGCGGCAAGGGCGTGGCGCCGATGCCCCAGCCACCACAGGATACCGGCCGCCCCGGCAAGATAGCCGGAGAGGATCAAGAGGTCCAAAGGCGCCACTGAACGACCGATGGTGAGGGCGTCCCACAAAAAACCGGCGAAAAAGGCAATCACCGGCGGCCAGGCGCGAAGAGGTGCAAGTTTGATTTTCACGGATCAGTCCCACAACAGAGCAAGGGTTTGCCCTGTTGCCGTTATCGCTTCATTTGGAGGGTGGGTTTGTTGCCGAGCATCAGCTTCAGCCAGTCGTAGCCAAAGGTGAGCAGGGCCTCGTCATCGGTCTCGATGAGCCGACGCCGCGATTTATCCAGCCGGTAGAGGTTGAGCAGGTTGTGCTCAGCCGCATACTGCCGGAAACGGTCGATGTTGTAGCAGACCATGAAGGCCAGCTGCTGCCTGGGCCCGGCCGCGCCCTCACCCTGCCAGGGGTTTGAGGCAAAGAGGGTATCCAGCTCGGCCCAGAGATCGTCCATGGCGTTGTAATAGACCAGCTGCTGGTCGCGGAGCCACTCCTTCACCGTCCACTCCTTTTTCTCCTGGTGCCCCAGGCAGTAGGGATGAGCGGTGAGAAAATAATAGGCCCGGGGCCGGCCCCGCTCCGGGTTGCGGTCAACGGCCCGCTCCAGGGGATAGGTGCGGCAGGCGGAGGGGCGATCCTCATAAACGAGGCAGCCTTTTTCCTGGTCAAGAAACGGACAGCTGTTTTCCGCGTCATCCCGCATCCGCATGACGATCGCGGGGAAAAGCGGGTTGGCGCCCTGGGCCACGCCGGTATAGGTGTTAAGCAACTCCTCCGAGGTAATCCCCAGCCTTTTTTTCAGGCGGATGAGATCGTAGGGATAGAGAAAAAGGGTGAGCTTCCGGCAGCAGCGGGTAAAGCAGGGCACCTCGGGGTGGCAGGCAAAGGAAAATGGGGAATCAGCCAGGGGCTGCATGCCTTCGGGAAATTTTTTCAGCTCGGTCATCATCTTTTTCCTGGTGCAATATGTGGACGCTACGGTAACAATGCTGGCAGACATAACCTTGCCGGATCGAAAACGATCGGACAAAGTACCATTCCACCGCCAAAAGGTCAACCCGGATGCCAAGACCACAGCTCCTTTCCCTGCGCGCCCTGACAGCCGCCATCGCCCTGACTCTGCTGCTTCTGCTCCCTGCCTGCGCCCCGCGGCTTAAGACCGCGGCCTGGGTGGTGCGTTTCGATCTGGACAGTCCGGCGGAGGTCGCTGCGGTCTGCTCGGAGGCCAGGCAGGCTGGATTTGATGAACTGCTGGTCCAGGTCCGGGGGAGGGCCGACGCCCATTACCGAAGCGAGATCGCGCCTCGGGCCGAGAATCTGGCCGCCGCCCCGGCTGATTTTGATCCCCTGGCGCAGCTGCTCGCGGGCTGCGCCCCCCTGCCCCTCCATGCCTGGCTCAATGTCTATTACCTCTGGGGCGGCGCCGCTCCGCCGGAAAACCCCAGACATCCCGGGCACCCGGACCAGCCCTGGATCCTCTCCGACAACACCGGCCGGCCGGTTTCCCTCTATTCCGCCAAGGAAAAACGACTGGGCTGGATCGAAGGCAGCTATGCCGACCCAGCCTCGGCGGAATACCTGGCTCTCTTTGTCGAGGTGGTCAAAGAGCTGCTGAGCCGCTACCCGGTGGCCGGCATCCATCTTGACTTTATCCGCTACCCCGGCCCAGGCTACGGGAAAAGCGAACCCCTGGCCGGAGAATTCCAGCGCCTCTGGGGGCTTGACCCCAGGCTGCTGCCGGAGCGGCTCAGCGCCGAGGCCGTGACCGCCTGGCTTGAGGGGACGCAGCCGCCGGCGGACAGAGTGCTTACCACGGCGGCGCTTTTCTGGAACGAGTTCCGCGCCGGCCAGGTCACCAGGCTCGTCAGGGAGGTCCGGCAGGCCGTGGACCAAAGCGGCGCGCCGGGGAAAATCCTCTCGGCCGCCGTCTTTCCCGAAGCCTCCGCCGCCTACCTGGAAAACGGCCAGGAATGGCAGGCCTGGGCCGCGGAAGGTCTGGTGGACGCCCTCTATCCCATGGCCTATTTCGGAGATCTCGACCGGGTGGGCAACCAGTTGAGGGAGATTGCCGCAAACACCCCCCGCAACCCGAAGGTTGCCCTCTGGGCCGGGCTGGGCGCTGCCGACAAAGGCCCGCAACAGCCGGGAGAGGAAGTGCGGATCGCGGGAGAATCCGGCTATGACGGGGTTGCCCTCTTCAGCCTGGGCCATTTTTTAAAAAATAAGCCGAAGCCGGACCCGACCTGGAGCGAAGCGATGCCCGCTCCCCGCCGGAACCCCGACCCCCAAACCGAACCAGCCCCGACCGGACCGCTCACCGCGGCCCCGCCCGCTTTCCTGCCCCCTGATTTGCAGGGGCTGAAGGTCATAGTGGGCAAGGCCCTGGGCGGAGCGGCCCCGACCATTGACCTGGAGACCAGACTGGCCCTGCGTTTGCGGGAATATGAGGAGGCGCGGCAGCAGGCTATTCCCCAAACGATCAGCCAACTGGAAAGCGGGCCGGTCACCCTGCCGGAGAGCCTGGAGTTAAGCGGCGTCTTCCGCTACGTCAACCCCATGGACAGCCCGGCCCGCAGTCAGGGGCAGGAAGCCCTCTGCGAAAAAGCCCGCCAGCGGCTGCTGGCCGGAGAGAAACCGGCCACGGTGGCAAAAGAGATGTCCCAGGACACCACAAGAACCATGGGCGGCCTGCTGGCGCCCCGCTTTCTCGATCCGCTGAACCCGCAGGACCGGGAACTTGCCCGGCTGGCCCCCGGGGAAATCAGCCAGGTCATCCGGGTTGCCAACGGCTTCTGGTGCTACCGCCTCGAAGGCCGGCGTCCCGGCGGGAAATCGACCTTCGCCGAAGCCCCCTGGGAGGCGAGGCGTATCCTCTTCCGCCGGGCGCTCAATGAAATATTCTCCAGCCGGAGCCTGCCATGAGACTGCGAACCATCATCTTCATCATCCTCATTGCCCTCGGCATCCTCCCCATTCTCACCCTGGTCGGGGTCAACCTCAGGTCGCATATCAACCAGCATGAAATGGTTGAGAAAAAAAGGACCGCGGCCAGAGCCGAAAGCAGCTTTGTTTCTCTCAACGCCAGGATGAAATGCATCAAAAAAAGCCTCCTCCAGGCAGCGGCCATTCCCATGACCGCGGGGCTCATCCCTTTGCCCGTGGACCCTGGCGGACGGTGGCGGCTGACGGCCCTGCTCATCAGCCAGATGAACCCGGAAAAGGTGATCCTCCGAATCCGTCTGCTGGATGCCTACGGCAACCAGGTGGTCCATCTCCGCCGGGATAACGATGTCCTGCACCCGGACGGAGATGCGCCGGCGCAGGCCCAGGAGACATTGTTCCGGAAAGGGATGGCGCTCAAAGGGGCTGAGATCGAGATGCTTCTGACCAGGGATCAGGTCGCGCCCGCCGCCAGCCGCCTCACTCTTGCGGCCCCGATTTCCGGAGCGGATGAAACCGCGGCGGGTGTGGTCATCATGGAGATAGCCCCCGACCTGTTCCTCGATCTCCATGAAAATGCCTGGTGGACAACACCGGAGGGCACGATTATCCATGCTCCGGCCGTTTCTGCTCACCCTGACCCGGCTCAACCCGTCGCCTCCGGCGCCACTCTCTTCGATCTCTTCCCCGGACTTGCGGTCCGCTTGACAGGCAGCCGCCCCTTTATCCTGGAAAACGACTTCGGGCAAAGCCTCATCTGGCTGCCGCTCATCTTCAACGACCATCTCCCCCCGGTTCTGTGGCTCGGTTCGCCCGTGAACCGCAGCGCGGCCAGGGAGTGGAAACTTTCCCTGATCTACAACATCGTCGGGATCGTGATCAGCATCGCGGTCATCGTGTCGCTCATCGCCAACGCCATCGCCAAAAAAATCGACCGAATCAAGGAGGCGATCCTCACCGGCCTGGATTCCATCCTGAACAAGGGGGAGGAAAACGTGCGCTTCAGCTGGACCGGCCCCCAAGAGGTGGTCAATCTGGCCGAGGAACTCACCACCCTGGCCAGCCGCTATACGATCACCAGAATCAGGCAGCAGGAGGCGGAGGCCGATCTGCGGCAAAGCGAGGACAAGTTCCGTAACCTCACCGCTTCGGCCCAGGACGCCATCGCCATGATGGATCACCACGGCAAAATTTCCTACTGGAACGAGGCCGCTGCCGAGATCTTCGGCTTTGCCGCGGCCGAGGCCCTGGGCCGGCCGATCCACAGCCTGATCTCCCCGCGGCTTGCCGACGCCGGCCAGCTGGACACCCG
>Ga0209211_10003720_pt1 | contig 24491 bp, 29 predicted proteins | sample RifGroA2_FD_183992 | JGI IMG/M metagenome (GOLD analysis project Ga0209211, IMG submission 183992) | Groundwater microbial communities from Rifle, Colorado, USA - Groundwater A2 (SPAdes) (version 2) | ecosystem: Environmental > Aquatic > Deep subsurface > Groundwater | place: Rifle, Colorado...
GGATGACGACCAGCACCGAAACCGGCTGCTTGTGGCTGATGGTCATGCCTCGGGAAGAGAGGGAATGCCGCGGGCCGGGGCGTCGATGATGATCGTGAAGGGGGCATTCAGTTCGCGCCGCGCTTCGACGATAGCCTGAAAAACCTCGATCAGGGTGGCAAAGTCCTCGGGGGCTAACCGGCGTAGCCGAGTCAGACCATTAATGAGCAGAATGTGTCCCTTGGCCGGTTGCCAATCGGGGTCGGCCAGGCAATCGTAAAGGGCATCGAAGTTGGCGCCATACCAGGTCGGGAAATCGAGTGCTGATCCGAGTTGGCGCAACACGTCCGGCGCCGAGGAGGGGCCGACGATATCGACTTTCAGGAAACGGAGTTCAGAACGCTGCGCGGCCGTTTCGAAGGCGTCGTGCCGTGCAGGCGAAAGGTGGTAAACGCCGGAAATCTGGTTATTTGTCGGGAGCTTGTCGCTCATTGATGCGTCGCCCCTATTCCACAATTAGCCGGAATGTCCGGTAGTGGTCATCGGTGTAGTAGTAACGGTCGTCCCGACTGGCGACGATACGACGCGGCCCGCGATCACGGCGCCAGGGCGTCTTTACCGTGTATTCGCGGTAGTAGCCTCGCGGGTGTCGGGGCAGGCGTTTTTCGAAGTTGCCGAAAACGATGCCGTCGCGCTCATACGGAAAAGGTCCGCCGGCCTTGATCAGCGCCAGAGTATGTCGCGCCTCGGATGGCAAATTTGCGACAAAAATCCGGTCGACCGTAGGAGCGGCTCGCTTATCCGCGCTCGCCGCATCGTTCCCGAAGCTGAAACCGAAGGCGCTCCCGATCGCCAGCCAGGCGACGATCAGGAGACGCAGGCAAATCTGCATCGGCGCTTAAGACTGGCCGACTTCGACCTGGGTTTCGACCTTCTGGCGCAGGCGGATGTGCAGTTCACGCAACTGCTTCTCGTCGACGCCGGACGGCGCGTCGGTCAGCAGGCATTGGGCACGTTGCGTCTTCGGGAAGGCGATCACGTCGCGGATCGACTCGGCGCCAGTCATCATGGTGACGATGCGATCCAGGCCGAAAGCCAGACCGCCGTGCGGCGGCGCACCGTACTTCAGTGCGTCGAGCAGGAAGCCGAACTTGGCCTGCTGTTCATCCGGGCCGATGTTGAGGGCGGAAAAGACTTTCTCCTGAACGTCGGAGCGGTGGATACGCACCGAGCCACCGCCCAGTTCCCAGCCGTTCAAAGCCAGGTCGTAGGCCTTGGCCAGGCACTTACCGGGATCGCTGACCAGCAGGTCGAGATGCTCGTCCTTCGGACTCGTGAAGGGGTGGTGGCAGGCGGTCCAGCGCTTGCTCTCGTCGTCGTATTCGAACATCGGGAAGTCGATGACCCACAGCGGTGCCCACTTGGCACCGGTGACGAAGCCCTTTTCGTGGCCGATCTTGATGCGCAGGGCGCCGAGGGCGTCGTTGACGATCTTGGCCTTGTCGGCTCCGAAGAAGATCAGGTCGCCGGATTGGGCGCCGGTGCGCTCGATGACGGCCTTGAGCGAAGCTTCCGAGAGGTTCTTGACGATCGGCGACTGCAGGCCGGTTTCGTTGATCTGGGTGACGTCATTGACCTTGATGTAAGCCAGGCCACGGGCGCCGTAGATGCCGACGAACTGGGTGTAGGCATCGATCTCGCCACGGGTCAGCGTGGCGCCGCCCGGAATGCGCATGGCGGCGATGCGACCGCCTTCACTATTGGCGACTCCGGCGAAGACCTTGAAAGCGACATCCTTGAAGGCGTCGGTGACTTCGGTCAGTTCAAGGGTGACGCGCAGGTCCGGCTTGTCCGAGCCGAAGCGGTGCATGGCTTCGGCGTAGGTCATGCGCGGGAATTCAGGCAGGTCGACGTCGATCGCTTCCTTGAAAACGGTACGGATCAGCTTTTCCGTCAGCGCCATGATCTCGGCCTCGCTCATGAACGAGGTTTCGATATCGACCTGGGTGAACTCAGGCTGACGGTCGGCGCGCAGGTCTTCGTCGCGGAAGCATTTGACGATCTGGTAGTAACGGTCGTAGCCGGCGACCATCAGCAGTTGCTTGAACAACTGCGGCGATTGCGGCAGCGCGAAGAACTGGCCGGGATGGACGCGTGACGGCACCAGGTAGTCGCGGGCGCCTTCCGGTGTCGATTTGGTCAGCATCGGCGTTTCAATATCGATGAAGCCGTTGTCGTCAAGGAAGCGGCGGAAGGCGCGCGAGGTCTTGTAACGCAGCATCAGGTTGTTCTGCATCTGCGGGCGACGCAGGTCGATAACCCGATGCAGCAGGCGAACGTTCTCGGAGAGGTTGTCCTCATCCAGTTGGAACGGTGGCGTGACGGATGGGTTCAGTACCTCGATCTCATGACAGAGAATTTCGATCTCGCCGGAGGCCAGGTTGGCATTGGTGGTGCCGGCTGGGCGCGGGCGAACCTTGCCGGTGATCTTCAGGCAAAACTCGTTGCGGACCGATTCGGCGATGGCGAAGGTTGCGGCACGATCAGGATCGCAAACGATCTGGGCCAGACCTTCGCGATCGCGCAGGTCGATGAAGATGACGCCGCCGTGGTCGCGCCGACGATGGGCCCAGCCGCACAGGGTGACGATTTGCCCGTCGAGGGAGGCATTGAGTTGTCCGCAATAATGGGTACGCATGAAACTTTCCGGTTGAATCAGTTGTTGGTGATGACGCGGGGGTGCGGTGGCGGAGCCACGACTCCCATCGAAATGATGTATTTGAGCGCTTCGTCGACTGTCATCTCAAGTTCGATGACATCCTTGGCCGGTAGCATCAGGAAAAAACCCGAGGTAGGGTTCGGCGTGGTGGGCACATAGACGCTGACATGTTCGCCGTCCAGGTGATTGACGATGTCGCCGCCGGGATTCCCCGTCTGAAAGGCGATGGTCCAGCTTCCCTGGCGAGGATACTGGACGAGCAGGGCTTTGCGAAAGGCGTTGCCATTGGGCGCGAAGAGCGTATCGGAGACCTGTTTGACTGCCTTGTACACCGAATTGACGACAGGAATGCGCGACAGCAACTTGTCCCACCATACGACCAGTTTCTGGCCTATGAAATTGGTCGCGAGCAATCCGGTCAAAAGTATCATGGCCAGCGTCAGGACCGCGCCGGCGCCCGGAATGGCGAATCCGACCAGGTGTTGCGGGTGGATGCCTTCAGGTAACAGGCGCAGGGATTGATCCAGCGTGCTGACGATAAGCGACAGAACCCAGCCGGTAATGACCAGCGGGACCCAAATCAAGAGTCCCGTGATGAAATAGCGTTTGATCAATTGGCTACGCACGATGAACAGCTACCCTCGCCTGTCTGGCAGGGGGGCGGAGTATTTGCCTTGTTGCCGCCACCCTTGAAGTCGGTGGCATACCAGCCATTGCCCTTGAGCTGAAAGCCGGCGGCGGAAAGGAGCTTGCTGTAGCTTTCCTTGCTGCATTCCGGGCAAATCGTGAGCACAGGATCGCTCATTTTCTGCAGATGTTCTTTCTGGAAGCCGCAGGAGTCACAGCGATATTCGTAAATCGGCATGGGAATCCTCCAAAACCTTGAATTATAACCGAGAGTGCTGACTACCCATATCGGGGCGAAGGTGGGTTTTTCAACCGATCATGCCGAGATAGGTTTGGGTTATCTTCGCCCCCCAAAAGAGGGCTATACCTCCAGCAGCAGCAAGGTAGGGGCCGAAAGGGATCGGCACGTTGCGACCATGTCGGGTCACAACAATCAGCGTGATTCCGACTGCAGCGCCAACGACCGAGGAGAGCAGGATGATGGCTGGCAGCATCTGCCAGCCCAGCCATGCACCAAGCGCAGCAAGTAGTTTGAAGTCACCATAACCCATGCCTTCCTTGCCGGTTGCCAGTTTGAAAAGCCAGAACACGCTCCACAGGGCCAGGTAACCAAGCATAGCCCCGATGACCGCAGAGGGTAGATCGGTGAACGCCCCCCATAGGTTGGCCGCCAGTCCGAACCAGAGCAATGGCAAGGTGATCGAATCCGGTAACAATTGTGTATCCAGATCGATAGCTGCGAGGGCGATCAAGGCCCAGACCAACACGAGTGCTCCTGCCGCCTGTAGTGTTGGGCCAAAATGCCAGGCGACAGATGCTGAAATCAGACCCGTAATAGCCTCGATGACTGGATAACGCGGTGATATGGGGGTATGGCATCCTGAACATTTGCCTCTGAGAATCAACAGATAGCTGATGAGAGGGATGTTTTCGAGGACCGTAATCTGACGGCCACAAGATGGACATTGCGAGCGAGGTCGTGAGAGTGACAAAGGCTCTGCTAGGGTCTGATCCTCTTCTCCGCGTAGTTCGGCGCATTGAGTTTTCCACTCCTGCTCCATCATCTTGGGCAGTCGATAGATCACTACGTTGAGAAAGCTGCCTACGCATAGACCAAGCAGGCCTGCAGCCACAGCAAGGCCGCCCAGAGTTTCGGGAAGCATCAAACGACTGACCCCAGCTTGAAGATTGGTAGATACATCGCAACAACCATGCCGCCGATCAAAGTACCTAGAACTACCATGATCAATGGCTCCATCAGACTCGACATGGCCTCAACAGCGTCATCGACTTCCTGCTCGAAGAAGTCGGCAACTTTTGAAAGCATGGAGTCTAAGGCTCCGGACTCTTCGCCAATGGCTACCATCTGGGTAACCATGTTCGGAAATAGATTGACGTTTTGCATCGCGGATGTGAGATTTGTCCCCGTCGATACCTCACTCTGAATCTGTCGGGTTGCAACCTTATATACGTGGTTGCCTGCAGCGCCGCCGACGGATTCGAGGGATTCTACCAAAGGGACTCCAGCGGCAAACATGGTGGCGAGGGTTCTCGTCCAGCGTGCAATCACAGACTTGCGAATAATGTCACCAAAAATGGGTGTCCGAAGCAGCAGACGGTCCATGGCCATCTGAACTTTCTCCGAACGCCTCCAGCTTTCGAAGAATAGATATAACCCACCGCCAATTGCGCCAAATATGGCCCACCAATAACTCACAAAGAAATCGGAAATGGCTATTACTAAAAGTGTCGGCGCGGGAAGGTCTGCACCAAAGCTCTTGAATACATCTTTAAAGGCAGGGATCACGAAAATCATGATCACCGCCGTGATGATAAATGCCACCACGATGACTGCAATTGGGTAGAACAGGGCTGACTTAATCTTGCCCTTAATTGCCAGAATCTTTTCCTTGTAAGTGGCCAGGCGGTCAAGCAATGTGTCCAGAATGCCTGCCTGTTCGCCGGCAGCTACAAGGTTGCAATACAGCGCGTCGAATTGTAGGGGAAACTTGCGGAAGGCTTGCGACAGAGAACTCCCTGTTTCGACGTCGGACTTGATGTCCAGCAGAAGTTTTCCCACTGCCGGGTTTGAGTGGCCCCGCCCGACGATGTCGAAGGACTGCAAAAGCGGGACGCCAGACTTCATCATGGTTGCCAATTGGCGGGTGAATAGCGCAATGTCTTTGTCGGTGATTTTGCCGCCGCTTTTGAACCGAACCTTTTTGACCTTGGCGCCGGTTATCCCTTGCCGACGCAGGGTCGTTTGAACGACTGACTCACTGGCCGCTCTCATTTCGCCGCGTACAGTTTTGCCGTCCTTGTTCCTCCCTTCCCAGAGGAAGGTGTTTTCCTTGACTGCCGAGGCCCTAGATCTTGCGGCGGTAGCCATATCGATTCCTTTTCATTAGGCGTTGGTAGTGCTCAACACTTCGTCAAGTGACGTCATGCCTTGTTTGACTTTCAATAGACCGGATTCCCGCAAGTCTTTTACGCCTTCTGCCTTGGCTTGGGCGCCCAGATCTAGTGCTGTCGCACCGCTGAGGATCAGGCGTTGCATGGCTTCGGATATAGGCATGACTTGATAGATGCCGACGCGCCCCTTGTAGCCGGTGCCTTTGCAGCGATCGCAGCCGGCAGGGCCGAACAGCGTCCACGATCCGTCAAGGTCTGCTTCGGTATAGCCTGCGTCAAGTAGTGCTTGCTCAGGAATGGTGATCGGCTTCTTGCAATTGCACAGCCGGCGGGCCAAGCGCTGTGCGGTGATCAGGAGTACGCTTGAGGCAATGTTGAACATGGGAACGCCCATGTTCATTAGGCGGGTAAGTGTTTGCGGAGCATCATTGGTATGCAGTGTTGACAACACAAGGTGTCCGGTTTGGGCTGCCTTGATCGAAATTTCTGCGGTTTCCAGGTCGCGGATTTCGCCAACCATGATGATGTCCGGATCCTGGCGCAGAAACGCTTTCAGGGCGACGGGGAAGGTCAGTCCCGCGCGATCGTCAACGTTGACCTGATTGACGCCGGGAAGATTGATTTCAGCAGGGTCTTCGGCCGTCGAAATATTGATGCCATCCTTGTTCAGGATGTTGAGGCAAGTATAGAGGGAGACCGTTTTGCCGGACCCGGTTGGACCGGTGACCAGAATCATCCCATAAGGCCGGCTGATGGCATCCATGAGCAGCGCTTTTTGCTCCGGTTCGTAACCCAGTGCTTCGATGCCTAGTGTGGCTGAGCTGGGGTCAAGAATCCGCATGACTATTTTTTCACCCTGCAATGTTGGCAGGGTGCTTACCCGGAAATCGATGGCGCGGTTCTTGGAAAGAACGAGGCGCATCCGTCCATCCTGTGGCACACGCTTTTCGGCAATGTTCAATCGCGAAATGACCTTGATGCGCGAAGCGATTTTCTCTTTGATGGCCAGTGGGGGGGTGGCGACTTCCCGCAAGATGCCGTCGACGCGAAAACGGATGCGATAAAACTTCTCGTAGGGCTCGAAATGGATGTCCGAGGCCCCGTCGTTGATGGCATCGAGAAGCATTTTCTGAATGAATTTGACAACCGGTGCGTCATCGATCTCTTGGCCGGCAGCTTCGTCGGCCTTGCCTGCCGCTTCATCATCGAGAAAGTCGAGATTGATGTCTTCAGCGTTGAAATTCTTGAGTGCATCCGCGGCCGATTCGGCGTACTTGGCAACCAGAGGGGCGAGCTTGGATTGTTCGACGACGATGGGGTCAACCGCAAGTCCGGTCTGGAAACGAATTTCGTCGAGGGCGCGCAGGTTGGTCGGGTCGGCAATGGCGACCGAAAGGCGGTTGCCCCGCTTGTTGAGGGGAATTACCTTGTGCGTGGCGATCAGTTTTCGGTCGATCGCGTCAGACGGAATGTGCGCCTCGTCGAAAGCGGCTAGATCAAGCAAGGGATAGCCAAAGGTATCGGCAACGAAACGGGCGATATCCAGCGCACCAGCTTTCTGGCTGATGATGATCTGCTCAATCAGCGACGTCTTGCTGTTGTGTGCCTGTGCCAGCAGTTGTTCTGCCTCAGCCTCCTTGAGTTGCCCGGCCTGTACAAGCGCTCGTGCCAGGCCGCCGAGTGGAGGATTTTGAGGTGTTGCTGCCATTGATCGTTATGGAAATGCCGATTAGATCGCCCGATGATGCTACGCGGTCGACGGTTTGTAAAGGATGGGCGCTGGCTAGGTGGCTTCTGGCCGGAAGATGCGGACGGTGACGACGCTGCGGTCCTGTGTTTGAAGGACTTCGACGGCAACTCCGGCGAGTTTGATGCTGGTGCCCGACTCCGGGATGTCCTGGAAGTGCTCGAGAATGAGTCCGTTCAGTGTTTTCGGGCCGTCGAGCGGAAAGTCGAGGCCGAGCGTCCGGTTTATGTCGCGCAGGGCACGGGAGCCCTCGACGATGGCTTCGCCGTCGTCCGACCAGGCTAGTTCGTGGCCGAGCCCGGGCAGCGATGTCGTGAAGTCGCCAACGAATTCCTCGATGATGTCTTCAAGTGTCAGCAGACCGAGGATTTCTCCGTATTCGTCTACGACGAAGCCGATACGCTGGCGATTTTCCTGGAAAAAGGCGAGTTGCGAGAAAACCGGTGTGCCCGGAGCAATGTAATAAGGCGACTGCAGTTGTTGCAGAAGGGCTGCTTCGTCGAAATCCGGATCGCCGAGGTTGGTAAGCAGGCGGCGTACCGGTAAGACCCCGATCAATTGATCCAGCGATTCGCGACAGACGGGCAGCCTGCTGTGATGGCTGGTAGCGAGTTGGGCGTGGACTTCGTCCCACTCCTGGCCAAGATCGAGAATCTCGATGTTGCCACGGGGCGTCATGACGTCCTCGACTGTAATGTTGTTGAGTTCGAACAGGCTCGACAGGATGGCGTGGTGTTTCTTCGGCATCAGGTGCGATGATTCGAGCACGAGGCTGCGCAACTCCTCCGGGGATAGCTTGGCGGGGCCGTCGGTGGCTTTGGGCGACAGGTGAATAAGCCGAAGCAGGGCGCTGGCGAAAAGGTTGATGAACCAGACCACCGGATAGAAAAGGCGGAGCAACGGGGTCAGTACGTAGCCGAGTCGGATGGCCAGACTGTCGGCATGGGTGGCGCCGATTATTTTTGGGGTGATTTCGGCAAAGACGAGGATGGCGAAGGTGACGGTCAGCGTGCCGGCGGCCAGCGCCCATTTTTCTTCGCCGAACAGTTCGATGGTGATGACGCCGACCAGTGTGGCGGCGGCTGAGTTGACGAGGTTGTTGCCGAGCAGGATGACGCCCAGCATCTTGTCGGTTCGGTCGAGCAGGGCGTTGGCAATTTGGGCGCCGCGATGCCCGGTCTGCGCCAAGTGGCGAAGGCGGAACCGGTTGGCCGCCATCATGGCGGTTTCGGTGAGCGAAAAGCAGCCGGATAGCGCCAGGAGAACAACGAGTGCGATCAGTTGGGCCGAGAGCGGTATTTCTTCCACGACTCAGACGCGTCCGAGTATGACTTCCGCCACGAAGCGGCTGCCGACATAGGCCAGAATGAGCAGCGCGAAGCCGGCCAGTGTCCAGCGCAGGGCGCGCTTGCCGCGCCAGCCCCAGGCGTGGCGCCCGACCAGCAGGGTGGCGAAGATGCCCCACGAGGCAAAAGCAAACAAGGTCTTGTGATCGATCGTCAATGGTTTTCCGAAGAGTGCTTCGGAAAACAGGAGGCCGCTGCCAACGGTCAGGGTGAGCAGGATGAAGCCTACGAGCAGCATGCGGAACAGCAGTTTTTCCATGGCGAGCAGGGGCGGCAGGCTGTTCAGGCTGCGCTTCACGGAGCGTTTGTGCAGGGCGTTTTCGGTAAAGCCCATGAAGATGGCGTGCAGCGCCGACAGGGTCAGCAGGCTGTAGGCCAGCATGGCGGCCAGGAAGTGGAGCTTGAAGCCGGTGGCGCTGGCATGGGCGACCAGGTGAACGTTCGGGAAGAAGACGGGGAGCGCGGCGCACAGGGCGGCCAGCGGCAACACCATGGGTTGCATGCCTTCCATTCTGGCCATGAAGCTTTCCAGCCAGTAGATCAGCACGGCAAGCCACATCATGAGCGACAGGGCGAAGCTGAACGAAAAACGCATGCCGATTTCGGCAAATAGGGCGTCGTAAAGCGCGGCGGCGTGAATGAAAAGGGCGGCGGCAATGGCGACGCGCTCCCAGGCTTGCATGGGGCAGGCGACGCATTGATTTTCGCCTTCGCGCCAGCGGGTATTCCAGAAATGGAAACCGAGTGCGGCATAAAGCAGGGCGGCGAGGATGTGCGGCAGAAGCTGAATTACAATATCAACCATCCTTGAATTCTACTAGAAGCCCAAACGACATGCTCGATAACCTGACCAATCGCCTTGCCCGCGTCATGAAGACGCTGAAGGGCGAAGCTCGCCTGACGGAAACCAATATTGCCGATGCCTTGCGCGAGGTGCGCATGGCGCTGCTCGAGGCCGACGTGGCCTTGCCGGTGGTCAAGGATTTCATTGCCGCCGTCAAGGAAAAGGCGGTGGGCGAGGCGGTGATCGGTTCGCTGAGCCCGGGCCAGGCGTTGATCGGTGTTGTCCATGCCGAGCTGACCAAGATCATGGGCGACGCGCATGAAGGCATCAACTTCAACACCCAGCCGCCGGCGATTGTGTTGATGGCCGGTTTGCAGGGCGCCGGCAAGACGACCACCGTCGGCAAGCTGGGCAAGTTCCTCAAGGAAAATCACAAGAAAAAGGTGCTGGTGGTTTCCTGCGACGTCTATCGTCCGGCGGCTATCGAGCAGTTGAAGTCGGTGGCCGGGCAGGCCGGGGTCGATTTTTTCCCGTCGACCACAGGCGAGAAGCCGGAGGCCATTGCCCTGGCGGCGATTGATTGGGCGAAGCGTCATTATCACGACGTGGTGCTGGTCGATACGGCCGGTCGCCTGGCTATCGACGAGGAGATGATGGCGGAAATCAAGCGGCTGCATGCGGCGATCGATCCGATCGAAACGCTGTTTGTCGTCGATGCCATGCTGGGTCAGGATGCCGTCAATACGGCCAAGTCGTTCAACGAGGCGCTGCCGCTGACCGGCGTCGTGCTGACCAAGCTGGACGGCGATGCGCGCGGGGGGGCGGCCTTGTCGGTGCGTCACATTACCGGCAAGCCGATCAAGTTCTCCGGTGTCGGTGAAAAGTTGTCGGGTCTCGAGGCCTTCCATCCCGAGCGGATGGCTTCGCGTATTCTCGGCATGGGTGACGTGCTGTCGCTGATCGAGGATGCCAAGAAGGGCCTGGACGAGGAAAAGGCGATTGCGTTCGCCAAGAAGCTGAAGTCCGGCAAGGGTTTCGACCTCAATGACTTCAAGGAGCAGATCGCCCAGATGCGCAACATGGGCGGCCTGACCGCGATGATGGACAAGATGCCGGCGCAGATCGCCCAGATGGCTGGTCAGTTGCCGGCCGGGGCCGAGGGCAAGATGGTTGGCCGCGTCGAGGGCATCATCAATTCAATGACGCCGCTCGAGCGTGCCAAGCCGGAACTGATCAAGGCCAGCCGCAAGCGTCGCATCGCGATGGGGGCGGGCGTTCAGGTGCAGGAGGTCAATCGTCTGCTCAACCAGTTCGAGCAGACGCAGAAAATGATGAAGATGATGACCAAGGGTGGCATCGGCAAGCTCATGCGCGGCATGAAGGGGATGATGCCCGGGATGCGCTGATTTCATTTTTCGGCGGTTTTCCCGGTTGACCGTAGGAATGCCACGGTCAACCGGGAAAAACGCCCAAAATCAGCGTCCGGCCTGCGCCAGGCCGTTTGGGGTGTAGCCCCATTGCTTCTGCCAGGCGGCACGAACCATGTTCGGATATGCCGGTTTGCCCAGGCTGCCGTTGTAGCGGCCAAGGGCACGGAACAGGTCGCCCTTTTCAATATCCAGGTAGTGACGCAGGATGGTGCAGCCGTAGCGCAGGTTGGTGCGCAGGTCGAACAGCGAGTTATCGGGGCGGCCGATGATCTTGACCCAGAACGGCATGACCTGCATGTAGCCGCGCGCTCCGGCCGACGACACGGCATATTTGCGAAAGCCCGATTCAACCTGCATGAGGCCGAGCACCAGTTGCGGGTCGAGTCCGGCGCGGGTCGCTTCGTAATGCACGCTGCGCAGCAGATCGATGCGGTATTCGCGGTTTGGGATGCGTTTTTCCAGCCGGCGCGACATCTCGCCCAGCCAGTCGGCCGCTTCCAACGGGCTCTTGAATGAGCTGACTGTCGGGCGGGAGTCCGAGACCGCCTTGGATAGCGCGGCCTGGACGCTGGCCGATAGCGGTTCGTACTTTTGCGCGCCAGCGAAGGCCGCCGACGCGCCACACAAACACAGGGCCGCTATCAGGCGGCGCACAGCTTCCCTCGAAGGAGGCTGACGGCATCGGCCTGGGCAATCATTGTCGCCTCCACGTCGCGGCGGCCCTTGTATTCGAGCTGACCTTCCTTGAGGCCGCGTTCGCCGATGACGACACGGTGCGGGATGCCGATCAGTTCCATGTCGGCAAACATGACGCCGGGGCGCTCGTTGCGGTCATCGAGCACGACATCGACGCCGGCTGCCTTGAGTTCGCCGTAAAGCTGGTCGGCCGCCGCCTTGACGGCCTCGCTCTTGTGGTAGCCCATGGGAACCAGGCAAACCTCGAACGGGGCGATGGCCGGCGGCAGGATGATGCCCTTGTCGTCGTTGCCCTGCTCGATGGCGGCGCCGACGATGCGCGAGACGCCGATGCCGTAACAGCCCATTTCCATGATCTGGCTCTTGCCGTTTTCGTCGAGGTAAGCGCAGTTCAGCGCCTCGGCGTACTTCTGGCGAAGCTGGAAAATGTGACCGACTTCAATGCCGCGCAGGATTTCCAGCGCGCCTTTGCCGTCGGGCGACGGATCTCCCGCGACCACATTGCGGACGTCGAAAACTGCCGGTTCCGGCAGGTCACGACCGAAATTCACACCGGTCAGGTGGAAGCCAGCCTCGTTGGCGCCGCAGACGAAATCGCTCATGGCGGCAACGCTGCGGTCGGCAAAAATAGCCACTTTTTCCCGGTTGACCGTAGCAGGCCCGATATAACCGGGCTGGCAGCCTAGATAGTCCTCGACCTCGCGCTCCGTGGCGAAACGGAACGGGTTGATGGCGGCAATCTTGCTCGCCTTGATCTCGTTCAATTCGTGGTCGCCGCGCAGCAAGAGCAGGGCGAAAGTCGTGCTGCCATCTTCCTTCTCGCTCATGACGGCGATCGATTTGACGATTTTTTCCAGCGGCACGCCCAGGCATTCGGCGACATCGACGCAAGCCATCTTGCCTGGTGTGGCGACCTTGGTCATCGTCTGCGTCGCCGCGCCGCGCGCGGCTGCAGGCGCCACGGCCTCGGCCAATTCGACGTTGGCCGCATAGCCGGAGTCCGGGCAGAAAGCGATGTCATCCTCGCCGGAATCGGCCAGCACATGAAATTCATGCGAGCCGGTGCCGCCGATCGAACCGGTGTCGGCCGCCACGGCACGGAACCGCAGGCCAAGACGCGTGAAAATGCGGCTGTAGGTGTCGTACATATTGCCGTATTCGCGCTTCAGGTCATCGAAAGACGAGTGGAAGGAATAGCCGTCTTTCATCAAGAATTCACGGCCGCGCATCACGCCAAAACGGGGGCGAATCTCATCGCGGAACTTCGTCTGAACCTGATACAGATGAATCGGCAACTGTCGATAACTCTTCACGTCGCGCCGCACGACATCGGTGATCACTTCCTCGTGCGTCGGCCCGATGACGAATTCCCGCTGGTGGCGATCCTTGAAGCGCAGCAGCTCCGGGCCGTACTGCTCCCAACGGCCGGACTCCTGCCACAGCTCGGCCGGTTGCACGGCCGGCATCAACAGCTCAAGCGCCCCGGCGTTGTTCATTTCTTCGCGAACAATATTCTCAACCTTGCGCAGCACGCGCAAACCAAGCGGCATCCAGGTATAAATGCCGGCCGCTGCGCGCTTGATATAGCCGGCGCGGAGCATCATTTTCTGGCTGATAACTTCGGCGTCGGCCGGTGCTTCCTTGAGAGTGGTGAAAAAGAACTGCGAAGTGCGCATGGGATGCTCTTGAATTCGTTGGGAAACCTCGATTTTACACGGTCCCGCTTCTTTGCATGCGGGAGCCCTTTGTGAAAGAATCCGCCTAACTATTAATTTTTCAGGATTTCTATGCTTGACCGTGAAGGCTACCGCCCGAACGTCGGCATCATTCTTTGCAACGCCAAGAACGAGGTTTTCTGGGGTAAACGCATACGGGAGCATTCCTGGCAGTTTCCGCAAGGTGGCATCAAACGCGGCGAAACGCCCGAAGAAGCCATGTTTCGTGAACTGCACGAAGAGGTCGGGCTCTTGCCCGAACACGTGCGTATCCTTGGGCGAACCAAAGGCTGGTTGCGTTACGAAGTGCCGACACACTGGATCAAGCGCGAATGGCGCGGATCCTACAAGGGCCAGAAACAAATCTGGTTCCTGCTTCGCCTGGTGGGGCGCGACAGCGACGTCAGTCTGCGTGCCACCGCCAAGCCGGAATTCGACGCCTGGCGGTGGAACGACTACTGGATACCGCTCGACGCAGTGATCGAGTTCAAGCGCTTGGTGTATGAACAGGCGCTCAACGAGCTCGTCCGCTTTCTGGATTTCGACCGAAAAGGGGCGAAACATCGTCGGCTCACCAACGATGCGGAGGACTCCGCTCAACCCGCCTCGCACGAGGATTGATCATGGCATTGTTCCGCAACTCCGTTCTACTGTTGGCGAGCTTGCTCGTTTCGTCCGCCGCATCCGCGGATTTTGAGGAAGATTACGAAAGCAAGCCGTGGCAGGAAATTGAGGTACAGATGCCGGCGGCGCCGAAGCAGGAAACCCTGCTGCCGTTTTATGTCAGCGCGGCAACTGAAAATCGCTTTTTCATCGATGGCGCGACGCTCAGCGTCGGCAGTGATGGCGTCGTGCGCTACGTCTTGCTCGTCCTGTCCCCACGCGGGGCGCGCAATGTGACGTTTGAAGGCATGCGCTGCCAGACGCGCGAGCGCCGAATCTACGCCTCCGGGCGCCTGGACGGAAGCTGGTCCAAAGCACGGAAAAACGAATGGGTGCGCATTCAGGACGCCTACGCCAATCGCCACCATGCCGCGCTCTTCCTCGAATATTTCTGTCCGATTGGAAACATCGTCCAAAACGCCGCAGAGGCCCGAAATGCTCTGATAAAAGGCGAGCACCCCGATAACAAGCACTGAATCCCATGTCCCCCGATCAACTGATTCTCGAATTCGACCGTGCCCTGCGCACGGTGTTGGCCTCAGCCCGGAGTGTTCGTCCAACGCCGGGGGGCGACCTGCGGGAGGTTGACCTTGACGTCGAACAGAAGCGCCACGCCGTAGGTCTGATGCGGGTCAATCACTGTGGTGAAATTTGCGCGCAGGCCCTCTATCAGGGGCAGGCGCTGACCTCAAGGGATCCGGCAATTCGCGAAGCGCTTCGGGGTGCAGCAAACGAGGAAACCGAGCATCTGGCCTGGACCGAGCAAAGGATTTCCGAACTGGGCGGGCGCAAAAGCCTTCTGAACCCCCTCTTGTATCTAGGCTCTCTGACGCTAGGGCTGGTCGCTGGCGCGCTTGGCGATAAATGGAACCTTGGCTTCCTGGCCGAAACGGAGCGACAAGTCGAAGCTCATCTGGATGGTCATCTGGTCAGTCTCCCCATTGAAGACGCTCGTTCGCGGGCGATCGTTGAGCAAATGCGCCGGGACGAAATTCAGCACGCCGAGACGGCCATCCAATACGGTGCCGCTGAGCTTCCGGCTCCGGTCAAGAAAACGATGAAACTGGCGGCCAAGGTCATGACCGGGACCGCCTACCATATTTGACGCCTGGCTCAAGCCTCAGGTCTCTTCGATAATCTCGAAGTCGTGAGTGATCTCGGCTGTCTTGGCCATCATGATCGAAGCGGAGCAGTATTTCGTTTTCGATAATTCGATAGCGCGGGCGACAACGTCCGCCTTGAGTTGCCTACCCTTGACGCGGTAATGAAAGTGGATGTGCGTAAAGATCTTGGGGTCGCTCTCGGCGCGCTCGGCCTTCAGGCTTACGTCGCAAGCGCTGACGGCATGACGCCCCTTTTTTAGAATCAATACCACATCAAACGCCGAGCAGCCGCCGGTGCCGGCCAGAACCATCTCCATGGGACGCAGGCCCAGATTTCTTCCCCCCGCCTCCGGGGCGCCATCCATGACGACGGCGTGGCCGCTGCCTGTCTCCGCGACAAACGACATTCCTGCGTCGTTTCCCATCCATCTAACGGTGCATTCCATGGTGATCTCCTTTCAAGATCGTGAATTCTAGCGGAAGTGGCCGGTCGGAGTTTGTGTGGTTGAAAATGCTGCGGCGCAGCATATGTTCTGGGCTAAGGATGTTTTATGCGGGGCTGTGTTGATTTTATCATTGGTTAATTATGTTTAAGCATTTCATGAAAATATCGAAATAACATCAAGATACGATTGATTAATTATATTGATTGGCATATTTGTATATGGCTTGTGCGTTGCACAAATATATCTTGCGTGCCGCCTTCTGTTCGTGGAGAATGCGAAGCGTTGGAACTGCAGTGGCTTAACAGCGATCTTCAGTTCAGATTTGTCTCCTCCACCCTCCTCCTTTGGTGTGGATTTAACGCGGCTCAGCGAGCCGCGTTTTTTTTGTCCTTTTGCTGAAAAGAGTGGATAGGCATTGACACCTGCTCGTGGAGTCGACTAGAATCCGCGCCTTTCTCCAATCTGCGCCCAAATTTTTCAGGACGGCACACTTATATGAAAACGTTTTCCGCCAAGCCACATGAGGTGAAGCGCGAGTGGTTTGTGGTTGACGCCACAGACAAGGTGCTCGGCCGCCTCGCAACAGAAATTGCTCGTCGCCTTCGTGGCAAGCACAAGGCCATTTACACACCGCACGTTGATACCGGCGATTTCATCGTTGTTACCAATGTTGAAAAGCTTACCGTGACCGGTAACAAGGCCGAAGACAAGAAGTACTACCGCCACTCCGGTTATCCGGGCGGTATCTACGAAACGAACTTCAAGAAAATGCAGCAGCGTTTCCCGGGGCGTGCTCTGGAAACCGCCGTCAAGGGTATGCTGCCGAAGGGTCCGCTGGGCTACGCCATGCTGAAGAAGCTGAAGTGCTACGCCGGTGAACAGCATCCGCACACTGCCCAGCAGCCGAAGGCTCTGGAAATCTAAGGGGTTATCATGGCTGAAGGTTATTTCTACGGTACCGGTCGTCGCAAGAGCGCTGTTGCTCGTGTATTCATGAAGCGTGGCTCTGGTGCCATCGTTGTCAATGGCAAGCCGGTCGATCAGTTCTTCTCTCGCGAAACGGGCCGCATGATCGTGCGTCAGCCGTTGGTTCTGGTCGAGCAGTTGAGCGGCTTCGATATCAAGGTGAATGTGATTGGTGGCGGCGAGTCCGGCCAGGCCGGTGCGGTTCGCCATGGTATTACCCGTGCGCTGATCGAGTACGATGCCGCATTGAAGCCTGCTCTTTCCAAGGCCGGGTTCGTTACCCGTGATGCCCGCGAAGTCGAGCGTAAGAAAGTTGGCTTCCACAAGGCGCGTCGTCGCAAGCAATTCTCCAAGCGCTAATACGCTTCACTATGGAAAAGCCGCCTTTGGGCGGCTTTTTTGTTTTTGTGCTGCGGAGTATCATGCGCTCTCGCTTTTTTGAGAACTCGATCGTGGGCAATGAAGGGGTAATGAATCGATGCCAACTCCAGCAGTCACCCTGAGGCTAAGGAGGTTTCGGCGACGTTTCGGAATAACTGCCCCTAAGGTGGTGGTGCGAACTCATTTTGCGTGGCAGTGGCTCGTTTTTCCCGTCGTATTATTGCTGCTGTTGGTGGGAGTTATCGGCTGGTTGGTTGCCCAGCGCAACGAGGCGGGGGCGCTGGAGCAGGAAAAAGAAGACTTGCGGCAGCAGTTGCAGGTGCAGCGAGAGGAATTGAATATCCTACGGTCGACAGCTGGAACTGGCAAAAATGCAGTCAGTATCGAGCGGGCAACTCAGCAGCAATTGCTGGGGCAGATCCAGAATCTGGAGGCTGAAAATGCAGCCCTCAGGGAGGATGTGCTTTTGTTTGAGCGCTTGATTCCGGTGGCGGGAGAGGGCGGAGTCGTTCGGGTTGAGAGTTTTCGACTTGCTCGGGAGTCGCCGGGGAAAATCCGCTATCGCCTGCTATTTGCGTTTCAACCGGATAGGCAGAGTCCGGAATTTCGCGGGCGCCTCCAATTGGTTGTGAGCTATAAGCTCTCTGGCAAGACTCTGCTCCTACAGTTGCCTGAAAAGCGGGATGCCTCTCCGGATTTTCAACTCGAACTAAAGCATTTTTTACGTCGCGAAGGGGTATTTGCGTTGCCGGACGGCGCAATCCTGCAGCAGGTAGAGGCTCGGGTTTTGCAGGGTGATACACTGAAAGTCAAGCGAGTGGCTCAACTTTAGGAGGGGATCGGATGTTCGGAAAAAAAGATGAAAGCAAACCCTTGGGGCGAATCGACAGCTTGATCGGCGCCGGTACTTGCGTCGAAGGAAGTATCCATTTTACGGGGGGCTTACGTGTCGATGGCGAAGTCAAGGGGAGCATTCTTGCCGCCGAAGGCGCGTCATCTTCGATGCTTGTGTTGAGTGAGCATGCGCGTGTCGAGGGGGCTGTCAATGTGGCTCATCTGGTGACTAACGGTACCGTCGTGGGTCCGGTAACGGTCGCTCAGTCGATCGAAATGCAATCCAAGGCCCGGATTGTCGGCGACGTCGAATACTCGGTGATTGAAATGCAGCAAGGCGCCGTCATTGAAGGCCGCCTTGTTCATTCCGCCGGCAAAGCCGTGGAACTAAAATTGGCGACATCGGCCTAATCCACTAACCGTGATTTGGCCGGTTTAACATAACGAAGCACAGAATTTTTTCAGGAGTTTGCTCATGAATGCAGTAGTTGAAGCCACCACCCCTTTCGTGTTCACCGAGAGTGCAGCAGCCAAGGTAAAGGAGTTGATCGAAGAAGAGGGTAATCCGGGTCTCAAATTGAGGGTCTTCGTTACCGGTGGCGGATGTTCCGGTTTTCAGTATGGCTTTACCTTTGACGAAGAGGTCAATGAGGACGACACGTCCATGGAAAAGAACGGCGTGACCTTATTGATAGACCCCATGAGCTATCAGTATCTGGTTGGCGCGGAAATAGATTACAGCGAGGGACTCGAAGGTTCGCAGTTCGTCATTCGTAATCCGAATGCGACTTCAACCTGTGGTTGCGGGTCTTCGTTCTCGGCTTGATCAGCTGGGACGGGGCCAGGAGGCGGCGAAAGCCGCCTTTTTTGTGCCTGTCTGATTTGTGCCTCGGGGTGGCGAAAAAGCCGGTCCGGCCGCTCGATGGCGTGGTGTTGCGCCAAAACAACAAAGCCGGACAAAAGTCCCCGTGCGTGGCAAACGCCGGTTGCTAGGGTGAAATGCCCTTGCGACAATCGACGCCAACTTCTCGATCCGAGAGGTAAAGCTTAGTTCGGCTTCACTGCTGGATTAAAAACTAACCACTAAGGAGATTTTCTGATGCAAAAGAAACTGATCGCTCTGGCCATCGCTGGTCTGGCTTCCACCGCTGCTTTCGCACAAACCAACGTCACCATCTATGGTGTCGCTGATGCTTCCGTTTCTGGCACCTCGTACTTGGGCGCTCCTGGCAAGCAGACCACGTTCAAGGTCAACTCCGGCCTGCTGTCCACCTCGCGCATCGGCTTCAAGGGTGTTGAAGATCTGGGCAACGGTCTGAAGGCTCTGTTCACCCTCGAATACGGTCTGGCTATCGATGACAACACCGGTATTGGCACTGGTACTCCTGGTCGTCAGCAGTTTGTCGGCCTGACCGGCGGTTTTGGTACTGCTCTTGCTGGTCGTCTGCAGACCACTGGTCTGGACTTCTCGGTGGCTGCTACCGCACTGGGTGGCTCTACTGGTCTCGGAGCAGCCTACAACGCTGGTGGTGGTACGCTGATCACCTCGGCTACTCGTGCCAACAACGCCGTCGCCTACGTCTCGCCGTCCTTCGGTGGTGTGACCGTTGCTTACAACCACGCTCGTATGACTGAATCGGCCGGTACCAACGGTAATACCGACGACACCGCCAACCTGCTGTCCGTCAGCTATGCCAATGGCCCGATCACGGCTGGTGCGATCTACACCAAGCTTGTTAATTCGCAAACCAACACGACTGCTGACAACGTCAAGGAATGGGGCCTGCGCGCCGGTTACGACTTCAAGGTTGTCAAGCTGCAAGCTCTTTACCAGCAGCAGAAGGCTGACAATGCTGCTGTTGCCGGTGGCAAGGACAAGAAGTGGGCTGTTTCCGCTGCCGTTCCGGTTGGCGCCAAGGTTGCTGTCATTGCTGAATACGCCGCTCTGAACGTCGGTTCCACCTCTGGTGAAGACAACGTCAAGGTTGGTACTCTGGCCTCCACCTATGCGCTGTCCAAGCGCACCACTGCTTACGCAGGCATCGTTGCCAAGCGTTCGCAAGTTGCGAACTCCGACCAGAATACTTATGCGGTTGGTCTGCGTCACATGTTCTAATCTGGTTTAATCCAGTTGGAACAAAAACGGGAGCTTCGGCTCCCGTTTTTTGTTGACCTGAAATCACCACCATCGTCAATTGAATTGCTACAAAACCATTTCATAATTATGGTTATTGGCCTGGGTAAAAATGACTACGCCAAACGGCTAAAGCATTTCCTTGTTTCATAACGATGATAGGGAGTGATTTATGGCTAAGAAGATTCTGGTCGCCGCTGGCGTGTTTACATCCGCTGTTATGCAGGCTCAGGAAGGCCTGTTCATGGTGCGCGTGCGCGCCGTCGAGTTGCAGTTCGAAAATGGCCAGAAAGATGGCCTGCCCGGCCCTATCGAGGCTGAGAGCCGCTGGATTCCCTAGCTTGTTCTGAGCCCGATTGCTGCTGGCGTCGGCGTTTCCGATCGTTTCTAAGCAAACGCAATACAATGAACAAGGGGCGCCTTGGCGCCCGTTTTGCTTTTCAACCTCTTGTTCGGTTCCGGTCCTCAAGGGCTGTCGATGGATTCCGCAATCATGCGCCGTAGGCGCGCAAGTTCGGTGCCGTAGGGGCCGCTCATTTCGGCATACATTTGGGCTGTCTGTTCCGGAAGATAGTCGTGAACAATCCGGTTGCGAATGTTGCGCATGGTGAGCCACAAGCTTGCGTCACTTACCCAGCCGAGCTTTTCCATGCGGTTGAGAAGGTTGCGGGTTGTCTCGGATTGTTCGCCGAACTCCGCTATTTCCTGGCTACGGAAATGGCGCAGGCAACATTCGATGGCGCGAACGAAGCGGTCTGCCAGTGCGTCGAACGGCTCAAGCATCTTCGGTGTGTAATTGATGGCCGGATCAAAGGCTTGGTATTCAGATAGCGAGGCGGCGACAAGGTCCAGAGTACGCAGTGCCTTGTCGCGATTGAGTTTGATCAGCGCGTCTACATCAGGATTCATAGCGGGATTCCTGTCTTTTTGGCAATGCGGTGCAGCGGCGATTCCTTGATGCCCGGATGGTGAATGAGAATATCGATTTTCTGATCGCCGAGCGCATCCTGCAAATCGGTTTCCAGGCCAATGGTGGCGAGGAAATCGCTCTCAACGACTTCGGGGCATTCGACGAGCAGATCAATATCGCCGCCGCGGGCCAAATCATCGGTGCGAGAGCCAAAGAGGAGGACGTTGGCGTTCGATCCAAAACGACGCTGGACGGCTTGGCGAATGAGGTAACGTTCCTGAGCGGTGAGGCGCATGCTGTCGCGTATTGATGAGTCGGGTCATTGTAGCCGACTGGTGCGGGATATTCTGAAGGGGTGGAGTGTGGATTGGAACGAAGCGCCGATTGTCCTCAGGCTTCCTCAGGTGAGGAGGATGAGGTTGTCGCGATGAATGATTTCCGGTTCGTCGACGTAGCCGAGCGTGTTCTCGATTTCGGCGGTGGATTTTCGCGTGATCAGCCGGGCTTCGCCGCTACCGTAGTTGCATAGCCCGCGCGCTACTTCGCGGCCATCCGGGCTGATGCAGGCAACGGCGGCGCCGCGCTCGAATTCGCCTTCGGCGGCGATGACGCCGATCGGTAGCAGGCTTTTTCCGGCTTTTAGGGCGTTGACCGCACCATCGTCGAGCAGCAGGCGGCCGGCGAGTTGCAGGTGGTCGGCCAGCCATTGCTTGCGGGCGGCGAGGGGCTGGGTTTGCGAGACGAGCAGGGTGCCGAGCGGTTCGCCGGCCGCCAGGCGAATGATCGGGTCGATCTCGCGGCCGCTGGCGATGGCGGTGTGGGCGCCGCTGCGGGCGGCGCGTTTGGCGGCGATGACCTTGGTGATCATGCCGCCGGTGCCGACCCGGGTGCCGGCACCGCCGGCCATGGCTTCGAGCGACTCGTCGCCGGCGGTGGCCTGGCTGATCAGGGTGGCGCTGGCATCCTTGCGCGGGTCGGCGGTGAACAGGCCGATCTGGTCGGTCAGGATGATCAGGGCGTCGGCTTCGATGAGATTGGCGACCAGGGCGCCGAGCGTGTCGTTGTCGCCAAACTTGATTTCGTCGGTGACGACGGTGTCGTTCTCGTTGATGATCGGGACGACGCCGAGTTCGAGCAGGGTGGTGAGTGTCGAGCGGGCGTTGAGGTAGCGCTTGCGGTCGGCCAGGTCGTCGTGGGTAAGCAGGATTTGCGCAGTGTGCAGGCCATGCTTGTTGAAGGCGGCTTCGTAGGCTTCGACCAGGCCGGCCTGGCCGACGGCGGCGGCGGCCTGCTTTTCATGGACGGTTTTCGGCCGACGGCCCCAACCCAGACGTTGCGCGCCGCAGGCGACGGCGCCGGAGGAAACGAGCACGACTTCCTTGCCTTGCTGACGCAGCGTGGCGATTTGCCGGGCCCAGTCGTCGATGGCGGCGAGGTCGAGGCCGGCGCCGTTGTTGGTGACGAGCGCCGAGCCGACTTTGACGACGAGGCGCTTGGCGTTGGCGAGGCGGGTGGGTAGCGGTGTGTGCCCTAGCCGTCTGGCTATGGCGGCGAGCGCGGCATCCAACGGCTTAAGGTCGTTTTCGATGACCAGCCAAATGGTTTCGAGTTCGACGCCGAGATAGGCGTGAGCCAGTATGTTGCGCAAGCCGGCAATTTTTCGCCAGGGCAGATCGGGGGCTTCGGTTGTTAGCCAGTCGATGTCGAGGTCGCGGGTGACTTGTCCGATGATTTCCATGTTGCGCAAGACGGCATCCTGCGTTTTCTGATCATTGAAAAGACTGCCGCGTCCATGGCGGGTGTATTCGTTGATGCGCTGGATCAGTTCGCGCGCATGGTAAATGAGCAGTTCTCGGCGATCAAAGGACATGGGCTTGATTAGAGTGGCTTGGCTTCGTCGAGGACGCGCTGCTTGATCAGGTGGTGCAGGCTGCCTTCCGTGACAACGTCCGTCGGGCGATGCAGGTATTCTTCTAGATCGTTCTTGAGTCCGATGAGATCAAGAAGCGAGCGTCCGTTGTCCAGCGAAATCAGGAAATCGATGTCGCTGGATTCGGTGTCTTCACCGCGTGCCACCGAGCCAAAAATCCGCACCGAATGGGCGCCATGCTTCCCGGCTATTGCCAGCAGTGCGTCGCGTTGGGCGATCAGTTTGTCGAGGGTGGGCATGCGTCTTCACTTATTCGAATGGGGAATCTTCTTCAGATTCTAGCTCATCGTCCGGGATTTCCGGCTTTGCCATCTGTTCCAGCGCTTCGTGGATGGCGTAGATCAAGGGCTTGGTGCCTTCGCCGCTGATGGCGGTGATCGGGAAGACCGGGCCGTCGTACTTGGTGGCTTTCTTGTAGGCTTTGAGGAAGTCCTTGACGGTTTTTTCGCGGTCTTCTTCGGGAATCAGGTCGAGCTTGTTGAGGACCAGCCAGCGCGGTTTGTCGGCGAGGGCGGGATCGTGCTTGAGCAGTTCGCCGACGATGGCTTTGGCATCGCGGACCGGGTCGGCATCGGGGTCGATGGGGGCAAGGTCGACGAGGTGGAGGAGGATGCGTGTGCGTTGGAGGTGCTTGAGGAAGCGGATGCCGAGGCCGGCACCGTCGGCGGCGCCTTCGATGAGGCCGGGGACGTCGGCCATGACGAAGCTCTTTTCAGCATCGACGCGGACGACGCCGAGGTTGGGGTGCAGGGTCGTGAACGGGTAGTCGGCGACTTTCGGGCGGGCCGAGGAGACGGCGCGAATGAGGGTGCTCTTGCCGGCGTTGGGCAGGCCGAGCAGGCCGACGTCGGCGAGGACGCGCAGTTCGAGCGTCAGTTCGTGCTCTTCGCCCTGGTCGCCGTTGGTTTTCTGGCGCGGGGCGCGGTTGGTCGACGACTTGAAGTGGATGTTGCCTAGGCCGCCCTTGCCGCCTTTGGCGATGAGGACTTTCTTCTCGTTGACGTCGAGGTCGGCCAGGATTTCGCCGGTGTTGAGGTCGGAAATGACCGTGCCGACGGGCATGCGCAGGATGATGTCGTCGCCGCCGGCGCCGTAGCAGTCGGCGCCGCCGCCGTTTTCGCCGCGTTTGCCAATGAATTTGCGGGTGTAACGGTAGTCGACCAGGGTGTTGATGTTGCAGTCGGCGACGACGTAGATGCTGCCGCCACGGCCGCCGTCGCCACCGTTCGGGCCGCCCATCGGGATGTATTTTTCGCGGCGGAATGTGGCCGCGCCGTTACCGCCGTCGCCAGCCTTGACGTAGATTTTTGCTTCGTCGATGAATTTCATTTTCCGCCTCTACATCCTGGGATACCTCCACCAGAAAATCTGGTGGCATAAACTAAAAAGCCCCATCCAGCGGACGGGGCTTTTGCTTCCGCTAGTCCGATTTATTCGGCAGCCGGAACGATGGTGACCACGCGGCGCTTTTTCAGGCCCTTGACGGAGAACTGAACCACGCCGTCCTTGAGTGCGAACAGGGTGTGATCCTTGCCGCAGCCGACGTTGTCGCCCGGGTGGAATTCGGTGCCGCGCTGGCGAACGATGATGTTGCCAGCGAGGATGAATTGACCGCCGTAGCGCTTGACGCCCAGTCGTTGGGCTTGTGAGTCGCGGCCGTTACGTGAAC
>Ga0209211_10003721_pt1 | contig 24491 bp, 21 predicted proteins | sample RifGroA2_FD_183992 | JGI IMG/M metagenome (GOLD analysis project Ga0209211, IMG submission 183992) | Groundwater microbial communities from Rifle, Colorado, USA - Groundwater A2 (SPAdes) (version 2) | ecosystem: Environmental > Aquatic > Deep subsurface > Groundwater | place: Rifle, Colorado...
GTACGCGACTACACCTGCCGGCCCGGTCGGCTGGTGGAAATTTGATGGCGACGCCTTGGATTCTTCGGGAAACGGGAATAACGGCACATTAGTAGGCAGTCCTGTATTCACAACGGGAACGGTAGGAACGGGAGCGTTAATTTTTGACATGATAAATGACAAAGTAACCGTTACCCCTGCCGGTTCCATAAACGGAATGACAACAATGTCTGTTTCCGCGTGGATTTATCAGGAAACAGCGGGAGGCGGAGGGTTTGGCCGCATTATGCGCAAAGGAACAATTACAGCTCCAACCGGAACGAATTGCCGCTGGGAACTCTCTGTATCCGCTACAAACTTTACTTTTCGTTCCTGTTTTACAACAACAGCCGGCATTTGGACACTTCCGATTCCCGGTATGAATGCCTGGCATCACATAGTTGTTACTTATACTGACGGCAATACCGTAAACGACCCAAGCATTTACTTTGACGGAGCATTGCAAACAGCCACAGAATCTTCTTCTCCTTCCGGAACAAAGGTTGCCGACACTTCAAATCTTACCATTGGCGACTGGGGTGACGGCACCAGGTTATTTGACGGCAACATGGATGATGTACGGGTCTATAACCGCGTTTTGACTTCGGCAGAAATTAGCGCGCTCTATGCGCTAGGCGACACCATTCCTCCTTCAACCCCCACCGGCCTTACAGCCACGGCAATTTCTTCTTCGCAAATCAATCTTGCCTGGACCGCTTCCACGGACAATGTCGCGGTTACCGGATACAAGGTCTACCGGTGCACCGGATCGGCCTGCACTCCTTCTGTTCTTTTCACCACCTTGGGCGTGGTTACGACCTATTCCAACACCGGCCTTACTGCCAGTACTATTTACGGATACAAGGTTTCGGCAATTGATGCCGCTGGAAATGAATCTGTTTTGTCGGCTACGGCGTACGCGACTACACCTGCCGGCCCGGTCGGCTGGTGGAAATTTGATGGCGACGCCTTGGATTCTTCGGGAAACGGGAATAACGGCACAGTAAACGGCGCTATCTTTACAACGGGAACGGTGGGAACAGGAGCGCTAAGTTTTGACGGGATAGATGATAATGTTTTAGTCGCGGATAACAATAGTCTTGATTTCGGCACCGGCGACATGAGTATAAGTGTTTGGATTAAGCCCAACAGTGTAGCAACATTAAAACAGGCCATAGTTGATAAATCAGATGGCACCGTTGCCGCGTATAGATTCAATACCTCCGATGCGGATGGGGATCGCTTGAAGTTTACCCGGGGATCTCTTTTTGCCGATGGCGTTCAGTCTAACGACGGCGCGCTAGTTGCCGGCGTTTGGCAGCATATTGTTGCAGTCGCAAACACTAGTGGCACGGATATAGTGACATTTTATATTAACGGCGCGGCGCAAGGCAGCGGAAATCTTTTAAATTCATCCTTTACCAACGCAAACCCTCTTATGATTGGCCAAAAAGGATATAGCGGTTCCGGCGTGGTTAATTTTAACGGCCTCATTGACGATGTACGCGTGTACAACCGCGTTTTGTCAGCCGGAGAGGTTAACGCAATTTTTATCGAGCCCTAATCTTAGAACAAATCATACAACCATGGCCGCCGAAAACAATCTTGTTTTTCCCTGGCTTAAACCCGGCTTATAAAGAGACTGTTGCCGAATGACCCTTTTCCATTTCTGTCATTCTAACTCTGAGCAATGCGAAGGGGAATAATCTCAATGTTTTCAATGTTTTCGAGTGGCTGAGTTCCTTCACGGAGTTTACACTGAGCGAAGCGAATGTGTTCAAGATGACATTCGACAACAGTCCTATAAAACAAATAAAAAAAACGGCCATCCGCAAACGTGCGGATGGCCGGTTTTGATTTTTAAACCCTGCTTAATTTGCTTCGGAAAAATTTCGGGCTTGAGAATGAAGAATAATTTTAACCGCCTGAAATTCTTCCCTAATCTTTATGGAATCCCGGGCTTCAACCAAAATCATATCCCCTGCCCTGATTTCAGAAACGGGAATCGGCGTTTCTTCGGTTAAAGATGGCGGTTTAACATTAACAATGGTCTCGCCGGCAGAGGCCTTAAGCCGCTTTTGATACTCCCAAACCTCTTTTTCATATCCGGCAGAACTTTTATTGGTGATTTTTACAACCTTCGTCGCGTCATCAAGGGTTACCATACGCCTTAAGGGAACCGGCTCAAAGGGGTTCTGAGGAAGGAATGCTTCCAAAACAATTCTTCGGTTTTTAATTTCTAAAACCCGCCCGCTCAAAGAAGTAAATTCCGGAAGCGGCTGAAAATATTTTCTTGCCTCATTTAACAAGGGAGCTGTTTTTAAACTAAACCTTTCTCCCCCTTTTCTGAAACCAACCGCGTAACCAAAAACAAGTCCGGCGCCAATAAGTATCAATGGAATTGTTTTTTGAGAGAGATTCATAATAGCTTTTAGCTTTTAAAAATACTATTTATTACTGGAATACGTTTTGTTTTCCTCTAAAAGCTATTAGATAAAAGCTTGGCTATAAGCTATAAGCTAACAGCTGAAAGCTTAGTTATTGCCATCTGACCTTAACCCAGTCCCTTATGGTTGTTCCGTCGCTTGAAGCGCAATCCAGGTAATATGTGGTGGTTGTCGCGGCCGGCTGAGGACCGGTTAGCTGTCCCGTTGTGTTATTATTCAACACTTTGGAACCGGACCAATTTCCGGCCGCAAGGCAAGAAACTGTTCCGGTGGAAGATAACCAGGTAAGAGTTGCCGAAGTATTCAAAAAAATTACAACAGGGTCAGTACGGGTACCCGAAGGCGGCCCGCCCTCAAGTCCGTCGGCCTTGATATTTACGAAGGGCTGCGGCAAAACGTTTACGGTGACAAAATCCGAAACAGCGCCGGAATCACAACTTATATTAAATGTCGTTGTTTGAGTAAGCTCGCCGCACTTCGTTCCCGGAATGAAGTTTTGCGTGGATGTTGAAACAGGGCTATTCCAGCACTGGTTCAGAGGAGTGCTTGCCGCCGTACAAGTTACCGTAAGAGCTTGCGAGGTCCAGGTAAGAATAGCCGAAGTATTATAAGGAATAGTCAGGCCATCAGCTCCGTTAGCTTTAAGATTAACTATTTTTTGGGAAAAAGATGGCCGCCAAATAGTGTTCACTTTATATGCAAAGGTAGAACCTGTTTCTTGAGAATTAAATGAAATCCAGCCAACAATGTCATTCCATGCAAAACCGTGGAAATCGCCTGTTGTTGGGTCAATGGTTACCTGATAAGGAACACTAGAGCATGTATTTCTGTTAGAGCAATTAAAACTAACCCAGCCGTATGAGGCCTCCGGCGAGCCGGGGCCGCCGCCAAGCCAAGCCCATCCGGAAAGAACGCCCGAGCCGTCGTTTTTAACGCCGTGATTGCTTGTACCGCAATAATTGCCGGCCGGCATAGGCGGAGTTGAACAATCAAGAACCATGGCGCCAAAAGAATCAAAGGCAACTGCTCCGCCCTCACCGGCAGCAGGGGCTATAATCGAAGACGAAGTTGCATATCCTGTTATTTTATCTGGCGCTACCAAAACATTGCCGTTTGTTCCACCGCAAAAATCAATCCAGCCCAAAATATCGTTCCATGCCCAACGGTCAGTAAGATGAATATTGGATATTCCCGGACAATCACCCCCTCCCGGCGGCGTAATGTCCCCTACAACCGTAATTTGCGGGGCTGTCCCCAAAATAACCAAACCGGTAGTTCTTACGGTTACAAATCTGGCAATATCCGTTCCCTGCAAAAGCTTAACCTGAAGAGAATCCCCGGAAATTGCGGTTCCTCCGGAATCATAAATCTTTGTTTGAGAAAAAGGAACGGTATAAACAATATTAGCCGCGCCGATAGTAAGACCGGATGAAATTTTCAACTCCGCGACCTTCACGCCCGCCGACAAAAGTACCGTTTCTATCACAACATCCCCTCCGGCAATGTTAAAAAAATTATTTCCGTCCATATCGGCAAAAAAAATGTAAGAAGTATTGGAAGTATTGCCCGTTAGGGAAGTATCAAGATAAATGCCGAATCCGCGCGGTATAGCCAGGGTTCCGTCCGGTTTTCTTACCTGCTTAGGGGATAAAGTGCGCTGCTGAGCCATCCGGATTTTTATGACCAATTCTCTTGCCGCCCTCTCCGCCTGAACCCTTTGCCTAAAATTGGGATAACTATACAAAGCCACCGCCGTAGTAACGACCGTAATAGTTATGACAACCAGTATTTCAATTGTTGTTACGCCCTTATTCATGAATCATGAATCATGAATCATGAATCATGAATCATGTTTTATGTTACATATTTCATGTTTCATAATTGCCTATTCATATACTAAAAAAATTTTGTCGCCTGCTCCAATTTCTTTATCCAGAGGATTATCGTCCTGTTTGATATTATTGTTTATGTAATAATTCCATTTTTTCGGAGGACGGCTTTTTACGCCGTCAATGCTTTCTATCTCCCGATTCCTGACGCCGAAAACTATTCCGGCCGAATACTCAATCCCCCAAAACACATCCTGAAGATTCATTCCCTTAATTACGGCTCCCTCAAACACTCTTTTTTTTCCGTTGCCGTAATCAATAATGACCCTGGTTTTTGGGCGGACATTAACAATCTTACTTGCGGTCATTTCCCGCACCATATTTTTCGTTTCAAAATCTATCTGGCGATTTTGATAAAACACGAATAAAACCATGCCGGCAGAAACCACAAAAATAATTATCCAAGAATAAACGGGTTTTAAAAAATTATCGGACATATTAAAAAATACCCCCTAATAAAGCAGAAACTGAAAATATAATGAAATTATCTTCTCTCCCCATAATAACGCAATAAGCGCCCCTAAAACAAGAAAGGGGCCAAAAGGTATTTCGGATTTTAAGGAAAATCCCCCCACCAATCCCCGATCTTTGTTATGCCAAGATCGAAACTTGCTATACCCTATTAGCAAAAGCCCGATGATGGAACCGAGCCAAAAAGAGAGCAAAATTGCCAATATGCCGTTGGAAAACCCCAAAAACAAGGTTATGGCGGGCGCGAGCTTGACGTCACCGAATCCCATGGCCCTACCTTGAAAAAAATACCAAATGCCGCCAAATAGGACGAGGACTGCCAAGGCGGCGAGAAAGTCATAACTAAGAATTATGAATGATGAATTATGAATTATGAATAACGAAATAATACGAATAGCGGCAAGAGTGAAAATGCCGTAAGAAGTAAAATCGGGGATGAGTTTATGCTTGAAATCATAAACAAAAGCAACAATCAGAAGAGAGGCAAAGATAAAATAATATAAAAGATTAATAATATCAAATAAGTCCAAGGAAAAAATCCAAAATCACAAATTTTGCCTTCTCGGCAAATTTTGGGATTTTGAATTTGGGATTTCATAAAAATTTGATTACCCCATTCAAATATTGCAACGTGATTAAAACAAATAATAAGGATGTGCCAAGTTCCACCAACGGATACTGCCATGAAATCGGCTTTCCGCAAGAATTACATTTTTTTTTCTGAATTATAAAACTCAAAACCGGAATCAATTCAAACCATTTAAGGCGAATTTTGCAATGAGGGCAACAGGAATGGCCGCCCAAAAAAGTTCTTTTGGGCGAGCCTCGCCAAATCGGGTCTGGCGGGTCGCCCATTTTTTTTAAAAAATTGGGCGAGCCATCGCCTCGCTCGCTCGGCGAAGCGGGTCGTCCCGACCGCTGTCGGGGCGGGCCGCCTAAAAGGCCAAGACCCTCTGCCATAGGCCCTAAAACGCGAAACCGAGCACCCAAATCATTGAGTGCTCGGTTATTAGAATCATCATCCAAGCCAATACGATAAATAACAACATTCAGAAAACTTCCCACTGAAAGACCGAATAAACCAACAATTCCAATTGCCCAAATCATAAAAAATCGGTTACGGAGTCAAATCATAGCAATATACGCTGGTACCTGTTCCAGTACAATCATTTGCGGCTGCTCCTCCTCCATCCCATCCAGCAAGAGTTGTACCAGTTAAAGCCGTAGAATTACAATTCGTATTTGTGCTTGTGCCGGTAGCACATGCGTCCCTATCCCCGTCAAGAGCGCTATTTGTGCTTTCTTCAAGGTCTGCCCCTAAGTGATAATACAAGCAAGTATCGGAGGTTGCTGCACAAACAGTACCGGCGGAATTTAGTAAGAGCTGATAGTCATAAGCACCAGTAGTAGATGGGTCAACAGGCACTGACGGCATAAAAGTCGGGCTCATAACCGCATTAGATGTAGCATCTGGATATTCACCAGCTGCGTCAAAATAAAGCTCCAAAGCCAATTGAATTTGCTTAACATCAGCAATACGCCTGGCATCACGCGATTTTCTCCTGGCCGTATTGAGCGAGGCCAATACGATTGAGGCCAAAATTCCAATAATGGCTATAACGACCAATAACTCAATAAGGGTGAAACCTTTTCCCCCAGCTTTCTTTTTCGCAAAAAATTTCTTAAACATTAATAACTAACCTACAACCTACAACCTACAACCTACAACATGCATTGTTGGTTATTGGTTATTGGTTATTGGTTATTGCTTTATTTAATGACCATTTTGTTAGTATGTTTATTATACTTCTTATAATTTTTAGTGCAAAATAGGGTTATCCACACCCCGTTAGAGATAGGAAGCGTTTCAAGCGGTTCTTAATATACCTCTTTCCCGGGCCAGATTTTAAGTATTTTTCCCTTTGAAAAGTGTCATCTTCATTAAGACATGCTTCGTAATATATCTTCGTAATATATCAATACAAAAGGACCTCTGTTTTTTGTAGAAAAAACCGCTCCATCATTGTGTTCCTTGAAACGCTTCCGTAAATCATTAGACCTGTTGCTTATTAAGATTTTAGCCGTTTTTTTAAAAAATTAGTGGCTTAAAATAAGGGTTTTTTGCATCAAATTTTCCCAAAAAATTATTAAGCAACAGGTCTATAGATTAACTACATATGAATACAAGTCCCTTATTTGACACTAAACGCGCTTAATGAAAAACTTTAAAACAATATAATAAATCCTAAATTATGACATTGTTTTTTATAATAATCGCTTTGGGTTTTTCCTGGTATTTTATCGTCCGATATTTTGGGCAGAGCGTTTTTCTATCCAGTTTGGAAATGATTGCCATTTCTTGGGTACTGGGAATAGCTGTTTTTGCCGGTTTGGCGTCAATTCTGATGATAATTTTTACGACCGCAACCGCCGGCATTTTTACTTTTTTTATAACAATCTGCTTCGGCTTCTTTTCTATTATTAAACTAAAAAAACTTAAACAAAAATTTTGGATATATAGTTCGGATAGCTTAAAAAAAACAGCTATAGGCCTAACTCTGTCTTTTTTTATTTCCGTTTTTCTTATATTACTAATAGCAAACTCTCTTAAACAAAACAATGACGGCTCTGTTTCGCTCGCTAAGGGTGCCGCGGTAGATACGCCTTATCATCTTTTTCAAGTTACAAGAATTGGCATGACGCAAAAATGGGATTTTGAAGAGCCCAATTTTTCCGGCGAATTCATCCGTTATCCGTATTTCATAAATCTTATTTCGGGCATATTGTATAAGGCGGGCGCTTCTTTGGCTTTTTCTTTTCATTTTCCGGCTTTTATTTTAGCGATTTCCGGAATTTATTTATTGCTCATCTTTTTTCGCTCTTTAGGATTCGGAAATGCTCTTACTTTTTTATCGGTTTTCGGAACCCTATTCGGAAGCGGTCTTGGCTACATATCTTATTTTGCCGTAGACAGCATAAGCCCTCTTCCCATCAGACTGGCCGCCTATCCTATGCAAGATATAAGTTATCCCGGAATGATTCCCGGTTTTCTGGTAGTACAGCGTCCGTTTTTATTGGGTTTTCCGTTATTCCTGATTTTCGCGCTCCTGTTTATTAGGGGGATAAAATTAGAATCGCGGCCTTCGTTGTTTGGGGCTGGTTTGACAGCCGGTCTTCTGCCTCTTTCCCATTCGCATAGCTTTCTCACGGCAATTTTTGTTTCTACCCCGGCCATAATTTATCTATTTTTTTTCAGGAAAGAAATCTTTTTTGACAGCATCAGGTATTTTGGTTTTGTTTTTTCCTTTCTGGCCATTCCCCAGCTGGCAGCCCTCCTGCTTTTGCCAAAATTCGTTTTAGACAGCGCCGTTTCCTTGCGTTTAGGATGGATGAGTTATCCCGGCGATATCGGAGGAATAAATTTGCCGCACGAAGAAGCGTCTAAATTTATACCGTGGCTCCGTTTGATGTGGACCAATTTCGGCTTTCAACTTTTTTTGCCCGCAGCTCTTATGGTATTCGCTCAAAAAAATTTTTCCAATAAAGTTTTTATCCTGCTGTTCCTGTCCGCTCTTTCGCTCTGGACTATTCCGAACATAGCGCAATTTCAAGTATGGGATTTTGACACCAATAAATTTTTTGCTTACGCCATAATGTTTTCATTGGCCGCTATAGGTGTAATGATTAATTCAATTCCAAACCATTATAAGAAGACGGCAATAATAGCGCTGGCTCTTCTCGTGATTTTATCAATACCATCGGCCTTGATTGCCTCTTTTAATATCGTAAAATATCAAAACCGGGGCAGAGTTACCATGTTTTCAGAAGATGAAAGAACGGTTATAAAATGGTTTACACATAATACTTCCGAAAATATCGCAATTTTATCTTCGTCTTCTTTGGTTGCCAAAGAAACGGTGCAAAACCCGATTGCGGTCGGCTCCGGCCGAAAAGCAACTGCCGGTTTTCTTACCTGGCTTTACACTCACGGCATAGATTTTGAAGAAAGGAGCGCCGGAATCAAAGTTTTTTTTGATGACCCTTCGCGCGGTCAAGAACTATTTGATACAAAAAATCAAAAATTTATTCCGGCCGATTATCTGGTCATTGACGATATTTTGCGGGAAAAGTATCCCGAACTTGAAAAAAAAATGGCAGAGTCAGGATTCAAAAAAATTTTTGAAAAAGGCGGTTTGGCGGTATATGACTTAGCGCATCAATAAACCTAAGCCGATTTAATCAAAAACTTCAGTATTAACAAAGAATACCATATCTAACCAAGCTTGTTTTATCCGGTAACCCCTGTTAATATCTTAAAATATGATGGCAATTATAGACAAAAGAAAAAATAGCGAGGTTGAGCATGGAAAAAACATTGCTGATAAAGCAGAAATTTATTGGGGGTGGGCGACAAAGGCGGGAAAAAAAAGAGCCGACCGCAGAGCAAAACTGATAGTTTCCCTGGGACAGCTGGCTTTCGGAAAAAAGGTTCTTGAACTCGGCTGCGGTACCGGTATTTTTACCGAAAAATTATCAAAAACCGGAGCTACGATAACGGCTCTTGATATTTCTCCGGATTTGCTGAATTTGGCTAAAAAGCGAATAATAGCTGAAAATATTTCTTTTGTTCTTGGCGACTTGGAAAATCTGGAATTTGCCGACAATAGTTTTGATGCCATTGTCGGCGTTTCCATTCTTCATCACGTTAATCTTAATACGGCCCTAAAGGAAATTAAACGAGTTCTTAAAAATGGCGGTAAAGTTATTTTCAGCGAACCCAACATGTTAAATCCGCAGATTATGATTCAAAAAAATATTCCTTTCCTTAGAAAACTCGCGGGAGACACTGATTATGAAAGGGCATTCTTTCGATGGCCGCTTGCGAAAATACTGAAAACCAACGGCTTTAAGAATATAGCCATAAAACCGTTTGATTGGCTGCATCCATTCACACCCGCCCCCCTCACGCCTTCCGTTGAAAAAATAGGCAATGTACTGGAAAAAATACCGCTAATAAAGGAGTTTTCCGGTTCATTATTAATTTACGCGGAAAATATTAAATGATATCAACACGCTTTCAAAATAAAATTTTTATTATCACTATTCTTCTAATCGGCGTACTGCTTTATTATCCAATTTTAAAAAATAATTTTGTCTATGATGATTATTATACTATTGTCGGAAATCCAATAATTCAGACCGACAATAACCCTATTCACTATTTCACCAATCCGGCTGCTTATTATAACCGGCTTGGATATAATCATAACTATCGCCCGATAGGCGCCTGGATTCTTTCATTGGAATTCAGCTATTTTCAATTTAATCCGGAATATTATCATGCCCTAAGCATTATTCTCCACGCCTTTAACGCGATAATACTATTTTTTATTTTCAGCAATTTTTTCAATAAACCCGTATACGCGTTTTTGGGTTCTCTTATTTTTTTGATTCATCCTGTGCAAACCGAGGCCGTTAGCTGGGCCACAGAACAAACATTGCTTTGGGGAACAATGTTTATTCTTCTGACAGCGCTGTTAATTATAAATAAGGAAAAAATACCAAAAAAAATTTATTATTTGTACATTCCGTTTGCTTTTTTATCAGTTCTCGCCAAAGATCAATTCGTAATTCTGCCGATTCTTGTAATCGCGGCGCTTTGGTTTTTAAAAGCCGATTTTAAAAAATATTTTGCCGAAATAGCCGTAACGTCTTCTGCAACCATCCTATATATAATACTGCGGGCAATAATTATTGGTTCATTCGTAACACAACAAGAGGCATGGGGAGGCGGAAATTATCCGACTTTTCTTACCATGTCCAATGTATTTGCAAAATACCTTTCATTAATTATAAAAGGCGGACCGCTTACCATAAATTATGATGACTTTCCGGTAACAACAAACTTAAGTCCGCAGACGCTTCTCTCGGTCCTTATAGTTATATCCTTCATGGCCGCCCTTATTATTTTTAAAAAACGCGCTCCCCTTATTTCCTTAGGGGTTGCCTGGTTTTTCGTTACCTTACTGACAGTAACCAACTTTCCCTTTCCCTTAAACAGCTTAATGAACGAAAGATTTTTATATCCGGCTCTTCCGGGAATTATTATAGTAGTGCTTTCTCTGGTCATGCTGATTGAAAAAAGAATAAATATTTGGAATAGACCGCCCGAAAACCGTCATCCTGAACAAAATGGGGGATCTCGCGGTTTTAAAAATGGCTTTAACAACAGATTCTTAGCTTCGCTCAGAATGACGAAAAAACTTTTCCCCCAGTTTTCGAATGGCCCGTCCCTGCCGTTTCGCCCGTCCTCATTGATTTTAACAGCATTATTCGCGTCTTTACTGATTTATTACGGCATTAATACCAGAAACCGCTTATATGATTGGAGGGACGAAGAAAACCTGTGGAATTCGGCGTTAAAACTTTCACCGAATGTCAGAAACTGGACTAATTACATTAGGGCTCTGTCAATCAACGGAAAAGACGAAGAAGCGGCCAGGGTTGCTATTGATGGAGGCGCTCAATACGGAAGCTTCAATTATTATGTTGATGATATAAAAAGCAGATTTAATCTTTATCCGGACGTGCCTACAGTAAATGATGTCAAAGACGCGCAAGCCGTGCGCCTAGCCATTATATACTCAAGGATGAAAAAATTTAGAGAGGCCGAAGCCGTTCTAAAACCGCGTTTAAGAATAATCAACAACAGCAACAGCCGGAGAGTGGCAATTACATTAAGTGATATTTATTTAAAAACAAAAGATTATGATAAGTCAATAAGCATCTTAAGAAATATTCAAAAAGGCCTGCGTCCGGACGATGAAATTTTATTTAAATTTGCCCTCTCAGAATTTCTAAAAAACGGAACTATGAATAATCTTGAAAGACTTTCCGGTCTATTGAAAAACCGGATTCTTAAAAAAATGCTTCCCACCCTTCTCCTTGCTTATAAAGAAAAAGAATCCGGGAACTGGAAAAAAGTTTCCCTGCTTCTTATACCTACCCTAACCTCTAATCCGATGGCCGTACTTATTGAGCCCTATCTTTGGCTGGGTGAGGCGGAAATAGCTCAAGGAAAATTTGAAAGCGCCATACAGGTTCATAGAGAAATATTGCGAATAGACCCGTCATCAACAGATGCAAGAAGAATGCTGAAAAAAATTGAGGAACTGCAAAAAAATCAGGAAAATCAAAATTATTAAGGCAAAGAACCTGGCTCGCAGCAAGTACCAACAGCAAAACAGCCATCAGCATTACCATTTGGCTTACACCTCCATTCACCACCACACAAAGCGAGGTCCCAACATATTAACCAAGAGTCAGCAACCAGCCAACAAGCACATACTTCGGGGGCGGTATTAATGGTCCAATGATAACCGGATGGCGCCGACCCACAATCAAATATGGTTAAACTGCACAGAGGCGGAGCGCATTGAGGGTCGCTATCGCTGGTACAATCACTGCCTGTTCCGGATGTAGAGCATATGCCGGCTGGCACTCCAAATGCATCCAGCACGCACTTTTTACCGATGGGAGGCGAACCACAATCAGCAGGGCCAGTACAAGTACCGCCTGTTCCGGACACAGAACATACGCCGGTTGGTTCTCCTGTAGTTTCGTCTATCTCGCATTGTTTCCCAATGGGAGGCGAACCACAATCAGCGTCACTAGAACATGTTATGCCAGGACCGCCGTCCCAAATACCTCCGGGCATGCATGACGGCGCGCCAAAAGTATTATCGCAACGACTGCTTGATGGCGGCGGGGGGGGTGGCAAAACCAAGACCGGTGTTCCAAAAGGACAAGACGCAGAGGGCTGAAGCTGATTCCATGGTTGAGAAAGGCCTTTAAATCCGGCAGTTGTCGTAGTTCCGCCGGTAAGAACTACCATTAATTCCGCTATGAAAAGCCATGAAAGAAGAACAATTCCCAAACCCTTGATGGTTGTAAAAAAAACTTCTTTTGCCTGCGAAATTTTCTGGGAAGAACCGCCGGCTATCAGATAAAAATAACCGCCTACGACAAACATCAGAGCCGCCAACGGAAAAGCCACATAAAAAGTCATGTAGTCAATAAGGTTTTTTATGAGAATCGGAATATCGCAAAGGTTGCAAAACGGCTGGCCTGTTCTTCCGCAGGTAACTATGGGGCCGGAAGCGGAAATGGCCGCGGCAAAAACGGGTAAAGCAAAAAGAATGAAGGCAAACGCGGTAATGGAAATTTTTAGTAAAAACTTAAGCATGGATTATTAATACGATAAAAAATCCCAATTTAGAATGTTGAGGGTAGAAAGTAGAAAGTAGTTATCCGATTCCACACTCTACACTCCACCACATTCAACATTCAATTAAAACGCACTGGTAAGACTATACAACGGCATCAAAATTGAAGTGACCAAAAGACCGACCCCGCCTCCCAAAAAAACAATAAGTACCGGCTCAATCAAACTAACAAGGCCGGCAACCATATTATCAACATCGCGCTTATAAAAACGCGCCAAACTATCCAATATAAAATCAAGCCTGCCGGATTCCTCGCCAACCCTCACCATCTGAGTTAAAAGCGGGGGTATTTCCGGATACTGCTCAAGGGCAAAACCGATGGTATTTCCCGACTTTACGGCTTTGGCCGCGTCCAGAATAACCGTTTCATAAACCTTGTTGTCAATGACTGCCGCGGTAACCTGCAGAGACCTGATAATCGGGACACCCGAATTAATCAAGCTGGAAAGCGTATCGGCAAACCTGGAAAGGTAAAATTTTCTGAAAAGTTCGCCGAAAATCGGCAAACGCAAAATCAAAGTGTCAAGAACCTCTTTCCCTGACGACGTTCTTATATACTGGAAAGCGGCTACTACCGCACCGAGTAAAAGAATCAGAAGCAATACGCCATACTTCTTCAAAAAAAACGCGGCGCCAAAAACAACCTGCGTATAAAAAGGTATGGGAACATTGGATTCGCGAAAAATATCAATCATCTTGGGAACCACCACAACAAGCATCAAGACAATCACGGCTGTAAATGTCGCCGTCACAAACGCCGGATAAATAAGGGCGCTCCTTATCTTAGAAGTAATATCATAGGTACGCTCCTCATAATCGGCAAGATAATTAAAAATCTCCTGAAGTTTGCCGGATTCTTCGGCGGACTTTACCATATTCACATAAAAATAAGAAAAAACATTAGGATGCTTGGATAAGGCCAAGGACAAAGACAATCCTCCGGATACGTCATCAAGCACTTCAGATAAAACATCCTGCAAGGTTCTTGACTGCGCTTCGGCTATAAGAGTTTTCAAGGCCCGAACCACCGGCACTTTGGCATCAAAAAGAGTGGCAATTTGCCGTGAAAAAACAGCCACCTCTTTTACCTTAACCCTCCCCCCTACCCCCATAAGAATATCCTGATACCACGGCTTCTTTTCACCGCCAATCTCTTCAAGCGAAACAATAATTAGATTGGACTTTTTTAAAATATCAATAGCCAGGTCCTTATTCACAACATCCATCGTGCCTTCCCGGGCCTCGCCGTCCATAGTTCTTGCTTTATATGTGAATTGAGTCATGCAAGCAATGATGCCAATATACAAATGTAATGCGAATCTGGCGAATTACGAATAATTATTCTTCAAGCCGAGTCGAGAAGTTTACATTATTGTAAAGTTCTCGACAAGCTCGAACAGTATTCGCAATTTGTAGATTAGCATTTTATTCGCATCGGATTGGCATCACACCTTTATTTCTTCAGAAGCAACTGTAGCTCTCCCGGATTCAGTGAATAATTTATAGCAGACTCAAGCCCGACTTCTCCCATCCTCATCAAATCCACCAAAGACCTGTTAAGAGAAAGCATGCCCTCATCGCTTGAAGTTTCTATAACCAAATCAATTTCATGCATCCTGTTTTCACGAATCAGGTTTCTAATAGCGGAATTGGCTATCATTATTTCAACCGCCGGAGAAAGCCCGCCCTCAATTCTGGGAATTAAGCGCTGTGATACTATGCCGATGAGCGTATTGGCAAGCTGGGACCGTATTTGATTTTGCTGGTCCGCCGGAAAACTGTCTATAATGCGGTCAACGGTCTGGGCGGCATTATTGGTATGAAGCGAAGACAAAACCAAATGCCCGGTTTCAGCCGCGGTAACCGCAGCGGCAATTGTCTCGGCATCCCTCATCTCGCCAATCATGGCCACATCAACATCCTCTCTGAACATTGACCTTAGCGCTACATGAAAACTTGAAGTATCAAAACCGACTTCGCGCTGGTCCACAATGCAGCGATCCGAAGAAAAAAGATATTCAATCGGGTCCTCAATGGTAATCACGTGGTCGTTGCGATTATGATTTATATAGTCAACCATGGCGGCAAGAGTCGTGGTTTTTCCGTGACCCGTAGGACCTACGCAAAGAAAAAATCCCTGAGGGCGCAAACAAAAATCGGTAAGAATTTCCGGCAATCTCAATTCCTCAAATGTCCTTATTTTGGTTGAAATGAAACGCATGGCGGCACCCATAAAACCTCTCTGAAAAAATACATTGACGCGGAATCTGGCCACGCCGCGGTATGAATACGAAAAATCAAGTTCTTTATTTTTCAAATACTCCTCCTTTTGTTCTCTGGAAAGCATTAAAAATATGAACTCGCGCGCCACTTCTTCTGTCAAAACCTGTTTTTTAGCCAATTCCACCAAACCGCCGTCAATCCTGATGGTCGGATGACGCCCCACGGTAATATGCAGGTCAGAAGCATTCTGTTTCAACATTAATTGTATTATATCTTCGAACTCTTGTTGGTAGTTCATACTAGGTTTTAGCTTTTAGGTGTTAGCGATTAGAAGTTAAACGCCAGTCGCCCTAAAGGCTATAAGCTAAAAGCTAACACCTTAGTTATTTCTTCAAAATCTCTTCAACCTTAGCCACCACTTCTGACGGCGTATGGTGCGCTTTAACGATATAATCAACCGCGCCCAAAGCCAATCCTTTTTCTATATCTTTTTTCTCGCCCAAATTAGACAAAAGCACGACCTTGGTTTTGGCCAAAATCTTTTCTTTGGCAAGCGTTTTCAAAATATCAAAACCGTCCATGTTGGGCAAAACAATATCCAACAGCACCAAATCCGGAAACTCGTTTTTAACGTATTCCACCGCAGCCATCCCTTCCGAAGCGGCTTTGGTGTCAAAACCGGCCTCTTTAAACTTTAAAACGTACATATCTAAAATAAATTGGTCGTCATCGACAATAAGGACTTTATACTTTGTTTTTACAGCCATAGTTTTAAAAATTCCAAATCCCAAATAAATTCAAATATCAAAATTCAAATATCAAAAGTTTTTGTAATTTGGTATTTGGACTTTGATATTATTTGAAATTTGAGATTTTGAATTTTGGATTTTGCTTATGTTACTTCCATTAATTCTTCTACTCCTATTATACCACGCAGTGCTTTTAAAATCCCATCCTCCCTCATAGTAATCATATTCTGACGCCTTGCCTCTTTGATAATTTTATCTTCGGACGGCCCTTCCAAAATTATTTTTTCCAGCTCTTTGGTCATTTCCAGCACTTCAAACACCCCTATTCTGCCCCTTGTTCCCTTGGGGCATACCGTGCTTATTTCAGGGACATAAATGCTGTCTTTCTTCATTTTTTTGACTTCTTCCTGATAAATCAAGGGCATTGAAACTATTTCCCGTTCAATGATTTCTTTATATTTTCCTTCAATTTTAACCTCTTTCCTTGACTCCGGACAAAGTTTTCTTGTCAAACGCTGCGCTATAGCCAAAACCAGTGTTGAAGGAATCAAAAACGGGTCAACCCCCATATCAATTAAGCGCGGGATAACGCCGATAGCGTTATTGGTATGAAGAGTGGATAAAACAAGGTGTCCGGTTAAGGCCGCGTGCACCGCCAGCTGCGCGGTTTCCTTATCGCGTATTTCGCCAACCATGATGATATCCGGGTCCTGCCTCAAAATATTGCGAAGCCCGGTCGCAAAATCATATTTTATTTCCGGCCTTACCTGCGACTGATTAACTCCGGGAATGTAATATTCAATCGGGTCCTCCAGGCTCACCACGTTTAACGATTCACTGTCCATTTCTTTTAAAATAGCGTAAAGAGTGGTTGATTTTCCGGAACCGGTCGGGCCGGTAATTAAAATCATGCCATAAGGTTTTTTTATATTTTCCTCCAAAATTTTCAAATTTCTTCCCTCAATTCCGAGGTCGGCCATACTCTTGGTAACAGCAGTCGGGTCAAGAATGCGGATAGCAACTTTTTCTCCAAAACTTGTCGGAAAAGTTGAAACCCTGAAATCAATTTCTTTATCAAGGATTCTGGCATGGAATCTGCCGTCCTGCGGAACCCGGGATTCATCGATTTTCATATTGGTCATAACTTTAATTTTCGTAAGCAGGGCCATTTGAACATTTTTAGGAAGGAATAAGCCGGTATATAATATGCCGTCAACGCGGAACCGTATTTTTACTTTATCTTGAGTCGGTTCAATATGAATATCCGAAGCTCCGCCTTCAACGCCATAACGCAAAATTACGGCCATCATTTTGGTAACCGGGGCTTCTTCCGAAATTTTTCCCGCTTCTTCGGTTTGTTTCGCGACCACACTGCCCTTTTTACCACCATAAGTTTCCTGCATATCTTCCTGGAACTCAGAAAGCGCTTTCGTAACCTCTCCGCCAACGTTTTTATATTGCCCCAAAACCCTTTCCAAATCACCGGACTTAATCAAAAAAATCTGCACTGAAAGACCGAGCCGGCTTACTATAAAGCGCAAAGCATCTTGGGCCCTCATGTCTTCCGGATTAAGCATGCCGACTGTTAAAAAACCGCCCGACTTGGCAATGGGAACAAATTTATAATACCTTGCGGATTCTTCCGGTATGCACTCCAAAACGTCAAACGGAATCTCAAGAGACTCAAGAGAAGTTGAAGGAATTCCAAGCGACTCTGATTTTGCCGACAAAACATCTGTTTCAGAAATCCCCATGGAATACAAAACGTCCTCAGTACTTTTTGATTCGTCTTTGGCGCGTTTTCTTACTTCAAAAATCTGGTTTTCCGCTATAACGCCGCGTTTGGATAATATGTCTATGATATTTGCCATACAAATTTTCTCAGCGGGGCAAATTCCGGTTTACCGGAACACCAGCCGAGATGTTAAAAAATTGAGCACCCAACACATAACTTTATGTGATATTAGTTTTAATCAAAATATCCCATAAATTTATCTTTTCGCGTGATTCGTCAGTAAATTCATACAATACACAAAGTTATGTGCCGGATTAAGGTTTTATTACTATTTTTGCTTCGCACCCCCGCCCCCACACTCAAAACAAGAATTATGCCCTGTATAATTTCATCATACACCAATAGATCAACTCTTTAATAATTAACCTTTTATTTGTCTTGATTCTGGTGGTAAAACTTGCAAAAATAGACAAAGCCCTTAAAAAGGTAAAAAAGGATTAGGCCTGCCGGTAGGCTCGGTGGGCGCGGAGGGCAGCTGAATATCCTGCAGCGATTTAAAAATCGGGTCATCAAATAATCCTATGTCAAAAGAAAGGTTTTTGATTTTACGAACCTCCTCCAACCGCTCCTGCTCCACCTTAGTCAAAACGTTGAATTCCGGCTGCTCCCCCAACGACAGTTCTTCGGACGAACCCGGTAAATAAATATATACAACCAATACCGCCAACACTCCGGCAATTATTATTAAAATTTTTATGCGCCTGTTAATACAACTTACAACTTACAACTTACAACTTACAACACGCGTTGTTGATTGTTGGTTGTTGGTTGTTGGTTTACCTAGACTGATATGTCTTGGCCGTAAATGAAATAGACAGCGGATCGCCAAATTGCAAGGGCGAAGAAAATCCTATGCTGTCCACATCAATAATTCTGACGAATCTTTCGGTATCCTTAAGAAAATTTTTAAGCGCCTCATAGGTTCCGGTAAGGCCCAGGGACAAAGCGCTGGTTAAATAAGGGTTCTCGGGAGCTCCGGCCGGATCGCCGAAATTGACGGATGAAAAATGAATACCGTTTCTCGATGTCAGCAAATCGATTTTAATTAAAAATTCGGCAAGACGCGGATTCACCGGAGCAAGTTCGTCTATTTTTCTACGGTCATTCTCGGAAATAGAATTATACAAATCTTCCAACTCATTCTTTTTTTCAACCAATCCCCGCATTTCTTCAACAACGGCTTCCAACGCCGCGTTTTCTTTTTTCAGAATTTTCACAGCGTCTAAGGCAGATAAAACATAATAGTAAACCATCGCTGCCGAAGCAAGAAAAAGCAATAATGATAAAGTTATCTTTTGCATACCTTCGTAACCTACAACCTATAACTTACAACACGCGTTGTTGGTTGTTGATTATTGGTTATCAGTTAACGAATGCGAATAAGCTCCTGTTTAAATTCAATGCCCAATCTAAAATTAACATTGCCCCCCTCGTCAATGGACAAGCCCCCGAACGATACTTTTTCAACCATCGGCGATGATTCAAAAACGCTTATTTGCCTGGCCAACACCAGATAATTCGCGGCTATTGCCGAAAAATCCATTTTCCTGCTTTGCGCGGAATAACTTATGGAACCATATGACACTTTCGGATGAGTATTTTTTTCAAGAAATTCAAAAACATTCGATGTCAAAAAATGATTTCTGATAATAGCCCTGGCACTGGCAATATTATTAGAAATATTAACAAGTTCCCTTACCAAATTCGGGTCCAAATCTTCCTCAAGGGAATCAATCTGGCTCCTTAAATCGTCATTTATGTCAAAAAGTCGCCCGGAATAAATAAATACGCCAAGCCATCCCGCTCCGGTTACGATAAAAATCAAAATTGCCGCCAAAAATAAAATCTGCTGACCCCTTAAAACAAGAGGCGCCCGTTTTCTTAGTTGCGGTCTTGCGAATATGTCGCGTTGATCCAACCTTTCGTAACTTACAACCTACAACTTACAACCTACAACACGTGTTGTTAGTTATTAGTTGTTAGTTGTTGGTTAACTAACGTGAAACTATTTCTCTTAAGGCTAATCCTACCGCTACCGAAAAATCAGGACCGATATCCCTCAAAATCGGCTGCATAAACGCCGGATAAACCACTTTAGAAAAAGGATTGGCCCTTACAGTTTCAAGCCCCGAAAGTTTTGTCACATAGTCTACCAGACCCGGCAAATTTGCTCCTCCGCCCGAAAGTATTATTTTTTCAACTTTCTTTACAGCGGAACGGTTATAAGAATTAATAATTCTTAAAATCTCCCTAAACAAAGAATCTACTATGGGCGCTATGACATCCACAATTTCTTTCTCTTCCGGCCGGTCGGAAAGTCCGATATTTAGCTTAAAACCGTCAGCGCGGTTAAGGTCAATATTGAGCGAGTGGGAAAGCATCCTGGTAATTTCCTGGGAACCGCGTTCAATATTATGGCTAAAACGTATAATTCCGCCGTCTGTTATGGTAATATTGGTAATTTGGGCTCCCATATGAATTATGGCCACCGGAGTTTTTTCCCGCCCGGAAAGAGCCCTGTTGAAACTGAAATTTTCCACCTCAACCGCCAAAACCTCCAATCCGACCAAATCCCCTATTCTTTTATACTTATTGATTATCTCTTTGGGAACGGCCACAAAAAGAATTTTCAGATTTTTTTCTTCTTCCTCGTCAATAACTTTCCAATCAAGAGAAATTTCCGTAAGCGGCGTAGGAATATATTTTTTGACTTCATACGGAACCGCTGAATTAATTTCTTCAGGGGGCAAGCGCGGAAAATCAATAAGCATGATAAACGCCGCGGATGTAGAAACGGAAAAAATCGCGTCTTTAACGGTAATATTGGATTCACGCATGACATCTTTCAGCATTATGGCAATATCCGATTCAAGATATCTCAAAAAACCGGCGCCAGCTACAACTTCCTCGCTTGTTTTTTTAAAATAATTGGCGGTTTTTAATTCTCCGTATGATTCAAGCAACGCCCTGCCATTTTCTTCTCTTAACAGCACCACCTTTACCGATGACGCGCCAATGTCAATGCCGACATAGCCGTATTTTTTTCTACCAAACCCTATGTCAAATTTGGGAATTTTCAGTTTTTTTAAAAATGGGATTTCTACCACTTCTTTAATTACGAAATACAATTTCAGCGATGTATCGGCGTACTTATCAGCGAATACTCAGCATAAAAGATTGTTAATGCTGATATAACGCCTATTGAGTACGCTGAAAATACGCTGATATTGGCAATTTCATAATTGTAAGTTTGAATAAACTACTTAATTATTATACCATAGCCAAAACCGGAAATATAACAATTCTGGGGATTACTCTAATGGATATAAGCATTCTTAAACAGGCAAAAACCTTTGCTTTAGACACTCTTTTTCCCAAAATATGCTTCGGATGCAAAAAAGAGGGCTTTTTCTTGTGTAAAGGATGTTTTGACGCATTAAATTCACAAATTGAGGTGCAAAAATGCCCTGTTTGCTCATATCGCAACTTTTCGGGCATACTTTGTCAGGTCTGCCGTAAAAACAGCGATTTAACCCGACTGCTTTTCTGCCATGACTACAAAAATGCCGTTGTCCGCGAACTGATTCATGCTTTCAAATACGGTTTTTTGCGGGAACTGGCTGACCCCCTGTCCGTTTTTTTAATCAATATGGTTAAAAAAAATAAAATTCGTCTTCAAAAAACAATACTGGTTGTTCCCATTCCTCTGCATTCGGCCAAATTAAGAAAGCGCGGACTCAATCAATCGGAACTACTTGCCAAGAATTTTGCCGGATATTTCAGATTGAATATGATTGCCGATAATTTGACGCGAAATAAAAATACCGAACCGCAAATTGAAATGTCCAATTTCAAAAAGAGGAGAGAAAATATCACCGGCGCCTTTGAGGTTTTACGCCCGGAAGAATTTAAAAACAAAAAAATAATTTTGGTTGACGATGTTTCCACTTCACGCTCCACCCTCGAAGAAGCCGCTAAAGTATTAAAAGGGGCAGGAGCAAAATCAATTTGGGGAATGGTGGTAGCTAGGGGCTAAATTCAAAATGCAAAATTTAGATTGCTTAAAATTTTTTTTATTTTAAAGATTTTAAGTTTTATTTCTATAACGATTGTGTTATGATGTTCAAAGTTGGAGGCGTGGGCTGAATGCTGGAAACCCGGCATTCAGCGGACGACAAAAGTCGCCCGGGCAGACACGACTCGTCATTTTTTTTGGTCGTTCTGTTGAGAAAATAAATACGGAGGCGTGGCTGAGCGGTCTAAAGCGACACGGTGCTAACGTGTTAAGGGCCAAAAGCTCTTCGCAGGTTCGAATCCTGCCGCCTCCGCCAAGTTTTACATTCAGCGAAATTGAAAGATGTTGCCGAGGCAACCAACCTTGATTTTTCGAAATGTGATTCTTGGCGGTGTTTTCTGGACGAAGTTCGAACATTTTTTGACGAAAATCCGAATTCCGAATTTTAAAATCCAATCGCTCGGGTGGGCAAAAAGGAAGGGGGTTGGGGGGAAGGAATTTTTGCCCGCCCCCACTTTCCAATTCCAATTTTTTTCCGCCGCCGCCGAATTTCGTATTTCGCTTTGCGAAATGCGCCGCCAAAGAATTTGTTTGATTGTTTTTATAAAATTTGGTATCATTATATTGAAAGCATAACACATCACTATCATACTATCAAATAATTGAAAATATGGCAACAGAAATCAATATAGGTGAAAATATAAAGAAACAACGGGCAAAGTTGGGTTTGTCGCAAGAGGATTTTGCCAGAAAATCTGGCGTTAAATATACCACTCTAACAAAAATTGAAAGTAATGTAATTAAAAAACCGTCCGTTATAATCATGTCCAAATTGGCCAAAGCATTTGGTGTTTCAATTGAGGATTTAATAAAATAAACTAAATATGAATAGATCGCTATTGGGCAAGCAGGTTAATAGAGAAATGATTGATGAGTTAAAAAATAATACTCAAGCCCTTTTATCTTTTTTACAAAATCAAAATGATGGGACGATAGTTTATGTTTTGGAAAAGCTTGGCCGCTTAGAAAATGGTTATAGTAGAGAACCGTTATTAAATCTATTGAATAATCAAAATGAAAATATTAGAGCATTATCGGTAAAAAATTTAGCAAAGATGTCTGATGTCTCTTTGCTTCCTGTCTTTGTAAAATATGCCAGTAAAGATGAAAGCACGGAAGTTAGACGAGAGGCTGTATCTGCAATAGGTCGTTTAAGAAACGAGAAAGCAATACCAACTTTAATAAAATTTTTAACCGACAATGACCCAAAGGTAGTTATGCAAGCTATAAGAGGATTGCTTGTTTTTGCCGATAAATTAGATATAAAGCAAGAATTAAAAAAGCTACTTAATCACCCGAATGAATTGATAAAAGAAGTAATAAATAAAGAAGTTAATGGTTTTAGTTATAAATCAAACAGCTCTCAAAAACACGAGGAATTCCCGGACCAAATAAAAAACGCTGTTGTGCATGGAGATGTCCAAGAAATATTAAAATATGTGCCAGATGAGTCTGTGCATCTAACTTTTACTTCCCCCCCTTATTACAACGCAAGGGATTACTCAATTTATCAAAGTTACGATGAATATTTAAAAATTTTAGAAAATATTTTTAAAGAAGTACACCGTGTTACTAAAGATGGTAGATTTTTTGTGCTTAATACTTCACCGATTATTATTCCTCGTATAAGCCGAGCGCATGCTAGCAAAAGATATCCTATTCCTTATGATATACACCCATTATTAGTAAAAATGGGCTGGGAATTTATTGATGATATTGTTTGGTTAAAATCTGAAGCGAGCGTTAAAAACAGAAACGCAGGTTTTCTTCAACACAGAAAACCACTAGCATACAAACCAAATGCAGTAACTGAAATGTTAATGGTTTACAGAAAAAAATCTGATAAATTGATAGATTGGAATATTCAGCAGTATAGCTGGGACAAAGTTAAAAAAAGTAAAGTATTAGATAAATATGAAACTTCAAATGTTTGGCGTATTGATCCGACATTTGATAAAATTCATAGTGCTGTTTTCCCGATAGAATTATGCAATAGAGTAGTTAAGTTTTATTCTTTTATTGGTGATTTGATTTTTGATCCATTCGCTGGTAGCGGTACGGTTGGATGTGCGGCCTTAAATTTAAATCGCCACTTTTTTCTCACCGAAAAAGAACCAAAATATATTAACAGAATTAAGGAAGAATTAAATAAAAGCAATAATTTGTTTAGTTTAAAAGATAGTCAACCTAATTTTCTTGACCTTGAAAATTTTATTAAATTATTTAAAGGAACAATATGACAATAACAGAACAAGTAGCAAAAAATATAATCAAAAAGTTACTAAAGGGAGAGGATTATAGAATTGAAGTCGTAACGCTAATAAATGCGGAATTTTTACAATTTGCCGTTGATTTTTTCAAAAAAGTTGTTGACGCAAAACTTAAAAGCAAGGGCATAACAGCAGATTGGTACAAAAAGGAATTTCTTAATCCTGATTTGCCGGCTAGAGATATTGCGATCAATTCGGGATTAAACGAAAAGACAATTCACAATATGTTTAATTCCTCAACAAAAGAAATTGTGATTGACGCTTCAAAC